>OIYO01001267.1_pt1 | contig 14592 bp, 23 predicted proteins | sample 1588191 | NCBI WGS metagenome assembly OIYO01 (sample SAMN03283275) | human gut metagenome | biome: human-associated habitat; material: feces | host: Homo sapiens | place: Peru | collected 2012 | reverse complement strand
AATTTTTATTTTCTGTCTCTTTTTAGGTTTATAATTTTTTTACGTGATTCATGTTTTTCTTTGTTAAAGGCACTATTTAACATTTTCATATAGTCTTCTACTGATGCAATTTCATTTACACTTTCTAGTTTTTGATGTACCCTTTTCATTCTGCCTTTTTTAGTTACTAAGTGTCTTTCGTATTTTGCTTGCTCTACATCATTTGAAAATTTGATTTGTGCAATACTTGTATCTTTTGTTTTATTAAAATCTGATACAAATTTACTCATAGTTATTCTATCAAAACCTCTTATACACATAATGCTTAATTTATTATTGGCAATAAAATCCATAAGTGATTCATAGCCATCAATATATATTGTTCTAACCCACTCACCATTTTTCTTTTCAGTAACATATATTTTAGGATTAGTGCATGTTCTCATGTTTTCTACACAAAAACAATCTTCTAATTTATTTTCAATACTATAATTATCAGTACTAAATAATACGCCATCAAACGCACCATTATTTAATATAAAAAGATTTTCCTGCTCCACTAGTTCCAAAAATACACATATTTGCATTTTTATATTTATTAGTATTGTATCTATCAACAAAAATTAAAGAATTGTTATAAACATTTTGTCCAATAAAAATCCCATTTTCATCAAAAATCGAACTTGAAATAAATGGATATGTTGAAAGCAAACCAGAAGTTAAAATATTTCTTTTAGCAGATTTTTTTATATCAATACTATTTACATAGTATTTTGAAATAGATTTTTCTTAGTATTTTCAATGTTTTCACCATTTTATTTTTATTTGATATATTTTTGTAATTTTGTTATAATAAATCCATGAAAGAGGTGAAATTATGCTTCCTATAAAAATGGATTTAACAGAAAAAGTTGCTGCTACGCTTAGGGAACTTAGACTAGAATATCCTGTAAATGGCGAAATACTTACTGCCGAAAAATTATCTAAAGCAATAGGCAATAATAGAGCTTGGATGTCTCAAATAGAAAGCAGACGATTAAAAAAAATAAAACGCGAAGATATTATAAAAATATATAAATTACTTCATAATGAAAATGATGATAAAAAAGCTGAACAAATTGCAGAAGCAGATTTATGTTCACCTTTTGAAACTAGATATGATTCGAATAAAAGAGGGGATCATTTTGTTAATGATTCATTTTCAGAAGGGATTGTTTCTCTTGATAATCTTATATCAGAATTAAGAGATATTTTTTTAGATGAGTATAAAAAAAGAACTAATTCTCTTGATAGAAATGCCTTACTGGGAACTATAGAATCTATGATAAGTAATTTCCAATCTGATTTTGAGCACACCAATACCATATACACTGCTCCTATTTCTTATGCGAATCCCGAATACTTTGGTGAAAAGTATGCTAAAGAATATTATAAATCATTGGACGATGTTGCAAAAAACTACATCATAAATTTACATGAAGCATTTGAAAAAGCGGATACTGATTCGTTTTTATCTTATGTTCGTGAGACTTATTCAGATTTACTGAAAGATATAAATACTATTGATTCTAACACCTCCCATGAAGATATGATGGACTTAGTAATGTGGATTGATAGCTTTAATCGCCATACTTTTACGTACATAGACAGAATTAAATCTGGCAAACATCATAAAACAACTATTAGTCTTGACGAATTATTTAATATAATTACAAATTTATCAACAGCCTTTTTAAATAAACTGAAATTGAATTATACTTATACTATTCCAATTCCTACCTTTAAATCAAGTAAAAGCGAATTGGATGCCAAACAATTAGAAATAAGTAACGCTATTATGCTTATAATAAAACATATATCAAATAAATAATTCCACTTGAAATCGTTCTTTAATTTCATGCATTAAAAAGTGCAATATATGGTGTTTTATATATCGTTTATACACTATATAGTATATTTATTGATAAAGCATATCAAAAAGCAGGTAAAATCTGCGGAGATATGCTTATTTTTGTGCATTAGAAAAAGCCATAGCGTAAACTATGCCCTTTTCAACCACAAAATATTATATTTATCCCTTCTACACCAAACATGTTTTTAATTTATTCCGAACATGCTTCACTTATACGTTCTTAATATCTCAAAAACCTTGATTTTCTTATCAATTTCCAGTATCGATGTTTATATTATTTACATACCATTTTAGTATTTTAATACATAACACTCACACTCTATCTCAAAAAACATTTCGAACTAAACATCGAACCCCACATTTTTACTGTCCCCCTGCACTATAAATCAACCTTCCTAATCACTAAAAGCACCGATATTCTCTGCATTCTTACATAAACCATTCTTGAAACAATATGCCCTGTCGAACTCAATACTTTTATACTAAAAAAGCCGTGACCATAACAGCCACGACTCCACAACAAAACATATAATTAATAAGGAAAACCTTATATAATAATATATATATCAAGAGTTCATTACGCTCTTAATACCGAACTAATATAACATATTTTACTGAATTTATCTACCTGGTTATTTCCTAAAAATTCATGTTATTTCTATATTATAATAATGCAAATAAGCCTTTTATACCTGCCGCCTTTTGTAACTGACTAATTCTACCTAATACAATGCAACCTAATTCAGTAAAGAAATATTTCTTTATGCTTCTATAATCGTGTAATGTGTCTGTATCAATCTCAGTATGTAAGTTTAAATTATCTGCATCAAATATGTATGTACTAATAACTATTTTATTTGTTCGTGTGTTCATTTCCATACTCATTGATACTTTAAAATCAGACAGATATAATACCTGTTGTGTTTCCACAAAATGTCCAGCTAACATATTGTTGACTATATCCTCTAGTCTTCTCTGAATATTAAAAGGTACAATAACATCCTTATCAATTAAAAATCCTACAACAGTATCATTTATATCGGTATAGTCTTTATCACTCTGTAAATGTAAATCTTCAAATCTGTATTTGGGCTGTTCCATAATCTTAATATCTTCCTTTCTTGATCTTATCTTCGATTATCCCCTTACCTATTGTAAAGAAATGATAAATTGCTAATGGTATAAATATCAAAAGAATTTTGACCACCAAATTCTCAACTATCATAGATGTAACCATACCACACATCCATAATGTCATTCCTATATAAAATCCATATGTGAAAATCTTTAGTTTTGTTCTGTACTTCGTATATTTTTCATATTCGTTATAATGATAATTCCATCTTGATATATCATCTTTAGTTGCTCCATCAATCATTTTCAACTTTCCCATCCTCTCTTTTATCTGCTGCCATCTCCGCATCATATTCCGCTTCAATATCATCCATGATATCTCTTAAATTCTCCTTTGCTCCTTTAAGCCAATATAAATTATCGTTTGCAAGAATCGGCTTCCCAGCTTCATACTGTCGTTCAATCTTATCCATCATAAATTGAATCCCAGCTTTAACCCCATTGTCATATGCAAGTTTTATTGCATCCTGATTCATAAGTTATTACCTCCGTGTCATTAATTTTGCCTTACATATACTAATACACACTTTCCAGACAAAATTCCCCCTCAATTAGCAAAAATTTTGATTATTTAATTGCATATGATTTCTTGTTTATATACTGTTTCTACCTTATAATATATAAGAAAGGAGTTGATACTTATTTACATTGAGATTAAGAAGCTGAACCGCTTCAAAGATTTATTACATAAGATTTTTAATAGACTTGAAGATTCTTTGTTTAATCTATTTCAGAAGATGCCTGAGAAAATGATTCCTACTTGTCTTATGACCTGGATGGAACATTATACAGATAAACGCATTGTTCAATTACAACATCAAATTATCCGCAGTAAGTGGCAGACTATGGAACTTGAAAAAGCTGTCAATAATATACATAGTCGGCAGCAGATATAATAAAAGCACCTTCAGAAAGATATCATATTTCCGTTGGTGCTTTGTTTTATTCCAGTTCGTCAACTGTAATACATTTTATTTCTTTAAATTGTCTTAATTGCTTATCATTTGTCAAGAATAAATCACATTTTGTAAGACATGCAACCGCTAACTGAATTGCATCCATAGCTTTGAAGCCTTTGTATTCTGCTCTAATTTGAGCTGCCTTTTTAGCAATCTCTTGATTTACTTCTACAATCTCCATATCAGTAATTTCAACAAGTCTGTCAAACATATCAATAAATGAATACAGTTTGTTTCTGTATGGGAACACAAAATATTCTTCCATTGTAATTACAGAAGTCACAAACTTTTTATCTGCTTCATATCCATTACTGAAAAATTCTTTCACCTTATCATAATACTGCGGATTATTTTCATTCTTTTCAATGAAGTATATGAATGGTGCTGTATCAATAAATGCTTTTTTATAATCTGTCATTATCACGCATCTCCTTCATATATTCATCCACATGCTTTCCTCTTTCGCTTGGAATAACAAAACTATCCCAGTCAACAGGTGCTTTCTTTGCCTTTCTCTGCGGATAATTTAATAAAGTAACAACAACCTCTGCCCCGTCATAATCCCTAATATCTTCGTCTTCAATAACAACCGTATTACCTTGTACAATTCCTTTTACTGCTGCCAACATAATTTATCCCTCCTTATCTGGCATAAGCCATTTATCAGCTTTTTCCCTATTTTCCATTCTAGCCTTCATCTTTTCAAATTCCTGTTCCTGGAATTTTTCATAATCAGATTTATTCATCCCAACTATTGCTATATATGCTTCATCAATAGACATATTAGAATTAATTGTCTTATCATTAAAGATTCCATAATAAATATTTCCATCTCTTGACGCATCATATAACTGTTGCATAGCTTTATCTATAGTTGAAGCTAAAGAAAATTGTATTTCTTTCATATAAAACTATTCACCTTCATTTTCCTTATTCTGCTTATTCTGTTCCCTGACTGTAACTATATCAATTCCCATATCCTTTTCAAGCAAAGATATAACCAATTGATTTACGCTCATCCCCTTAGTTTTTGCATGTTCTTTAATAGGCTGTAGATATTCCTCTGGAACTCTAAGTTTAATATCCTTTATTTTCTTCATATATTCTTTTAAACTATCTTTTTGTTTATCAGTTGCAGAAGCCAACATTTAGCCCTCCATTTCTATATACTTCCTTATACAAAGTATATAATACATCTATATTTTTTTCAATAATAATACATGGGTACATACATATTATATCAACTGATTCAACAATTTATAAGTTATTTTCCATAATAACCTGTTACCTTGTTTTATACCTGTCTGATAAATAAATATCTCCGTTATGCGTTCCATAAAATCATCTGGAAGAATTGAACCCTTAAATTCATTACATGCTTTGCAGGTACACTGAAGATTACTTATATCATCTGCGCCATTCATAACAAGTGGAACAATATGATCCAATGTCATATTATCATAGGTTATTTTTCTACCACATAAAATACATCTTCCATTTGCTGTATTGTATATCAATTTTCTTGCTTCTTCAGGAAATCTAATTCTTCTCCTGCTCCTATTTAGCTTGTATTTCTCGTTGGTTACTATATCTAATATGTAATATCCTTTTGTTTTACTTGGGGCTTTCTCTAATCTTTCTTTTGCTTTTTCCATTGTCAAATATATTTGTGCTTCATTTACATCTTTTGTCTTTGCTACTCCGCCATTTTCCGTTATTCTTATATAATAATTTCCATTTGTAAGTACATAAGCCATAATATCAACCTCTCTTCCATTGAGGATAGCCATATTTCAAGCTGTCCTATATTCCTTATTTATTCAATGTTTCTACTGCTTTTATCATTTTTATATTGTATTCATCATAGATTAAAAAACTAACAATTCTCTTACTTATGCATATTAAAATCTCATTGTTTTTATATATCTCTTCATTTTTCCCTTTATTTACTTTTATCATGTTTGAAAAAATACTATTATCAAACATTTTCTGCTCGTATTTTTCAATAGACTTTTCTTTGTTAAAATAGACATAATTTTTGTACATTATTTATCACCCATATCCTTATACCAAACCAACAGCACAAGCAATTCTATATAATGGATTTCTTGACACTTTCCGTATCTGTTCCGCTTTCTGTCTTGCCTTCTTTTCCATTCTGTCCATATATGCCAGCCTGTCCTCCATTTCTGCATATTCAAGCATTTGTATAGGTGTCAAGCTGCTGTATGATGTCTTAAGTTTTCTATCAATAATCTGATTTCCATCCGCTGTATTAATTATTCTAAAATCAAACATATCTCTTTCCATCCTTCCTTATATTTCCATTATTTCCGCTACAATCTGCTTTATTTTTCCAAACTGCTTATATATCCGTTTTCTACCGATTCCATGATTTTCGCTTATTTCCCTTAATGAATACCCTTTAGCTTTATTAGAAAATATTTTCCATTGTTCTTCTGTTAATCTGTCTTGAATCTGCTTTATCATTTCCATATATTCAAGGGATGTGATGCTTTCCATTGGTGAAGAATCAGCAACATTTGTTTCCATAATGTCCAGACTTGTATTATTTCCGATAGCTGAATTTTTCTTCTGTGTCCTGAAATGTAGATACATTTCTCTTCTCATATACATATATGAAACTGCTTCAAATTTACATTTCCGCTGTAAATCCGTATCATTCATATATATTTCCACTGATAAGAGATAGCCAAATACCGCAACATCAAAGTATTCTTCTGAATCAAGTTTTGACTTCTTTAAAAAATCCATAATCAATCTATAATTGTCTTCAGCAAATTTCCTCTGTTCCATTGTTAAAGGCTTGAGCCGTTCTTTATTTTCCATGTGATAACCTTCTTTCCATTTATGGCAAGTGTGCCATTCCTGACACAATGCCAACTAAATTTACATATCAAGTAAATCTCTGCGTCTATTGTATTCATCAATGTTTCCAAAATACTTTGTGTCATTGACTAATCTTGCCATAGCACAATTTCCTGTTCTTCTAAGTGTTAAAAGTCTAATAAGTTCTTTTATCTCCGCAATCGTCCACTCTCTGTAATCGTCTAATTCAAACTTTGCTCGTCTTGCAATCTCTCTATCTGTATAACCCAGTATTCTCATAGCAAGAACCATTTCAAGAAGTTCAGGCTCTGCATATTTGCTGACATTTGCAAACAAGTCATTTAAAAACTCTTTTTCAATTACATATGCTTCTACATTTTTTGTTTTATCAATCCAATATGCATCTAGTGGATGCCCTGAAAAAGGATTATCACTCTCTAATTCATAATCAAGACTAACAAAACCTCCTTCTGGCATACGCTTTTGTGTATGATCTGCTCTGTGCTTACCATAAACAGCACGGGAAAGAACTTTTTCAGCTACCGCATGAAATGGATAAATATGTAACTCTTCTCTACTGCAATACTTCTTTACTGCGTTAAGATAAGGGATAACTAATTCGTCATACCACTCTTCTACTGGTAAATGATTCCATCTCATAAACTGATATAAATAATCGTGATGTTCCTCTGCAAATACTCTTTCTTCTGCTGTCAAAGGTCTGTCTGTATAATCTGCTTTCTGCCCTCTTCTCCATGTTTTATCTGTCATGCTTATACCTCCTCAAATACTCCGCTTTTTAACATGTCTGAAATCCAACACTCAAAACTTGGATACTCGGCTTTGTCTGCCAAGTCTTTATAAACTTCTTTAATCTGATTTGAGTTGAATTTACGGTTTGCAAATGGTTCTTCATATGTGATATATACTTTCATATTTTGTCACGCTCCTTTAATATTCAGGGTTCAGGCGGATTGCTCCGCCCTTGCCCTTGATAGTTATTTAATTCTTAAAACCTTGAATCTTGTAACTTTTTCATACTCTGCTAAGTCTCCCAAGTCTTCCTCAAGTCTTTTCTTATCAAGTGTTTTTCTTTCCTGTTCCTTGTAACTGATTTTGGCTGAATCTGTGAACTCTTCTGTTAAATTTTTTTCTTCCATATATGAAGAAATCTCATGCTCTAAGGCTTTTTCAATACTAGTGGCTTCTTCTGCCATAGCCTTATACTTTCTTAACTCTTCAATCTTTCTTTCAAGTTCTGCTTTGTTGTTAATCGTACACATAACGATTACCTCCTTATTAATGAAAATGTTTTGTTGTAATACCTTGTTTGGTATGGGTACATATTAGCACTGTATGGGTACATATTCAATGTGCAAAATTCATAAAATTTATAATATATTTTTGTGCATTTTATGGGTACATATTTCATTGACAAAATTATATGTACCCATATATAATGTTACTAACAACAAAACATTATTATTTTTTAAGGAGGTTTTTCGTATGAGTAAAAATGTATATGAAATGGTTACAGATAGGATAATAGAACAATTAGAAAATGGAGTTATTCCATGGGAAAAGCCCTGGACTGGTGTAAGAGATGGAGCATATAACAGAATAAGCAAAAAGAGCTATTCAATACTTAATCAGATGTTATTAAAACATAAAGGCGAATACGCAACCTTTAAACAATGGCAAGAGTTAGGCGGTCACATTCGCAAGGGTGAGAAGTCAGAAATAATTGTATTTTGGAAGATATACCCTATTGAAGAAGTACAAGAAGATGGAACAAAGACAGTTAAAAACATACCGATATTAAAATATATAAATGTATTTCATATCTCACAAGTTGACGGAGTAGAACCATTAAAAAAGGAAGAACTTCACGACATAGAACCGATAGAAAAGGCTGAAAAGATTTTAATAGACTATTGGAACAGGGAACATATAACAGTTGAACACATCAAAGGAAATAGGGCTTTTTATAGTCCTATGCTTGACATGATACAGTTACCATTGTTTGAACAGTTCAAACAGTCAGAAGAATATTATAGTACAGCTTTTCACGAATCAGTACATAGCACAATGAAAGAAAGCAGATGTAACAGAGCAGAAGAAAGAAAAAATAAACTTGTGGCTTTTGGCTCTGAGGAATACAGCAAAGAAGAACTTGTAGCAGAGATTGGAAGTGCCAACATTATGAACATAATAGGAATTGAAACAAAGAAAAGCTTCAGAAATTCAACCGCATATATACAAAGTTGGTTAAGAGTTTTAAGAAATGATAACAAGTTTATTGTATCAGCTTCAAGCAAGGCAGAAAAAGCTGTTGAATATATTTTGAATGAAGCATAACAAACAGAATACAGAACAAAAAGATATTATTTAAGGGTATAACCACAAACGGCTATACCCTTTATTTTTATGTAATATTCTATTGTTATGTACTGCCCTAGTCTATAGGGTATGTTTACATCGTTAAATCATGCCGTTATGCTCTGAATGGCTGTAGTAGTTCTATTCACACGAAACCTTGATATTTTAGTCCTACGAAGGTTAGGGGGTATCAAAAACTAAAATGTTATGTTGTTTTTCTCCGCTGCCCTATAGTTGGTTGTTCTATACAGTAACTTAAAAATTTTAATTTTTCTTATCTTTTCTGTCATAATATCCTGCATCGACTCTTCGATTAAATTCTCTTGTTGACAAATTGTTTTTTGATTGGTCAATCATTGCTGCTCTTGGATCAAAATCCTTTGATACTGGCTTAACAGTTTCCTCCTTGATAATCATAAAAATAATATAACAAATACCAAACAATACAAAAATAACACCCATTATTTATTTAAATCCTCCTTAAAATTATAATATAAATTCACGTCTCATTGTTACTTACAATTAATATAGCATTAATATCCATATAATTCCAGTACATATAATATTACTTTTTATCTTTTTGAGGATTAGTTTTGTCTGAAAATTCAACAGTAATAAAATTATCAACTAAATAAATCATTTTGATTTTTGTTTTCTTTGTCTCCCATTCATAGGTATACGAATTAGGATTTGAGTTTTTCCCATATCTTTTATCATATATCTCAACAAATTTATCTACTGCAACATTAGATGAATATTCTTTATCATCATTTGTAATCAATATAGAAACATAGTTATATTTTTCAGAATCATCCCAATAGTAAAAAGGTACAGCAGTCATTCCTTTAATGCCTTCATAATCTTTCTCGCTATTACCTACTATACAATTTTTATCTGCATCACGTTCTAATTTCAGCATTTTTTCTAATTTGGTTGCATCCATTCCCCATTTTAAATTATTATAATATCCTGATTTTTTATTATATATCTTTATTCCTTCTATTGAGCCAAGAATTATACAACACACAATTATTATGCTTATTAACGGTATAATAATTTTTTTGATTCTTCTTTTAGTATTTTTTCTTTTACTTTCTATTGAATCTTCTATAGGACAACCGCAACGAGGGCATACTTCTGCCTTATCACTTAAATCAGCCCCACATTCAACACATTTTATTAATGCCATAATCTACCTCTTTGATTCCTTTTTATCTGGAATTTTATTTTTAAGATTAGTGTACTTGTTTTTAAATTCATTTATTTTAGCATTTACATCCGAAGCATATGATGTATAATTTCCTGAAGGATCTACCGCCAATGTAACAAGGGCATTATATGCATCATTCAATTCAAATACAGCATCGTGACAATCCCTTAAATCATCTGAAGGATTTTGTAATTTTTTCATCAATTCATTTACAGAATTCTGACTAGATTCAATTGAATCAATTTTTTTACTTACATCACTATCAACAAATAAATTTCCTAATGCGTCATTAAAATCACTAACAAAATTACCATATTTATTTTTTGTATATTTGTCTGTTGTTTTATCTGATTTCTTATATATAGCATTATACCAAACAGATTTCGTTAAATTACATATTGTTTCACTTGAAGCTGCACTTGATAACATATTGTCACAAGCTGAATTTACATTATCAACATATGTATTATATTCATCAATCTTTTTTTGCTCTGCATCTCTTTTCATAAATATACTTATTCCAACTGCAATAATGCAAATAACAAGTGCTACAATTCCTATAATTGCGAACATCTTTTTACCTTTTTTACTGACCTTAACGCCAGTAACTTCTACTTTCTGTGATTGCCCTATATCTTCTTCTACTGGACAGCCACAATTTGGACATATTTTATCCTCTTCTGAGATAGCTTTACCACACTCTTTACAAACTTTTTGTTTTATAGCATTTTCCTCAATCAACACCTTTCCACAATGTATACATTTTTTTGCTTTGTCTGAAATTTCTTGTCCACACTCAGGACACTTAATCATTGCCATAAAATTTTCCTCCTCATAAATCAATTTAATTATTCGTTTGTAGCAATACTGATCAAAAAATCTTTAACATGTTGGTAAAGTACTTGATAACCTAACTCAGTATTCATTTCATTCCCATATTGAGATATAATCTCTTCATATCCGCTATAATTATATATTTCTGCTTGTTTATCACCTTCATTTTTTATATCTTCTTCATTAATTGTAATATTATTTTCAAATGCAATAATATATATAATCATCATTTGTTCTAGATAATTTTGCACATAACTTTCACTCCATGTATCAAAATCATTAATAGAATTAAATCCATATTCATCATGAAGATATCCAATAAATGATTGATTTTCTTCTTTATATTGTTGGTATTCATCATTAATATTTTTGCCTAATGTAGAAATTAAATATTCATAAATATCTTTAGGATATGATTTAATATCACTATTATTACTTATAACTTCATATATAGCATCAAACTTTCTATCAGCATAACTATCATCCGTATCTGATGCATTCCGTCTTATAGAATAAGTAATGTTTGTATAATCTCCTACATCAATATAATCATAATAATATTTCGCACATTTCTTTATATAGTCTGCATAATTCTCTGGCTGCATCTCATCAGCTTCCTCAACTATATTAAAATCACCGATATCTGCAAAATTGCTTTTGACTTCTTCTGTATCGGTATGGTCTTTTGTTTTGCATCCCGCAGAGAACAAGCAACTAAAGATTAATAACATGACTAAAATCCTTTTATTCATACACTCACCTCTTTCTTTTGTACACGACTTCTTTATTAGTTGATACTACTTTATCATATTTTATCCTACTTTTCAATAATTAGTAGCACATAATGGTATATTAATCATAAGGTAGGTGATTGAATGAAACCATTGAAAAGCAAAGTAAGTATTACCCTTGATGAAGATGTCATTGAAAGAATCAAACAACTGGCTGAGAGTGATGATAGGTCATTCAGTCAGTACATTAATATGATATTAAAAGAACATTTGATTAAGATTAGTGGGACTGCTGAAAAGTAGTCCTTTTTATTTGAGAAGTGCTTATTATGCACTACAGATTCAGACCAGACATTATAAACTGGCAGCAGATATAATATAAAGGTTTATTAGTTTGAATATCAAAGTAATGTATGTCACGATAACATTATTTTTATAAAAATCTCTTATTACACCCTATTTTACTGGCAAATCTCATTATTTCTAATGTATTAGCAAAATCATAATATATCCCCATATAACATATGACTGTCACTTCTTACTCCGATACTATATTACTTTATAAAATATCGCCAATTTTATCTTGATTTGTTATTGTCGCTCAATTTATATCCCCTATTTTTCGGACTTATACTCCCATTCTTTATACACTACGATATGCTATACGATAACAATTTTCATATTGCTATTGCACTTATTTAATTAATAATATAATATATTCCATGTAGGTTTATTTCTTTTTTCATAATGCAGATATAAACAAAGGCTGTTGCTAGTATGTCGGAACTAGCAACTTCTTTTATTTCCACCACTCTATGCTAAAGGGAGGGGGTACATTTAAACGATAGCAATTTAAGTACCTAACACAATAATGGTATATACTCTAAAAATCGTAAAAAAATAGGACACATCAAGTTTGCACTCAATATGTCCTATCACTTTAATTTCTCAACTCTACATTCCAATTTACCATAGCATTGTATAAGCAATCCTGCACCTTACCCTTACAACTATCAGCCAGTTTCAATATATAATCTTTCTTACCTGTAACATAACCCTTTTCTGCTTCTTCTTTAATATTAAATGTACCAAATGATATATTTTTATTAAGAACCGTCATGTATGTTTCATACTGTTTTTCCTTATTCTCAACTATCCTTCTTTTAGTACCCCTATCTTCAAACACAGTATTTATATAATGTTCCACAAAGACACATGTCTCAGGACTATATACTTTGTTTCCCTGACACAATATATCCTTATCCAAATCAACCTTTGCACCTTCTATTATGTGTTCCCTATACCATATTCTAAAGTTAGCAAAATTCAACCACTCTTCACATACACTCTTATCTTTGTAATATGGTTTATATTTGTGAATTTTCTTGTTATAACATCTTTGTATCATATTCGTCCATCTATAAAATTCAGGTGATTTACAATCAACATTATTTGCACCAAGATATCCTTTGCCCTCATAAGTTCTTTTAAAGCATTGTGGATTCCAACCATTATATTTATACTCCACAGAGTTAACTATACACATAATTTGTTCTTCTGATATCATTCCTGTTTTATCATGCATTTTCTTTATAGTCTCATACTGTAATTCAGTTACTGGATATAAATGCTTATAATAGTTATCTTTTATATTATTGTCAGTATGCCATACCTTAGAATTATTCTGCATATCATAATTAACAATAAATGTCTGGATAACAATGTCACTAGCTTTTACTTTTACTTTCTTATATCCCCATTTTTTCCCAGTCTTGAAATACACATTCTTGTCGAGAGTATAATATAATTCTTTATCTTTTCTCGAATATGATCCCTTTAACAACTTATATCCTTCATTATCCTTTATAATAATTCTGCCATAAGATGATATCCATGCACTCTTATAGTCTAATAAACTAACAAACTTTTCATCTCTGGCTATATAATTTATTCCTGATACCGTCTTAGTTAATATTCTTAATGAATTGATATGTTTATATTTACGCTGTATTTGCATAGAAATATCTGTTTTATATAGTTCTATATTAGCTTGCATTCTTTTAGCATGACGACGCTCCCTATTATATTTATTACCACAATCTTTACAGAAACTTCTTATATACCCATTACTAATAGCATATTTATCTAATGGAAGCTCCCTCCCACACCTCTTACATATTTTTGTTTCTTTATTATCATTAATCATAATCCTCCTTATTAATAAATCAGAGGTCAAGAACACACATAATCAAAACGCACCTTAATAAGCTACCATCTTGCAGCAGACCTAATATTCAATTTTTCATATTGGAAAATGTGCTGAATTGCACTATAGATATTCTTGAACTCTGATACAGGCTTTCTTTTACTTCCTGCCTGTTAGGAAATATCCATACATTTATTTTGAATCAGTGTATGTCTGCCGATTATTTTTCTTCACTTAAAATCTTATTATTAAAACGCTCACAAGCTTCTTTCAAAAACCTTGCTGCTTTTACCTTTAACTGATGATGATAAATCTTATCTTTTCCAGCAGATAAGTTAAAGTAAGAATGATTTGTGATATTGATCAGTGTGTCTCTGTCAGATACTGCTTCATATTCC
>OIYO01001266.1_pt1 | contig 14617 bp, 10 predicted proteins | sample 1588191 | NCBI WGS metagenome assembly OIYO01 (sample SAMN03283275) | human gut metagenome | biome: human-associated habitat; material: feces | host: Homo sapiens | place: Peru | collected 2012 | reverse complement strand
TAAAAGCCGCCTGCTCGCTTGTAGGCAAGGTGAATTACTTTTGGGGCGGTAAATCCTCTGCTATCGGCTGGGACTCAGAATGGGGCAAGCTAAAAACCGTATCGGCGGAAGGCAGTAAAACGACCGGGACAAAAAGACCTTTCGGACTTGACTGTTCGGGATTTGTTACTTGGAGCTTTATCAATTCCGGGTTTAACGCTTCAAGTATAGGACACGGAACGCAAGGGCAAATCGCAAAGTGCAGCCGAATATCTTGGGGTAGCGCTCAAGCCGGGGATTTAGCCTTTTACGGTGATTTATCGCACGTCGGAATCGTTGCCGGAAAGGACGCTGCCGGAAACATTCTTGTTATCCATTGTTCAAGCGGTAATAATAATGTCGTTATCACAACAAACAGCGGTTTCGGTTTTGCGGCAAGACCGAGGTGCTATTAAAAAACATAAGACAGCGGGGAGCATTTCTATATGCCTTTCGCTGTCTTTTTAAGTTTCGTAACTGATAGTTTTATTACTTGACTGTTAAAAACGCTCCAACGCCTTGAAAAATAAGGATTTGAGCTATTTATAAAGTTTGCAGTCAATGATAAAATTATTATAGTCAATTATATCATAATTAACGCAAAAAAACAAGTTTTTGAGGAAAATTTATAAGAATTATCCGTCAAAAATTTAATGTCAAAGGAGTGATTTTCTATGGCTCGCAAGGGTGAAAATATTTACAAAAGAAAAGACGGAAGATATGAGGGTCGATATATAAAGGACTACGATTTGCAGGGTAAAGGCATTATCGGATATGTCTACGGAAAGACCTACAAAGAAGCAAAGGAAAAACTTTTAATTGCCAAAGCAAAGGTAAAAGAGCGGTATAACAAACCTCCCTCGGAAATGCTTGTAAAGGATTGGTTTGAAAAATGGCTGTCAACGCAGAAGCACATAAAAAAATCATCATATACGGTGTATTCCTCGCTCGTTGAAAATCATATTAACACGGAGCTTGGAAGTATGCGGCTATGCGATATTACAAAACTCACGGTGCAGGGCTTTGTAAACGGTCTTGTTGCAAAATGGGAGCCGTCAACAGTTAAGCTGATTTATACCGTGTTAAAGCTCGGTTTGGATACTGCCGCCGATAACGGCTTAATGCCTACCGTATGCAAGCGTATCAAGCTGCCGAAGCAGAAAAACAAAGAGGTTATCGTGTTTGGTAAAAACGAGCAGAAAGCAATAGAAAAATACATTGAAAGCTCGGATAATCCTAATGATATAGGGATTTTGATTTGCCTTTACACAGGTATCAGAATTGGAGAATTATGTGCATTGGAATGGAAAAATATTGACTTAAAAAGAGGTGTTATATCTATACAGCAAACGCTTTACAGAGCAAAGTCCGACAAAGGAAAAAAGAAAACAGAAATCGTGATTGCCCTACCGAAAAGCGATACATCTGTGCGTGATATACCACTTCCGAAGTTTTTAACCGCAAAGCTCAAAGCGATTGAACACGGAGGTGGTTTTTTAATTAACCGCAAGGGAAAATTTATCGAGCCGACTGTTTACGCTCGGAGGTATAAGGCAATATTAAAGGAAATCGGCGTCCGTGATGTTAAATTCCATACAACCCGGCATACTTTCGCTACAAGAGCGTTGGAAATCGGAATGGATATAAAGACGCTTTCGGAAATACTCGGACACGCATCCCCGACAGTTACGCTGAATATCTATGCTCACTCTCTGCCTGAGCATAAAGCAAAGGAAATGGATCGGCTCGGAAAAATGTATAATCCGTCTTAATAAGCCGTCAAAATTCATAAAATGCTTGTAAAATCGAATACTATAAAGGATAAGTCGTATAACTATCAGTTTTACGATTTTTTATTTTGTCCAAAAATCGCAGTAATTAAACATTTGACGGAGAAAGGAGTTTTCTATGTGGAAACTGAAAAACGATTACAGAAACTGAAAAACAAATCTCGTATTATATCTGTACTTTTGTGTATTTGTATGTTGCTTTGTATATGCTCTTGCACAAACGAGGCTACACAGATAACCAAAGAAACTAACGGCACGACACAGACAGAAAGTGTCACGAAAACAGCAACACCCAAAGATACGACTGATTATTCCGAACATAGCTTTGCGGTACATTATATTGATGTCGGACAAGGCGATGCCGCACTTGTGGTCTGTGATGATAAAACAATGCTCATCGACGGCGGAAAACCGCACGCCAGCAGTATTATCTATACTTATCTTAAAAACTTAAACATTGATTATCTCGATTATATTGTTGCATCACACGCAGATGATGACCATATCGGCGGACTTTCGGCACCGCTTGCTAAAATGAAAGTCGGAAATGTGTTAGCACCGGAAACCGAAGCTGATACACGCTCCTATGAAAGTCTGAAAAACAAAACCGCCGAACAAGGCTTGACAATAGCTCACCCCAAACCGGGAGAAAGCCTTGATTTCGGCAGCAGCAAAATAGAATTTTACGGTCCGATAACGGAAAATGAAAGCGACCGCAACAACGGTTCTATTGTAATGAAAATTATATACGGCGATACTTCTTTTCTTTTTACGGGCGATGCAGAGCGTGAGGAAGAACAGGAAATATTAAGTGCTGGATATGACCTGTCGGCAACAGTGCTGAAAGTCGGACATCACGGAAGTAAAAACTCGACCACATATCCGTTTTTGCGTGAGATTATGCCGAAATATGCGGTGATTTCTGTCGGAGATAACAATTACGGACATCCAACGGAAGATACATTAAGCCGTTTGCGTGACGCAGATGTTAAAGTATATCGTACCGATATACAAGGTGATATTATTGCAATAAGCGACGGAAAAACCGTTACAATTACAACAAAGAAAAACGAAAACGTACAAACGAATCCGACAGAAAATGAAAAATCAACAGCAGTTCAAAGTTCGGGAAGTGCAGTAGACCAAGAAATTTGCGAATACATAGGTAATGCTAACACAAAGAAATTCCACTATCCCGAATGCGGTGCTGTTTCGCAAATGAAAGAAAAAAACAAGGTTTACTTAAACTGTACCCGTGATGAAGCAATAAAAGACGGATATACCCCCTGTGGAAGATGTAATCCATAATTGTGCACAACGATGAAATTTGTAAAATCATACTTTAGAATGATGACAAAAGCCGAAAGATGTGATATAATTAAAATAATTATATGCAAAATTATTTGAGAAAGGACTTGACAGGCTATGTTGGCTGGCGTAAAATCGGTACATACATACAGTATAAGTCTGTCATTTTTCAAAAATATAATAGAAATATTAAAGGTACACTTTACATCTCTCAAAAGAGTAAATAAGGTGTGCCTTTTTGTGTTTCTTTTTTGAAAATAGAATTTTGCACAATATTTCACCTTAAATCTATTCAAGGAGTGTTGCCTATGAGAGCGCAAAAAGCCGATAATCGCAGTTCGGCAAGTGAAAAGTTTATTGCGAAACAAATATATGTTTTAGGAGGATATTTACACTATGAAAAAAACAAATAATTTGCTCTGCTTTCTTTTGTCTTTTGCAATGCTTGTTTCACTTTTGACACAAGTTGCATTTGCCGAAAGCACTAATATTACAAGCGAAGCCGATTTCCTTTCAGCCTTGGAAAGCACAGAAACTACTGAAATAAATATTACAGGCAATGTATCTGTTGATGCGTCGATAGAAAAGAGTATTGACATCAATGTAAAAAGCGGTGCAACACTCACATTGAGTTTTGATGAGGGAGAAAACGGGATAAGCCGTGTTTGTAATGCGAATATCAAAGTTGAGGACGGCGCTAATGTTATTTTTGAGAGTAAGACTTTGAATGATAGTAAAGCAAAACGCTATCTCATAATGAACGGAAGCTTCACATTGGAAAGCGGAGCTTCTGCTAAAATCAGCAAGAAATCAAATCTCGTCGGCGGTATATTGTTTCAAGGTGAATTTAAGAACGACGGAACACTTGACTGCGGTGAAATGAATATGGGGCAACCTAATTTGTATGCTTATATTAAATTCGGTGTGAATAGCGGAAAAGTTACAAATGGTTATGTGGCATATAATCTTTGCCGGACAACACCGACTGATGAAACCATTTCAAATAAGGCTATCAGAGTTACAGCCATAAACGGAAATGCAAAGGTTGGTGAAACTCTTTCTGCTGAAATTGACGGTTTTGGAGATTCAAGAGAGCTTCCTGATAATCGTATTGTTTGGAATGGAGCAAATTGGGAAGATGCAAATATTCATAATAATACATATACCGTTATCTTTAAGGATGTCGGAAAGAAAATAGGCGCAAAATTTAACGGTGTTGGCACTATGGGCAATCCTATTTCGAGCTACCCATATGATTATGTGGCGGTTAAGGACAATAAAGTAACAGTAATACTCAACGGAACGAAAGATATTGAAACCGAAACAGACACAGTGCCCTATATTGATACGATTTATCTCGACAGTATAAAAGGTAGCGATAAGAATTTAGGTGTTTCAGCAGACAAAGCAGTTGCTTCTATTAGCACTGCAATGCGACTTGTAGCCGACGGCGGAACAATAGTTGTATGCGGTGATGTTGTAATGTCGACTGATTCACCTGCATACATTACCAAAAATGTTACTTTTACAAACACTGATGGTGAAAATACCTATCAGGCTTCTTTCACAGGCGGCACGGAAGAAGATTATAGTCTGTTTTATTCGGCAAATAAAGAGGCTTCCGTCAAGTTTTCGGGCATAAAGTTTATCAATAATGTGTTTGCAGCTTCGGAATATGCTGGCAGCAAATATATATTTGACAATATCAGTACCGCTGAAAACAGTTGTATCGGAGCATTTATTATCAATGGGCTGTATCTCAAATATGAGCCGTTTGCAATAGATGTTATAAACACGAAAAATGCAGAAGTGGATATATTGAATGACCAACAAGAAGGTATTCCTGTCATTACACTTGATAATTCAAGTATAACGAGTGCTATGCAAGGAAGTTTGGGAAAGGTATCACTTAAAAACAACAGTAAAATTAAGACTTTTCAGCCTATGCAAACGCTGACTGCGGATAATACGGATAATGCTATCGAATTTTTGGCTGATGAAGCAAACAATATTATTCCGATAAACATTAGTGGAGATATTACAATTAGCGAAAACATTCCTATTAAATTGGAATTTGGAACACCTTTTACGGTGGGACAAACACTTTTCACATCTACAAACGGAAATACCTCTTTAACAGCGGATAAGTTTTCGATTTCACAAATTGAACTTGCATTGGACAAACAAGATAATGATATAGTAACAAAAGCGGCAGAATATATCATCAACTATGAACTTGACGGAGGTACTCTTGGTGCAAATTCTCCTGCAACCCATACATACGGCACGGAAACAATACTCGTCAATCCGACCAAATCGGGATATAATTTTGCAGGCTGGTATTTGGAAGATACATTCGCTACAAAAATTGAAACACTTGCAGCAGCCGGATATACATCTGAAATAACTCTTTATGCAAAGTGGAACAAGCGCTCCGGTGGCGGTGGGACAACTCGCTACACGGTTTCGTTTGACACAAACGGCGGAAATAAAATATCAAGTGAGAGAGTTAAAAGAAACGGTACTTTGACAGAGCCTACAACACCGACCAAAGATGGTTTTGACTTTGTGGGTTGGTATACTGATAAAGAACTTAAAACAAAGTATGATTTTTCTGCAAAGGTAACAAAGAGTATGACGCTTTATGCCGCTTGGGCGGAAAAGAAAACAGATAACTCTGAAAATCAAATAATTCTTACTATCGGCAAAAAAGATGCCTCTGTTTTCGGAAAAATAAAGACAAATGATGTTGCACCGAAAATTGTAAACGACCGTACAATGCTTCCTGCAAGATTTGTTGCAGAAAACCTCGGTGCTGATGTTTCGTGGGACGGCGATAAAGAACTTGTGACGATTCAAGGGAAAAATCATAAAACCAGTGAGGATATAACAATTCTAATCTATATCGGTTCGGATATTGCTTATGTAAACGGCAAAGAAATCAAAATTGATTCTGCCGCATTTATTGAAAATGACCGCACCTACACACCGGTACGCTTTATCTCCGAGGAACTCGGTGCAAGCGTTAAATGGATTGAAACGGAACAAAAAGTTGTTATAACAAAATAAACTTAATCTTTAAAATGCCCGACACAGAAGTAATTATTTCTGTGTCGGGCATTTTGTGGTTAAGTTATAGTATCGGAAATTCCAAATTTTCTATTGCTTTCCGAAGTATCGGGTGGCGTATTACAAAATGAACGGTCGGTGCCTTGTTCTTTGAAATCATAACATATTCGTTTTCGTGCATTGTTATTTGTATGTTGGCAAATGCGTTTTCTTTTGTCTGCGTAACGGAATAATTTTTATTTTTCTTTGCAAATTCTTTTGTCAGCCGCAGATGTTCGATGTATTCGTCGTATGTGTACTCAAAATTTTCGTTGCAGAACATAAGTGACAACGAAAGAGTTTGAGGATTGTCATTAAATGCCTCCTCGCTCAGCCGTGGAATTTCATCCGAAACAGAGTTGTTTTTAAGAATTTCAAAAATCTGTTCTTTGCGCGTTGCTGCGTAGTCAAGGATTTTCTGCTTTTCGTCATTCGGCACATTTCTGCTGTCAAGAAAGCTTTCCAAAAATTCATTTGTTGCCGTATAAATCGGAAGCGCCGAAAGTACGCTTCGGCGGTTGCCGTCTGTATGCGAGTCTGAAATCATAAATGCGGCAAGCTCAGCCGATTTATCCTCACGGTAAATATCCATAAGCGGGTACGCTTTTTTCAGTATAAATGAGCTTCTCTCTTGATAATACGAAAGCTCATCTTTGTTTTTTGTCAGATAATATCTGCCATTTTCGTGGAAACCCGAAATACACTCTCCGGATAATGCCGCCGCACCGGACACATTCAGAAAATGACAAAAAAGCTGATTGTGTGCACCTTTCAGATAGTACGGTGAAATTTGCCCTGTCATATAAAGAGGTATCCAGCACTCAAGTCCCAGCATAAGCTCGTTAAACGGGCGATTCAGATTATGAACAATATTGAGGTGCAAGCCCTTCTTCAGCATTGCCGCAAGCCCGAACATATATTTTTTTGAAAATTCCGCATCGTCTGCCATATCGTCCATCTGCATATCGCTGCACATAAAAACACTGTGCTTTGATTTTGAAAGGGCGGTGGCTTTGAGAAAATCAAGCTCACCCGATTTCATCTCTTCAATGCCGTAATAGTTTTTCGTTGTCGGAAGCTGAAACGGAAGTGACGGAACCTTGAGTTCGTCAAAACGGATTGCTTTTATGTATTCGTTTAAGTCAAACGAATTAAGGGCGGTTAAAAATTTTGCAATTGGGTTTTCGGGTTTTTGTGCGTCCTTGCTGTCTGTAAGCCAATTTGTAAGCTCCGATATATAGTCATCCTGCGCTTTGAGCCGGCTTGGTTTTACATTCAAAATTTCTGACATAATCTTTTTATCGCTGTCGGAATTATAATATCCCGAAAAATACACCGCAGTGTCAAAGGCAAATTTCTGCGGCTTTGCCGGTTTTCGCTTTCCGTTTCTGATTCTTGAAATATATGACGGATCGTATTTCAGAATTTTTGACATATCCGCAATATTTACAGAAAAGACGTTGCAAAGCATACTGAATTTTTCGCGCAGACTTTCAAAATCAAATTCTTCTGCCTCCGCAAGGGCGCTGAGCTCCTGCAATATATTCTTGTATACTATGGTGTCAAACCCTTTGGCGCTTGCCGCCGAACTGATTCCGCGGCACAGCTTTTTCATATCCTCGGAATCTGACCTCGGTATTCTCACGCCGGATTTATAGCGGCTCACGGTCGCTTCGGATATTCCGGAATACTCGGCAAACTCCTTTCCGGAACAGCCAAGCATGTCCATATATTTGTTCAGCCTTTCACAAAACATTTTATCACTTCCTTGTCCTCTTTACTTTTAATTATACCACACCTTTTTGAAAAAATAAATAGAAAATCAAAAATCTTTCCGTATATGGCAATGACTATTTAGGAAATAGGGTTTACTTATATTTGAGAATGTGTTATAATAAATACATAGTGGGTTATTGTATGCAATTATAAAACAGAGAAAGGCTGATAAATATGAACCTGAAAAAACTTATGTGCTCCGCACTCGGCGCATCAATGCTTTTAAGCACAATATATATTCCGGCGACATATGCCTGGGGCGTTTATGATGTGACTTACGGAACGGAGGAGTATGAGCAGAGCAAAACAACTGTGACCAATGATATGGAACAGCTTCGCCAAAACGATACGCTTGAATCGCTGATTTATACCGTTCGCGCCGACGGCTCGGCAATGATTACCGGATTCTCGGCAAGATTCTGGCAGGATACCGATCCGAATTTTTCCGTTGAGCTTAATATTCCGTCCGAAATAGACGGTCATCCCGTTACGGCAATAGGCAACAATGCCCTTCGCGACGGAGCCACGAAAATTTCGGGAATCACGCTTCCGTCTACGATTAAGGAAATAGGCAACAATGCGATTTACGGACGTTATTTAAAATACCTTAAATTAAACGACGGGCTTGAGGTTATAAAGGATTATGCTATCGGCTGCGGAGATGTACTTGAAACGCTTGTCGTTCCCGAAAGCGTAAAATACATAGGCAGCGGCGGAATAAGGGGCGAGGCTCTGAAAAATATAACCCTGCCGAAAAATCTTGAGTATCTCGGAGAAAATATACTTATGGGAACGGCATATGCTTACGATCCCGAAAGCCGCGAGCGCGAGAATGATATTCTTTATCACGGGCAGTATTTGATTTCCGCAACAGAGGGCATCATGGATGAGCCTCGCGCGGACGATCCTCAGGATCTGATTGTCAACGGAAAGGTGTATCGCGAGCGGAAGGCCGCAGGCGATATCGAAATCCGTGAGGGAACGGCTCTGATGGGAACTCAATCCTTTGCCGGGACGGAAATTACCTCGGTTAAGTTTCCGTCAACCTTAAAGTCGATTCCTTACGCGAGCTTTTATTGGTGTGAAAAGCTTAATAACGTTGTGATTCCCGGAAATATTAAGGAGATCGGACCGAGTGCCTTTTCCGGGTGTGAGAATCTTTCAAACCTCACGATTGAGGAAGGCGTTGAGCTTATCGGGTCGGGGGCATTTTACTTCTGTAACAACTTAAATGAGGTTACGATACCGAAAAGCGTGAAACAAATTGATATGCACGCCTTTGGTTGGGACTATGCGGATGACTATGACGTGAGAAACGAAAACCTTGTCATAAAGGCTTATTCGGGAAGCGCGGGCGAAAAGTACGCAAGGGACAACGGCTTTAAATGTATCCTGCTCGATACCGGTGAAGTAATCGAAAAAAACGACCCGACCGCTGCGGCAGACGCCAGAGGGGTATGTGAGGAAAAGGGCGAAAAGTGTGCGGTTAAACGCTTCCGCGACTTACAGAGCGCGGGCGTCGACTCTAACCACTACGGTATCGAATATTGCCTTGATAACGGCATTATGGCAGGCACGGGTGCGGACACCTTTAATCCGAACGACAGTATCACAAGAGCACAGTTTGCAACAATGTTCTATCGCTTTGCCGGCTCGCCTGAAACAAGCGACAATTCGGGCTTTGCGGATTTAACACAGGACTGGTATAAAAAGCCGATTGCATGGGCAGCCGCAAACGGAATCCTAAACGGCACGGGAAACAATATGTTCTCGCCCGATGAGGTTATAACAAGAGAGCAGATTGCGGCTATATTCTACCGTTATGCTAAAACCAAAGGAATCGATGTGAGTTTTGGCGAAGACATAAATATTTCATACGATGACTATAATGACAGCGGTGAAATCGCCGATTATGCGCTGATACCGATGAGCTGGTGCTTTTCAAGAAGTATTATGCACCCGGCAGAGCTGACCGGATATTACGGAATCTTCCCGAAAGCCGCGCCGACACGTGCCGATACGGCAATGATGTTTTTAAAATTTTCTTATGTATTTGAATAATGACGGAATCATAAAAAAGAAAGGCTGATAATATATGAAATTAAAAAAACTTATTTGTACTGCGCTCGGAGCGGCAATGCTCTTTGGTGCGGCGTATGTTCCGGCATATGCATCGTGGGGCGTTTATGATGCATATTACGGCTCACAATATAATACGGAAAGCAAAACCGCCATGACGGACGGTATGGAAAAGCTGCGCGAGAATTATAATGATGATGACTGGAACTCCCTGCTTTACTCGGTGAGAGAGGACGGAACGGCAATGATCACGGGATTTTACGCCGAGACATTCTACAACGCCGAAAAACTCAGGGTTGAGCTTAATGTTCCGTCGGAAATAGACGGTCATACCGTTACGGCGATCGCCGACGGCGCATTAAACGACCGCCACACCTCGGCGAAAATTGTCGGAATCACACTTCCGCCGACAATAAAAGAAATCGGTGTGCAGGCGATATACGGCAGATACTTAAAATATCTTAAATTAAACGACGGACTTGAGGTTATTAAGGACGGAGGTATAGACTGCGGCGACGAGCTTGAAACGCTTGTTATCCCCGACAGCGTTAAGTATATAGGTCACGGCGCGATAACCGGCGAGTCGCTTAAAAATATCACTCTGCCGAAAAACCTTGAATTTCTCGGCGTGGATATACTTTCAAAATCGGCATATGCTTTAGACCCCGCCAACCGTGTGAATAACATTATGTATCACGGACAGTATCTCATTGCCGGAAAGGGCGACAGCCTTGAGGATGCGCTCGATTCCGACCCGTTCGACGTTATTACCGACGGCAAGGCGATTCACGCATGGGATGCAAGCGGCGATGTAGATATCCGCGAGGGAACGACGCTGATGTGCGAGGAAGCCTTTGCTATGACAAAAATCGCGTCGGTCAAGATTCCGTCAAGCTTAAGTTCAATTCCGTACCTTGGCTTTTATTGGTGCGAAAATCTCAACAACGTTGTTATCCCAAGTAACATTAAGGTAATCGGTCCGAACGCCTTTGCATTGTGTGAGAACCTTTCAAATCTCACAATTGAAGAAGGCGTTGAGCATATCGGCGAAATGGCATTTTTCCGTTGTAACAGCTTAAATGAGGTCACGATACCGAAAAGCGTGAAACAAATTGATATGCACGCTTTCGGCTGGGATTATACGGACGGATATGATGTACGAAACGAAAACTTTGTCATTAAATGCTACAACGGTACGGCGGCAGAACAGTACGCAAAAGATAACGGCTTTAAGTGTATTCTTTTGGATACCGGTGAAACCATCGGAAAAGGAGAGCCGACCGCCGCGGCTGACGCGAGATATGTATGCTCTGAAAAGCTCGAAAACTGTGCGGTTAAACGCTTTAAGGATGTAAGGAGTGCGGACGGCGACCATAACCATTTCGGAATTGAATTTTGTCTTGACGCCGGTATTATGGCAGGCACGGGAGCGGACACGTTCAGCCCCGACGACAGTATTACAAGAGCGCAGTTTGCGACAATGTTCTACCGTTTTGCCGGCTCGCCGGAAACAAGCGACAATTCGGTCTTTACGGATTTAACACAGGACTGGTACAAAAAGCCAATTGCATGGGCGGCGGCAAACGGCGTGCTTAACGGCACGGGAAACAACACATTCTCGCCCGACGACGTTATCACAAGAGAACAGATTGCGGCTATATTTTACCGCTATGCAGAGAGCAAAGGGCTTAATATGACAGTCAGCGAAAGCTGGAGAGAGGCTCTTAAGATGGATAATGACTATGCCGAAATAGCGGACTATGCAAAAACGGCGGTTGAATGGTGCTATGAGCACCACATTCTGTTTACATACTCGCTTGACGGATATGCGTATTCGATTTGCCCGAAAGCGGCTCCCACAAGAGCGGAAACGGCAACGCTGTTCTATAATTTTGATTATGAACTGAACCATAGTTAAAATATGAAAGGGTGATGCAAAATGAAAAAGAGATTTTTGGCATTTATAGTTTTTATGGCGGTTTTGTGCACTGCTTTTTCGGCGTTCGCCGAGATTATAAGCAACGAAACAACCGGTGTGTCATGCGGCGCTAATCTGATATGGGAATATAATACCGAAACAAAAGTCCTTACAATAAGCGGCACAGGAGCTATGAGTGACTTTGATTGGCAGATGGGCGGAATGCTTGCGCCGTGGGTAAAAAACAACAGAATTTATAATAATCTTGAAACAGTCGTAATTTCCGATGGCGTGACAAGTATCGGCGAACACGCATTTTACTATTGCGAAAACCTGAAAAATATAACAATCCCAAGCAGTGTAAAAAGTATCGGTATGGGTGCGTTTTACAGCTGCAAAGCCCTAACGGACATAATAATCCCGAACGGTACGGAACGTATCGGCGAAGATGCGTTTAAATATTGTGACGGCTTAAAAGAAGTTACTGTCCCCAGCAGTGTAAAAAGTATTGGCGAGGGTGCGTTTTCCAACTGTTATTATGAGGAAACGGACGATGATTACAACATAACTTACAGCAGAGGTCTGGAAAAAGTTATCATTCAATACGGCGTAGAAACTATTGGCGGTCAGGCTTTTTATATGTGTAAAAAGTTAAATACGATAGAACTTCCCGACAGCGTAAAAAGCATTGGTCATTGGGCATTTTACGATACCGGCTGCTATAATGATTGGGAAGACAGTGATGATGATGTGCTGTATATAGGAAATCATCTTATATCGGCATATCAGGGTAAATCGACTCTGTGTAACATAAAATCCGAAACAAAAACCATTGCCGACAGTGCGTTTTTCGCTTGCGGTGATTTACCAAACATAACAATTCCCGATACCGTGGTAAGTATAGGCAAGCATGCATTTGAGAAATGCGACAGTTTAAAAAGCATAACAATTCCGAAAAGCGTGACAAGCATTGGTGATGAAGCGTTTTATTCTTGTTTTGATTTAGCGAGCATAAATGTTGAGCCTGATAATCCTGTGTACCGCTCTGAAGGCGGCATTTTATACAACAAAGAAAAAACAGAGATTATACGATTTCCCAAAGAAAAAGCAGGTGACTCGTTTGCAATCCCGGCCGGTGTAATAAAAATTGCCGACGGAGCGTTTGAAGATTGCCGAAACTTAAAAATCGTAACAATTCCGGACGGTGTGACAAGTATCGGTAATCATGCGTTTGAAAATTGCTATTTTGCGACGTATGAGAACTACAAAATAGTTTCTGAAATCGGTTTGGAAGAAGTAACAATCCCTGACAGCGTAACCGGTATCGGCGACCGTGCGTTTTTGAATTGCTCAAAATTGACCGGCATAACAATTCCGGACGGTGTGATGAAAATCGGTGAAAGTACCTTTTATAATTGCTGGCGATTAACAAGTATAACAATCCCGAACAGCGTGCTGATTATCGACAAGGATGCGTTTAAGGATTGTACGAATTTACAACAGGTTTATTATATCGGAAGTGAAACCGATTGGAATAATGAATTAATAGGAGACGGAAAATATGTTTTAACCGATATAGGTATTACGTACCTCAGAGGCATAAGCGCAAGACGTTCCGAGAACGGAAACATAGTTGTTAAACCGATAAACATAGCCGCAGGCAAGTCTGTTATCCTTGCTCTTTATGACGGCGATAAATTTGTCGAAATGCAGCAGTCGAACGAGTACAGTGAAACCAATAGAGAAATAACATTCATACCGACCAAACCCTATACGTGCGCAAAGGTTATGATTTGGAACAGCCTTAGCGGAATGTCACCTGTATGTGATTTCAAAATTGTAAAATAAAATCAGATTACATTGCAACGAATTTTACAGGCAACAGAACCTACTCTTTCGGCCGCTTTATTTCCGGGTGCCTCGGCGCAAGCGTTGAATGGATTGAGTCTGAGCAAAAAGTTGTTATAACCAAAGTTCCAGCCGAAGAAAAATAAAACTTAATAATTTATGCCTTCTTAATTGAGGGCAACACCAAAGTCGCTCGATACGAAGGCAAAAACCTTTGTTCGGGCGGCTTTTTTGTCGTTCGTAAAAACGAAGAATCAAGGTGCAGTAATGTTGTTTTATTATTTTCATTATTAGCGTTGCGTGGCATATCTGCCCTTTATAAAACTGTTTGCCGACTTTAAGAGGATATGCTGTGCGGTTGGGAGTGAGATTATGACAGGCAATAAGATTATTACCGTGCATAGCATACGACGGGGACGCAGAACACATCGAGCAAAAAGAAAAGCTCCTAAACAATCGGACGACTATCACGACGGACATATTAAACACGCTGACCGTACAGCCAAATTTACCCGTGTTTTTCAAACGGGCAAGTTTGGCTGTTTTTGTTTCCTACGCCTTGTTAAACATAGCCGAGCACCGCCTGACACCTTTGTGCAAATCCAACAAAATTTACACAAAGGAGCGAAATTATGAAATTATTTTTTGAAAGTTACAATGGGCTTGTGATATTAGGTGCTACAATGAATTTCGGAAGGAGGTGTAACGGCTATGACAGGTAAATTGTCTACCTTTGAAAGACGGATAGAAATACTGTTTTTTATAATAAGTT
>OIYO01001265.1_pt1 | contig 14635 bp, 5 predicted proteins | sample 1588191 | NCBI WGS metagenome assembly OIYO01 (sample SAMN03283275) | human gut metagenome | biome: human-associated habitat; material: feces | host: Homo sapiens | place: Peru | collected 2012 | reverse complement strand
TGCCGAAACGCTGTGAAAGATAAAATATTTCGTTAAGGTAGGTAGCGAAGGTAGTAGGTGAAAATTTTATACCCCAAAATCGCGCAGGTCAAGCCTTGCTTTTCCCCGCCTCAACTCAATAAATCACTGCCGCGGCACCCTGTTACCATACATTATATATATATACGCCTTTCGCATAGCGGATATATAAAAGAAACATACCCGCAAAATCATATTTTTGATTCAACAGCGGCATATAGAGCCTTTTATATTTCTCTTAAAGCCATTTAATCGAAAAATCAGCCTTATTTTTCTAAAACATAATGAATTTTTGTGCAACATTACCCACAAAAAATCAAACTATTGTTCTTGTGAACAAATAACGCGGCATTTTTAATCGGAAAATGTAATGAAAATAACGTTTTTCGACAGTTTCGATAAAAGTGTATCGGTTTTTACCTATAATTTTCCGCTTTTCTTTTGTGCATAACGCACAAAAATGATTAAAAATATTTAAACTTGTTGACAAGCTGCGGCGCAAAGGGGTATTCTTTACATGAGGGATAATTATACCCTTTTGCTTTGCATTGCCCGAGCAGAGCAATTATTCTGTCGCCAATGTGTTCCGTCAATTTGCGGGAGACGGGATGCTCAATATATGGTGAAATTTTTAAATGGAGGTGTAATTTTTGAAGAAAATGAAACGCTTGTTGGCAGTCATCCTTGCTTCGCTGCTCATCTTGTCCTCGGCAACCGCCGCGGCGAGTGCGTACCAAGCTTATAAGGATGATGCGCTGACAAAGTACGACTTTACCGACTCCCCGGTTTTGACCACGGAGCAGTATGCGTCGATGATTCTTGACTATGCCGATAAAGAGCTTGCCAAGGCGAACATAAAGATGGATCTTTCCGTTCTCGGCACGCTCGATGCAACGTCTGTAAACAATGCGTTGCAGAGCATCTATACTATCGGCAATAAAAGCATTCTCGGTCTTGCCGGCGATGCGAAGCATCTCAAAGTCGATATGCTGAAAACTCGACGCAGGGGATCACATCCCGATGTTGATGTTATAAAGTCTGTGATCGAGTTCCTCGGACACGATAATAACAGAAACATCATCAAGAAAGTGGTCGTCGGCGGTGTCGGTAAGTACAAGCGGCCAGGCGGACTCGATCTCGGCGTCGCCAACTCGTTCGTCAAGGTCGATCTGAATGTCGAAGATATGCTTAGAAAGCTTATCTGGGGTCTTGCGTATCCGAATACGGCATACAACAGCTCCGCGACAGTTGATTCAATGGTTCAGGTCATCATTCAGAACGCTCTTGCGGGTGTCCCTGCGATTCCCGAAAGTGTCAGAAATCTCGTTGACCTCAATTCGACAAAGTCAACATATGACTTTATCGAGGATCTTCTTCAGACGGCTTATAACGATATGGCAGTTCCGCTGCTCAACGAGCAACTCATTCCGTGGCTCGAGATGCAGATTCGCTGCGATGAGACGGGCACTCTTGCCGATCTGTTCAACACCGGTTATCAGGTTCCGACTTATACTGTCCCCGCGGGCAGCACTTTGGTCGGCGAACTTAATAACATCGCAGGACAGATTGTCAACGGACTTCTGAAGGGCTACACCGGCTGGGTAGACGGAGACAACTCCAAGCTCACCGACAACGTAGTCTCGGTTGCGAGATTTGTTCTCAAGAAGACCGGCGGTTACTTCTTCCCGGATTGGCAGAAGCATATCGCAACTTCGGAAGAGATCGATGCTATGAGCAAGGAGGAGCTTATTGCTTACATTGCTCGCTCGGTCATTAACGGCGCAGTCGGCTATATGTACATCCCCGAGGATGTTACGACTGTTGTCGGAGTTACATGGGAGGCTGTTAAGCAGCTCATGGCTCAGTTCCTTCCCGAAAGAGATTACAGCAATTATCCCAAGACCATTGACGGTATTCTTGATATGCTTGCGGATTATGTTGCTTACAATGTCAACCCCGGTATCGACCTTAATGCGGGCAGCTTCAAAGAGGCGCTCAATTACGGTTCCGGATTCGAAGGAATGTTGACTACTGCCGTTCAGTGGCTTGCCGCTGACCCGCAGTTCTACACAGGTCTCCTTCCCAATACGACGGTTGATACCTCTAACGGATGGAAAGCACTCGATGATATCATCTTCAAGCTGTTAGACAAATCACTCCTTCCCGCAAAATTTGCTAACAGCGGCAGTGAGACCATCTTAAAGGATGTCGTTTATTCTGTCCTTAACGGATTGATCCTTAACCAGGATCTGACTTGCCTTACCGATCTTTTCGTGAAAAATGAGGAGGGCGCATTCGCCACTCAGACCCTCAAGCAGAGCATCGTGAGACTTGTCACCGATATCCTCAACGCAATTCTCCCGGGAGCGATAGGGACGACATACTATCCTTCACTTGACGCCATACTGAAAAGTGAGGCGTTGGGTCAGATAGTCTATGACCTTCTCGGCTCTCTGAACGCCAACAAGAACAAGCTTGTTCCGCCCATCGTCAACATCGTGGCTCAGGTCATGGGACTGTCGGCGAAGTCGAAGTTCGGTCGGATGGAGTTCTCCGGTCCCACAAGGGCGAAGGAGTCATATTCCGTCACCCTCTACAACGGCTCCAAGGGTATAAACGGCGGCTACACAGACGCTAACGGCAACTTTACGCAGGACAAGCTTTATAGATACCGTATAGCTAATATCACTGCGGTTGCCTACGACCTCAATGGTTCAACCTCTGCATTTGGCACGACCGGAGTCAATGTCGGCGATATCATCAACGGCGGCGATTCAAAGACACTTACGGTCAATCCCGTCAATGCCGATGACAAGGTTATAGCCCTTACGGTGTCCTACTTCATTCTTCTTGAAGACGACTCATCCCTTACGGGAGAAACTCCCATCTCTGCGACCTTCTATACCTACAAGACTCGCAATGTTAACGATGATGAGAGCTACTCGAAGAATGACCACAATGAGCCGACAAAGGCATTTACGGCAGGCAATACGAGCAAAAACAAGTTTGAACTTACCTATCCCTATGCCGGCTTCATCAGCCAGAACGACTCACCTGATGTTATCAGCAAGGTCAAGACCACCATCTCCAGATACAAAGCTACGTTCCACGGCAACGGAGCCAGTGCATGGCAGCAGACCTCGACCTTCAAGAACGGTTCCAACGCTTACTTCGAGGATATGCTGTTCACGAAGGATGATGGCAGCACGCAGCGCGGCTGGACTATAGTGACCACAAATGAAGACACGCACGCCACTTATCACTTCTGGGATGCAAAGGAAGGCGTGAAGAGAGAGGATATTCCCAACGGCACATATGTTATCCGGTTCAGTGTCAAGGCACAGTCAACAAGAGGCAGTGGTGCCGACCATGTTTGGGAATATGATATTCCGATCTTTGTCTACAACGACTATGAGGTTCCCGCGAAGTATAAGCAGTATTCCGGCGAGCAGCGTCAGCGCGCTAACTACAGCGCGGATGCGGACGCAGAATGGACGGAGTATCAGATAGCTCTCGCCGCAGCGGCGAACTACACCCTGCGCCAGAAGCTGAAGAATAACTTCAACAACGCTGCTTATCTTGCCGCATATGAGGCGATAGCGAACCGCCTTGACGCGGCAGCAGCTGCTCTTGACGCAAAGATGGTTTCCTCTTCCGTTGATTCGCTCAAGACCGCCGTTGAGGCAGTCCAGGGCGCACCCAATCCGGAAGGCTCCGTCTACTGGGATCAGGGATATAACTTCTTCGGTTACGATGATTTTAATTCCGTCTCCTGGAACGGCTGGAAGGATGCCAGAAACCGCGCGATGAATCTCTACAACTCGACCAAGGCTCCCGAGGAGCCCGTGGCTCCCGAGCATCCCGGCGAGGGCGCCAACGAGTGCCAGCTTGCTACTTATAATAAGAAGTATGCAGATTGGCAGAAGGCTCATGCAGCGTGGGAGACCGCGATTGCAGAGTGGAAAGCACCCGTTATATCCTCCGTCGATGTTGCTTATGCAGAGCAGCAGGTTGCGCTTTGGGGCTCCAGACTCATAAAGCTTAACGCTGTTAAGACGTATCTCGACGCGGCTATAGCAATGTGCACCATCAACCCCGCCGATGCTTCCCAGTATAACGCGGAGAGATGGGAATCATACTCGCAGGCACTTGCCTACGCGCAGAATGTTTCCACTTCGTTCAATGCCTCCACGACCAAGCGCACGCAGGTCAGAGAAGCTATGAACAACCTTATCTACAACTGGAAGCGCCTTATCGCAGCCGAAGTAACGACCGTTACCTTCACCTTCACCGTGAACGGTGTAACTCATGCGGTTCTTACCGGCAACCAGGGCGATCCCGTTGATCTCAGCACGATTGCAGCGCCCGACGCACCTGTCGGAATGCACTTCGTCGGCTGGGGCAATGTACCCGCAACGTTTGACGCCGACGCCTCCTTCGAGGCAGTGTTCGCAAACAACACGGATACAAAGTATACTGTAAATGTTTATAATATGGACACCACCGGCGCTTATCCGTCAGCTCCCGACAGCACCTATCAGGGTGCCGGCGAGACCGGTTCGACCGCCGACATAACCGCCGACGCAGCTCCCGCAGAGGGCTTCTCGCTCGATTCCGCGAAGAGCGTCCTTACCGGCACTATCGCCGCTGACGGTTCTCTTGTCCTTAGCATTTACTATTCGCGTAACCAGTACACCGTAACATATGCCAATACGGACCTCGCGCCCGATACATATTATTACGGAGCTACTGTTGTTGCCCGCACTCCCGAAAAGGCCGGATTCACATTTGCCGGTTGGGAGGAGGAAGTTCCCGCCACCATGCCCGCGAACAATGTTGTTCTTACGGCTAAGTGGGATGAGCTTCCCGCAAACTACGACGCGTACAATATAGCTGTCGCAGCCGCCAATGCCAAGAAGGCAGAGGCCGACTACGACAAGAAGTACACTGCCGACACCAGAGCTGCCCTTGATGCCGAACTTGAAGTCGACGTCTCCGGCAAGAAGCTCAGCGAGCAGGGCGTTGTTGACGCTCAGACAGCGAAGATAAACGCCGCTGTTGCGGGTCTTAAACTCATGACCTACAACGCAGAGTTCTATGTCGACAATGAGCTTTATCGTACCGTCGCCACAGAGGTTGGCGCTCAGATCGTCGCCCCCGAAGCTCCCACCAAGGAAGGCTACACCTTCACAGGTTGGAACCCCGAAGTCGGAGTCATGGGTGTCGAGGATGTTAGATTTGACGCTAAGTTCTCGGCAGGCACCGTCGGCTACAAGGTTGAGACCTATGTCATGGGTCTTGACGGTAACTACGGCGACGCTGCTATCGAGGATAAGTCTGCTACTACCGGCGAGACTGTTTCCGTAACCCCCGAGACCCGCGAGGGCTTCACGGTTGCTGACAACAGTGTCCTTTCCGGCACAGTCCTTGCGGACGGCAGCCTTGTTCTTAAGGTCTACTACAGCCGTAACCAGTATAAGCTTACTGTTGACGGCGTGGAGACAGACGTTTACTACGGCGCAGCTCTTAACGTTGCCGAGCCGGCAGCCAGAGAGGGCTACACCTTCGCAGGCTGGAATATGGATATTCCCGCCACCATGCCCGCAGAGAACCTGACCCTCGTTTCCCAGTGGAGCGAGAACGATGCCGACTACACCGCTTACAACGCGGCAGTCGCAGCGGCTCAGGCGAAGCAGGCAGAAGAGAACTACGACAAGAAGTACACCGCCGAGACCAGAGCTGCTCTTGCAGCAGTCCTCGCAGAGGATGTCTCCGGTAAGAAGTACTCCGAGCAGGGCATTGTTGACGCAGCCACCCAGGCTATCAATGATGCAGTCGCAGCTCTCGAGCTTGAGACCTACACCGCTACCTTCTATGTAAACGGCGAAGTTCATGCAACCGTTACTGCGAAGGTCGGCGAGCAGATCGCAGCTCCCGCAGATCCGATTGTCGACGGTTACAACTTCACCGGTTGGGATCCCGAGGTCGGAACTATGGGCATCGAGAATGTTAGCTTCAACGCTATCCTTGTTGCCAACAATTCGTCCATCATCTCCGTCACTCCTGAGTCCCCGAACTACGGCGGCATGCATCAGTATGCAATCAAGGTCAAGGGCGAGCCTCAGAAGATCAGAATAGTCGATGCATTCGGCAATACCCGCACGTTTGACAGAAACACCTCCATGACAAGCGATGCCAATGCTCTCGGTATTCTGAAGATAGAGAAGACTGACGACGGCGAAATCTGGACCATCAATGTCAACATTCCCGAGGGCAGATATGTTGCCTTCGCGAAGTTCGGCAAGGATTGGGAAGAGAACGGCCATAACTTCTCTGTCAGATTCGACATTAAACCCGAAGAGCCGACTCCGGACGGCGTTCTTGAAGTAACCTACAACACCCCGAATTACGGCGGCAAGCAGGAGTATACCTTCAAGGTCTCCGGTAAGGCTGATAAGATTCAGGTTGTCTGCGCAGACGGCGGAACGATAACTCTTACGAGATTTGATCCCAGAGTTACCGTCAAGTCCTATGACGCAGAGGGCATCGAGGTCTATTCGAACAGCACCAACCTCGCTTATGAGATTTGGACTGTCGAGCTTAACCTTCCCGCAGGCAGACACATTGCTAAGGCGAAGTATGGCAGATCTTGGACTGCCGGCACTGAGTTTGATGTAATTATCGACGCGAAGCCCGTAGAGGCTGTCAGCGTTACCGAGGTTAAGACCTCTGCTGATTCCGTCGAAGTTACCGTCAACGGCACTGCCACTAAGATCAAGATTGCTGACGCTTCCGGCGCCACCAGAACCTATGACAGAGATCATGCCGATGTCTCCATCGCCCCCGACGGCGACGGCGAGATCTGGACAATCAATGCCAAGCTTCGTGCAGGCGAGTACACCGCAACCGCGAAGTACATCGCTAACGACAGACAGGTCTGGGATACCACCGACTTTGCTTTCACAGTCTAAGGCTGCGAACGAAAACTGAAAATCCTGCTTTAAACGGCAGGTAAGAAGGGGAGTCGCTCTCGGGCGGCTCCCCCGATTTTTTTGCCTTCAAAGTTCACTTGAACTATTTGATAAAATGTGATACAATGGTTGCAGAACAAGTATAATTTTCAGGATGGTGAACTTTTATGACTCAGAATATCTCAAAACATACCCTTCAGAGACTTCCGATGTATCTGAGCTATATCAAGGGACTTCCCGAGGATGCTCCGAAAAACATATCTGCCACGACCATCGCCGAAGCGCTCCAGCTCAATGATGTCCAGGTGCGTAAGGATCTCGCGAGCGTCAGCTCGTCCGGTAAGCCGAAGGTCGGCTACAATGTCAAGGATCTTATCGCGGAGCTTGAGGCTTTTCTCGGCTATAACGATATCGACAACGCCGTTATAGTCGGCGCAGGCAGCCTCGGCAAGGCTCTGCTCAATTACAGCGGCTTCAAGGCCTACGGCCTCAATATAATCGCGGCGTTCGATCTTTGCGAAGAACCCACCGAGTTCCAGGGCAAGACGGTTTTCCCGATAGCCCAGCTCGAGAGCTTCTGCCGCAAGGTGAACATACATATAGGCATAATCACCGTTCCCGCGTCGAGCGCGCAGGAGATATGCGACCTGCTTGTGAACAGCGGCATCCGCGCCATTTGGAACTTTGCTCCGGTGCATCTTGTTGTGCCCGACGGTATACTTGTCCAGAATGAGAACATGGCGTCGTCGCTCGCCCTGCTCTCAAACCACCTGCGCGAGCAGATGAAGAAGTAAAAAAGCAAAAATAAAACCAATCGGCTGCCGAGTAAAACCCGACAGCCGATTTTCTTATATCCCGCAGAAGCCATGCGGTTGTGTTGAGAGCTTGAAAAAGAAATGTGCAAATTTGGAGTTACAGAGTACACAACCGACCGATTATGGCTCCCCCTGTAGGGGAGCCGGCTCGGCGAAGCCGAGACTGAGGGGTCATTGCGCAGATTTACCCTTTTGCATAGACTGTTTTGTTTCTCGATGTCCCCTTTGTAGGGTGCGGCGACTCGACGCACCGCTGCCGCCGCAGGCGGCACAGGGGGCAAGTCTCAAGCAGAGAGCGTATTACACGACACGGGCGAAATGAATAGATTTTAGGTGACGCTAACGCGTCAAAGGGTCGTCGAGTCGCCGACCCCTACAAAGCAAAGCTTTCCGCAATCCCCTTGTAGAGGCGAACTTAGCTTGCCTGCTGTAGTCACTGCATACACCGTAGGCAGATATCATCCGCCCTCTGCATGATTCTGATAATTTAAAATATAAAAATGTTTGACTGACGACGGTTTTACCCCCACAACCCCCATTTATCAATTACGCGCCGACTCCCAACTAAAAAATCCTACCCACAAAAACTGTGAGTAGGATTCAATGCTTTATAAATGCTTGTTTGTTACTTTATCGGGATGATAACGAAGCTGTACGAGAGCTCCTTGCGGCCGTCTATCGCGTATTTGGGGAGCACGTCCGGGCCGCAGCTGCCTGTGCCGGTGCCTCTGAGGAAGCCGTCGATGTCAATGACCGTCGTGTGCTCGGAGTGGAGGTCGTCGTAGTGCATCGAGCGCTGCATGAGCGCCTGAGTGAAGTGTCTCGCCGTGAAGCTGAGATCCCTGTCGGGGTTGCAAATCATCATTCCGACACCGTCCGCGTCCGTGATGCTGAGCCTGCGAACGCCCGTGCGAACGCCGTAATCCTGCGGCTTGATGTAGAACTCGTCCATGCCGCCGACCGTGGTGTTGTATACGCCGAATGTCGTATGCTCTCGGAAATCGCTCATGTTCTCGTAGGGGCCGTAGCCGAGATATTCTATGTTCTCGAAGCTCTCCGGCATCTCGAGCACGAGTCCGAAGCGCGGCAGAGCGGCGGCGGCTTTCTTCTGAGCCTTCGCGTTGAATACCGTCTCGACCTTTATGCAGCCTGCGGCGTCAACAGTGTATTCAATGCCGACCTTTGCAACAACGCCCTTTTTGGAGCGGAGATTGAAATCGACCGTGAACTTCGCGGTGCGCTTTGAACATGAGAAGTCGGTTGAATGCGGAATAACCGTTATGTCGTCATATCCGGCCTTCTTCCACTGCTCGATGATAACCCTGTCGTTGTCGAGCATCGCACGGAAAATGTTCGGGATAAAGCCCTTATGCGCGACAGGGGATTGGTTTATGAGCTCTTTTTCGCCGAGCTTGTATGACGCTATTTCGCCGGTTTTCAGGTCGAACTTCACAGACCCGCCGTAGAAATAGACCTTCACGGTGTCTCTGCCCTCTCTGCATTTAAACACGCTGCCTACGGGCAGAGGAACCTTCTTGTTCGTTTTCTTTATTACGACCTGCTCGCGTGCGATGAATTTATCGCCGTCGAGATATTCAAAGTTCATGCGGCAGTCGCAGCCGTCGGGTATAGCGTCCTTGAAAGTGACTTTTTTGCTCTTGCAGGGCTCAATGTCAAGCGAGAAGCGCTCTTTCTTGTCGCTTTCAATGCCGTCAACCGTCATAGAGCGGACAACTGTGATATAGCCCGAGCTGCGGAAACGGTTGGTGTTCGTGAAAACAAAGCTTCCGTCGCGGTTGAGCTTCGCTCTGAGGGGACGGTAGACCGCCTGCATCTCGAGAGCGCCGCTTGAGGGCGTGCGGTCGGGATGAACAAGACCGTCGACGCAGAAGTTTCCGTCGTGTTTTTTCTCGCCGTGGTCGCCGCCGTAGGTGTATCTATAAGGGCCGTCGGCGTGATATACCGCGTGATCCGCCCATTCCCAGATGCAGCCGCCCATGAGGTTATCGTATTTATAGAAGCTGTCCCAATATTCCTCCATCGCGCCCGGGCCTACGCCCATCGCGTGAACATATTCGCAGAGAAAATAGGGCTTTGTCTTGTACCATTCGCCCTTATGCGTGCCCTTGCCGACATTTTCAACCTGCTCGTGCGGCGGATACATATCGGAAACCACATCGTAAGCCTTGCGCTTTGTATGTATGACTCCCTCGTAGTGGGTGGGTATTTCGGGGCACATTTCATGCAGATAGTCATAGCAGACGTCCTGGCAGGCGTAGCCGCCCGCCTCGTTGCCAAGCGACCACATGGTGATGCACGGATGACTCCTGTCACGCATATACATTCTCTTGACCCTGTCAAGGTAGCGCGGAGCCCATTTGAGGTCGTGGCTGATTTTATTCATGTCGTTGTGCGGAGCGAAGCACGCACCGTGAGTTTCGATATCCGCCTCGTCGATTATGTAGAGACCGTATATGTCGGCGAGCGCTATTAAGTGCGGGTCGGGGGGATAGTGCGAGGTGCGCACGGCATTGCCGTTGAACTCTTTTATGAGAAGGACATCCTTTTCGTAGTCGTCGAAGGTCATAACATAGCCGGTTTTGCCGTTTGTGTCGTGATGATTGATGCCCTTGAACTTGATAACCTGTCCGTTGAATGTAAAGGTGTTGCCCTTTATAGCCACTGTTTTGAAGCCCGTAAGGTTTCGCAGCGTCATGAGCTCCTCACCGTTTCTGTACAGTGATATATAAGCGTTATAGACTGTCGGAACCTCCGCGTTCCACTCTGTGACATCGAGGTCGGTGAAGGTCATATATGTAAGGCGTTCTGCCTTTACAGTCTCGCCCGCAATAACCTTGCCGTCCTTCTCGAGCGAGAAGCCGACCTCACAGCCGTTGAGCTTGCCCTCGAGCGTAACTTCGACGTCCACAGTCCATTTTCCGTCCGCCTTGCGCGGGCGAATGAAGTAGTCGTTGACATATACCGCAGGAAGCCTGTAGAGAAGCACGTCGCGGAAAATTCCGTTTTCGCGGAACATATCCTGGCACTCAAGATACGTGCCGGTGCACCATTTGTGAACGACCGCAAGCAGCTCGTTTGTGCCCTCGTATATGAATTCCGAGATGTCGAACTCCGCCGTATTGTGCGCGCCCTCGCTGTAGCCGACGTACATTCCGTTGACATAGAGGTCAATGCACGGGACAACGCCGAGGAAGCTCAAAATATGAACGTCGTCGGAATTTGTGACCTCAAAGCTCTTGCGGTAGATTCCGGCGGACATATGCTCGGGCAGGTTCGGATTGGGCAGGTCGAATTCATAGGGGCAGTTGAGATATACCGGCGGCTCGTAGCCGGTACGCTGCCAGGTCGAGGGAACCTGTATTTTGTCAAACTCAACGCTCTGCGCGTTCAAAACCTCGGGAATGAGCGAGATGTCGCTGTAATATTTGAAATCCCACTCGCCGGAGAGTACCTCGACAAGATCGGAATCGGTGCGCTCGTGTTTAATATCGACGGCGCTCAGCTTTTCCTTTTTTGAATACGGTATAAAATATGCTCGTGCCGCGCACTTGTTGTCCTCAATTACCTTGAAGTCGCGGTAATTTGTTGTATTCAGCTTATACTCCATTTCAAGAGTCCTCCTCAAAAAAAGCACAATGATGCAAATTATAAGCATAGATATATTAGCATATTTTCCCTCAATCTTCAATCCACAGGCGAATTTGTTCATAATTTTTTTTAAATGTCCTACCAATTTTGACCATTTTGTGGTATTATAGTTCTGCTGACAGAAGATAATTTTTGTGAAAGGGCTGCGCAATGAGCAAACAGTATTCGGTACCTTTTGATAAAGTAAACATAACGGGCGGCTTCTGGAAAGACCGCATTGCTTTAAACGAGTCCGTGACGCTCGACAGCGTGCGCCGCAGGTTTGAGGACACGGGGAGATTTTCGGCTCTCGGCTGCAACTGGAAGCAGGGCGAGCCCGATCGCCCACATTTTTTCTATGACTCCGATGCCGCGAAGTGGATGGAGGCTGCGGCATATGTGCTCTCAAAGCACAGCGACTCCGAACTCGAAAGCTATGTCGAGGAGCTGATTGACCGCATCGAGAGGAACATGACTCCCGACGGATATTTTAACGTCTGGTACACTGTGGTCGAGCCCGGCAAGCGCTTTACCGACCGCGATCATCACGAGCTCTACTGCGCGGGGCATCTCATCGAAGCGGCAGCAGCCTACTATGAGGCGACGGGCAAGCGCAGATTCCTCGACCTTATGCGCCGCTATGCCGAGCTTATCGAAACAGTTTTTTGCAGGGAGGATTCCGCGGCATTTACTACCCCGGGTCATCCCGAGATAGAGCTCGCTCTTGTGCGTCTGTACCGCTGCACGGGCGAAAAGCGTTGGCTCGACCTCAGCCGCTTCTTTGTGGATAAGCGCGGCAACAACGAAAAGGACAGGGGACAGGCGAGCGGCTTTGCCTCCGAGGACTATCTTCAGGATATGATACCCCTGCGCGAGCAGACGCAGGCCACCGGACACAGCGTCAGAGCCTGTTATATCTACAGCGCCATGGCGGATATTGCCTATGAGTGCGGCGACAGAGAGCTGCTTGCCGCTGCGAACAGTATATTTAAGAATATAACGGAGCACCGTATGTATATCACGGGCGGCATCGGCTCGACCCGCGTCGGCGAGGCGTTCACGGTTGACGGCGATTTGCCGAATGAGACCGCCTATGCAGAGACCTGCGCCGCCGTTTCCTTGGCGATGTTTGCACAACGTATGTCGCTGACCGCAGTCGATTCCCGCTATGCCGATACGGTGGAGCGGGTCATATATAACGGCTTTCTCTCCGGCGTATCGCTCGACGGAAAGAGCTTCTTCTATGAAAATCCGCTCTCGATAGACCTTTCAAAGCGGAATATAAAATACTGGCGCGGCGAGGAAGTCCGCCTGCCTATAACGCAGCGCGTCGAGGTGTTCGACTGCTCCTGCTGCCCGCCGAATGTCGCCCGCTTTGTCGAGAGCATCGGAAAGTATATATATTCGTATGACGGCGACACGGTCTATGTCCATCAGTTTATGCAGAGCGATACCGATATTGATATGAACGGCGGGACGGTGCATATCTCTCAAATAACGGACTATCCGTCCGACGGCGGAGTGACCGTTTGCGTCGGCGGCGCACCTGTGAAACTCGCTGTCAGAATACCCTCGTGGTGCCGCGATTTTTCTGTCGAAGCGAAGCTCGCCGAAAATCTCGGTACAAGCGGCGGCTATATGCTTTTTGACTGCCGTGACGGCGCAAAAATAGAGCTTTATTTCGATATGTCCCCGGTTATCGTCTCCGCCGACCCCTCCGTGCATGAGGATTCCGGCAAGGTCGCCGTTATGCGCGGTCCGGTCGTCTACTGCGCCGAGGGTGTGGACAACGGCGACATATTCTCGCTCTCCCTCTCCTCCGAGCTCAACGCGGAGCCCGTCGATTTGGGCTTCGGTATACCGGCTCTCGATGTTGACGGGACAAGAATCTCGGGCTCGGGTGCGCTCTATGCGCCCGCCGATGAGATGAAGCATGAGCCGACACGCATCAGACTCATTCCGTATTTCGCCTTTGCAAACCGCGGCGAGAGCGATATGCAGGTCTGGATGAGCATAAGATGATACATTAATAATAAAATAAATAAAGTCGTAAAGGAGAAATATTATGCAGCAGCTTGATATCAAGAGCTTCGATTCAACCCCGATACACTGCTACCTCTGGGACGATGTGGAAAGCCCCAAGGGTGTTGTGCAGATTTCGCACGGAATGTGCGAGTATGCCGGCAGATATCACGAAGTGGCGCAGATGTTCAATGAGCACGGCTATATAGTCTTTGCCGACGATCACCGCGCCCACGGAAACACCGAGACCGACGAGAACCGCGGCAGACATCCGGGCGATATCGAGAGAAAGACCGTCAAGGATCTTGTGTTCTTCTATAATTGGCTCAAGGAGCGCTATCATCTTCCGCAGGTGCTCATGGGTCACAGCTACGGCAGCTTCTTGGCGCAGGATTTCCTCCAGCAGGGGACGGACGTCAAGGCCGTCGCGCTCTGCGGAACCGCCGATATGAACGGCGCGCAGGCTGCCCTCGCTCTGCTCTGGCCGCTTGAGCTGTTCGCCAAGGATTGGCGCCCGAAGTTCGTCAATCCCGTGAGCGATATGATTTTTGACGCGCGCTATAAGGGCGAAAAAGGTCCGAGTCAGTGGGTGACGAGCGACGTGGAGCGCCGACAGGTGTTCATTGACGACCCCATGGCGGGAATAGATATCAGCGTCAACTTCGATTGGAATATGATAAAGGCGTTCGGCAGGATATATAAAAAAGAAAATATCGCAAAGATCAGCCCCAATGTCCGCATCGGCATTTTCAGCGGCGATATGGATCCGATAGGAGGCACGAAGTCGTCAAAGGCGAAGAAGCTTCTTCGACGCTATCACAAGGCGGGACTCAACGCAGAGATACATATATATAAAGACGCCCGTCACGAGCTGCACAACGAGAAGTGCCGCGACGAATATTTCCGCGACATTGTCGGATTTTTTGACAGCGCAATAAGCGCAGCGGAGCCGGCAACCGTCTGAGTTCGTTATATATCAAGGCCTGTGCGGGTCTTAATTCCGCGCAGGCTTTTTTGACCCTCCGCACGGTAAAATAAAATGAAGAAAATCTGAAAAAAATTGAATTTTACTGTTGACAAGTGCGGCCGGTTGTGGTAATATAGTTGAGCACTTGAGAGACGGGTCGGCGCGGTAGCGCGGGAACGTTGGAAAAGACAAGT
>OIYO01001262.1_pt1 | contig 14682 bp, 12 predicted proteins | sample 1588191 | NCBI WGS metagenome assembly OIYO01 (sample SAMN03283275) | human gut metagenome | biome: human-associated habitat; material: feces | host: Homo sapiens | place: Peru | collected 2012 | reverse complement strand
GGTGGCAATCGTTTTGCGATTTGACCGAGTCGGCAGACGAGAGCCATCCCCTACAACCAAACGGAATGTATGGCAATAATTGTAGGGGGCGGCGTCACCGACGCCCCGACCACACCAACGAATATCGATAAATTATATATTCTAAACCGTCCCATAACCGAAGATGTAAAAGGAGAACCTTAAAATGATACAAACCAAATCGGGATTTAAAATTAAATCATTACTTTTTATATTCGTGTTTATAACACAAATGCTTTCATTTAAATATGCATTTGCGGCACGGAATTTCGGCGATGATTGCCTGAATGTATCGGCGGTCGGCGCGGCGGCATATGAAATAGGAATATGCCGTCCTGCGGCCGTTGCGGTCGAGATAATCAATCCGTATGATTTTGCCAAACAAGCAGAGGTAACGTGCGAAATATCCGACCTTTCCGATAACAGCGTATTATATACAAAGACGTGCAAATATGCGATTTCGCCGAACACCAAGATTTTGAGGATAATCCAAACGGATTATGCGGCATACGGAACATTTAACATATCCGTAACCGCCAAATGCAATGATATAAGCGTTTCAAAATCAACGGTGTATTCAAATGCCGTGCCCATGAATGAAAAAGCTGATTTTATGGGGTTTTCCACACACTTTGCATTCCAAAACCGCGAAAAGCCGAGTATGTCTTTTCCTCAAATAGACGCGAGCGGCGTGGGTTGGATAAGAGATGAGTTTTACTGGCGTTCGGGCGATACTTCGTCGGGATATAAAGTTCCCGATTACGTCCGCGAATATATTCAATACGCCAAAGACAACAATCTCAAAATTTTAATGGTACTCGACGATGCAAACAGTATACTTCCGCGGACGGACGCAGAGGTTGAAAAGTTCGCAAAATTTTGCGGCTTTGCGGCAGGAGAGCTTAAAGATGACGTTGACGCGTTTGAAATATGGAACGAGCCGAACCTTTCGCACATCGGAGACGACGGCGCGACAGGCGAGCAATACACAAAAATCTTAAAGGCGGCATATAGAGCCGTAAAGGCAGCAAACCCGAATGCGACCGTTGTCGGCGGTGCACTCACGGCGATGAACTATCCCACCGTTGATGCAAGCATATCGGGAATATGCAAAACGGGCGAGGAGTTTTTGACAGAGATGATGACTGCCGGTGCGACAGAGTATATGGACGCATTCAGCTTTCATCCCTATACATACGGGGTATATTATTATCCCGATGAAACAAACAAGATGACCTTAATGCAAAATGTGAATAAAGTAAAGGGTATATTGGGGTCAAACGTTCCGATTTGGTTCAGCGAGTGCGGATATTCAAACAATACCTTTTTGACCGAAGCCGACCAGGCGATTGCGCTTACGCGTATCGCAGCACAGGTTAAATACGAGCCGCAAGTCGAGCGTATGATTGTTTATAACTATCGCGAAAAGGGTACGGATGTGAATGATGCCGAGCATAACTGGGGCATTGTGGGAATCGACCACACGCCCAAACAGGCATATACGGCGATTGCAAACATAAACGCCCTGCTCGGTTCGTCAGAGCCGTTTTACAAGTTTGACAATTCGGGTGCGAAATTCAAGGCATACGGATTCAACGGCACGGACGGCAAAAAAGTTTATGCGATTTGGGCGCACCGCAACAGAATGGAATATAATTCGCCCTCAACAGCGGTGCTGACCGCCGTATCGAACAGCGGCGCGGCAACCGCAACCCAAGATTCCATATCAATCGGTGTACCCGATGATATGGAGCTGACGCTTTCGGATATGTACGGAAACACGCTAAAGACCTTGAATATCGGCGAGAGCTACACAGTGACATACGAACCCGTATATGCGATTTTTCATTATAAAAACAGGACGGTTAAAACGGACGGAAACACGGTCAGGGTTTACGGTGTGACCGAGCCGAACAGAGATGTGACGATGAGGGTGTATGAAAGCATATCCGTATTCGGAAAGACGGAGTATATCGGACAGAAAAAATCCGACGCATACGGAATATATTCGTTTGAATTCGAGACGGACGAAACCAAAGCGTATACTATGCTGATAAACGATTCATCATCAGCGTTCGAATCGGGTTTAGGCTCGGACGGCGATGAATTTGAGATTGCTTGTACATTCTATGATACATCGGGAAATGAAATTAAAGAGAAAAAAGATTTATATAAAGCCGACAAAATAAAAATCAGGACTGAAATTACACCGAAAAACGGTTCAAGCACCGCGCCCGAATTATACGGCGGCGTGTATGTCGGCGACAGGCTGTGCTGTTCGAACGTTGCCGAGCCGAGATTCGGCACTGACGGAAAGTACACAGCCGAAACAACGCTTGACATTATCGGTGAGAGCAACAAAATCAGACTTATGTTCTGGCAGAGCGATATGCGCCCCGTGCGCGAGAGCCTGAGTATAGAAAAATAAGGATTATGTATTGAATAAATTACAATATCGGAGGAAATTCATAATGAAACACATATTTACGCGTTTTTTAACAGCAGGTCTGATAACAGCGGCAGCCCTGACGGCAAACGCCGCCGCTGTTACATATCGGACGGACTATGACTATACAAATGCAAATTTAAAAATCCGCGGTTCGCTCGGTGAGACGGCTGTGAGTGATGATGTTTCGCTTATAATAATTAAGCCGAACGCGTCGTTGGACATACTCAATGATATAAATAACCGCAGCAATGCAATTTTGTATTGCCGACAGATAAAGGCAACGGACGGCAGCTTTCTTTTTGATATAGACTATCAAAGCGAAACGGGCGTTTGTGACGCGATTCTTACCGCCAACGGCGGCGATGACAAGGAGGAGTTTAAAATTACGGTTGTTTCACCCGAGGATTTCAAAAATGCGGTTTTGTATTTGAATGCGGCGGCGAAAGTGTCCGATGAAGAATTTATAAAAACAATAAATGATTATAAACTCGCTCTCGGTTTTGACTTTGCGCCCGATGAAAGCATTGATTTTGATTCGGCGATGAAAAAGTTCAGAAAATATGTTATGTCGAATCCGCTCAATACCGAAAAATCGGATGAGAACATTCGTCTGTTTAACACATTTGAGATTATTCAGGGAATCAGCCAAAAGACAATATCGGATATTGGAAAGTATATGGAAAAAATAAATATCGATGAGGATATTTACAACGATTACCAAAAGGCGGCAGGCACAGCGGCGCGCCGCGAATACTTTTCGTCAAAGGTTTTAAACGGAAAAATCGACGGTATTGACGATTTGACGAATCAAATCAAGCTGGGCTTGGTTTTCACGCAAATCCGATATGCCGACGGTTATGAACAGGCGGTGAATATTTTAGACAAATACAAATCCGTTGTCGGCATAAACGAGAGTATTGATTCATATGCGGTCAAGAAAATATGCGGAACGGATTTCAATTCCGCAGAGGAATTGGTTGCGGCTTATAAAAAGTATAAGAATACCGATAATTCATCATCCGGCGGTACGGGCGGCGGAAGCGGCAGCGGTGGAACGGGCAAAACAAACACAAGCCTGAACGGAAGTTATCAGATGCCGAGCGAGACAATACCTGACAAAGAGCCGGTGAAACCCGTCTTTGATGATATAGAGGGTATAGACTGGGCATACGAGGCGATTACGGCGCTCAACGATTTGGGAATAATCAACGGGACGGGCGAAAATCGTTTTGAGCCGAACAGGAATGTTCTCAGAGAGGAATTTGCAAAGATAATTGTGTATGCGATGCAGTTAGATAACGAAAGCCCAAATTCGAATGTATTCAACGACGCGAGCGAGAATGACTGGTTTGTTAAATTTATTAATATCGCGGCGGACAAAGGACTTTTACAAGGTACGGGCGGCGGAAAATTCGGTGTTGGCGATAATATCACGCGTCAGGATTTGGCGGTTATATTATTTAACGGAATACGAAAGAATCATACGCCCGAGAGCGCGGACACGGATATTAACAGCGTTCCGTTTGAGGACAAAGGCGATATTTCGGATTATGCAAAAGAGGCGGTTGCGTTCTTGTATAACAAAGGAATCATAAACGGTGTATCGGAAAGCGAGTTTGCGCCGCTTGCATCGGCAACCCGTGCGGAAACGGCAAAAATGGTTTGGCGTGCGCTCGAATATTTGAGATAACAGTGAACGGAGGAGTAATGATTATGAATAAAAAGAATTGTTTTAAAAAGATAATAAGCCTGACGCTTGCTCTGTTTGTGTTATTTAATATGAGTTTTGCGTTTTCCGAGGACAATAAAGACACCGCTGCGGACAGTGAAATAACCGAGATAATGGATGTGCTGAGGTTGCTCGGTATTATTCCCGACTATTATGATTACAACGCCGATTTTAACGGAAAGGCGTCAAGAGCCGATTTTTCGGACGCGGTTTATAAGATTATGAACACAGGTTCATATGGCACCGAAACCTTGTATTATTATGATGTGCCGAAAACGCATTGGGCGTTTGACGCAATAAGCTATCTGACCGAGCGCAAGATTATAGGCGGTTCTTCGGATAAGTTATTTGAACCCGATGCGGATATAAAACAGACCGAGGCGTACAAGATTTTGATTACGGCGATGGGTTACGGCGAGTATGCGGAAAACAACGGCGGCTATCCGAGCGGATATATCAAGGCGGCAAGTATGACAAAAATTTCATCGGGAATATCCTCAAAGACGGATGTGACAAGACGTGATATGTTTGTTATGCTCTATAACGCAATGCTCACAAATATTATGGAATCCGACAGCTATACTGCGGACGGCAACACGTACAGGGTCAACAAGGACGAAACGTTTTTATCGATAAATCAAGGTATTTATTATAACACAGGTGTCTTGACGGCGGCAGAGCAAATGGGTATAAAAAATATCATTCCGACCGAAGATGATGAGGTTATTATTGATGACAAGCAATATAAGTCGGATATTAATTTAGCGGATTTTTTGGGTGAGAATATTGAGGTTTTATACCGATATGACAGAACAAATGATGAAAAGAGAATAATCCGGGCAAAGAAAAGTGGAGTGACCGAAAGCCTTTGTATAAATGCCGAAAAGGATACTTCGTTTGATTCCGACAGCTATACTCTTAAATATATCGATGAAAACGATAAATCAAAGACCGTTCAAATAAGCCGAAGTGCGACATTTGTTTATAACGGCAGAGAGATAGGCGATAATATTTCAAAGGCGTTATCCGATGTTTATGCGGATATAAAGCTTATAAAAAACGATGCTCAATACGATGTTGTTATAATTAAAGAATATTTCAATATTGTTGCCGATATTATAGACACGGACAGCAAAACTATATATGATAAAGTCAATCCGTCAAAAAATATCAGCCTTGACGAAGATAAGTACGATAAGCTGAATATTTGGAAATCCGACACACAGACGGCGGATTTTGAGGATATAACAAAAGGAAATATAATCAGCGCGTATATTTCAAAAGACGGAACGTATGCCGATGTCTACATAAGCGGAAAGACGACAGAGGGTACAGTTTCGCAAATCAGCACTGATGGCGGCGACACATATTTGTATATCGAAAATATCGGCTATAAATGCATAGACCAAAGCTTGGTTTCAACAGTTAAAGCCGGGGATAAGGCTATTCTCTATCTCGACAGAAAGAATCATATCGCATACGCCGATGTCCCGATGTCGGGTTCGTTCGCGGCGTACTTAATTAACTCGGTGATAAGCGATGATTTTTCGCCGAAGCTTAAAGCGAAATATTTAAAAGAGGACGGAAAGATTGAATATGCCGAGTTTGCCGAAAAGGCAAAGGTTGACGGCGTTACATATAAGACCGCGGCAGAGATAATGAAGGCTTTGACATTGGACGGCAGCGCCAAATCGCGGCTTATGCTCTGTAAAACCGATTCCGAAGGAAACATAAAAGAGGCTGATACATCGACCCGAGACAGCAGATACGAGGGCGAGAACACTTTGCAGACAGAGGTTGGATATAAGACAAGCCAGAGATATAAATCATCGGGATTGATAGGCGCACTTATCAATATGGACTCGAACACAAAGGTTTTTTGTATTCCGTCAAAGGGAGATGTCTCGAATGACGATGAAAAAGATTTTGCGGTTTTGGGATATAACACGATTGACAATGATACGTTTTTGAATGCCGAAAGCTATAAGACAACCGAGGACGGCGGAATGGCGAAATATGTTTGTATCTATAATTATAATATGAACAGGTTTAAGTCGGCGACTCTGCCCGTTTTGGTGTCGGATGTATCGGACGCGTTAAATTCAAACGGACAATCCGTTAAATGCCTGAACGGCTATCAGGACGGTAATGCGGTGAGCTTTAAAGCGGAAGAAGATTTTGATATTGATTCGGTCGGAATAACATCGGGCTGTTTCGTGCGCGTTGCCTTGAACTCGGATAACGAAATAACGCAGGCACGGGTTTTGTATGACCCGTCAAAGACGGACGCAAAAACATCGTCAAGTGATATAAATAACGATTACCGGACGGTTGTAGGTTATGCCAACTGTATTGCCGATGGCGTAATGTACATCGGCGAAAACAGCGGCGGAGAGAAAACTCTCGGAATTAAAACCTCGGGTCTGTCAGTGCTTGTATATGACAGCACCCAACGCGAAAAAGTAAAAACAGGCACGGTCAACGAGGCAAAAACATATAAGAATTATGCCGATGATTGTTCGAAAGTTGTTTTGCTGACGCGTTTTATGGCTCCTGCGGTACTGGTTATATATAAATAATTTATTCGGAAATGAGTAGTTAAAAAAATATAATTTGTTTTACTTGTTTTAATAACCGCAGTACGTTTTTCGATGCAAGCCGTATTGAAAAAATCACAGATGTGTCAGAGCTGACAAGAAAATGGGGATACAGATATATTATTTTGTATCAGTTGTGGTGACAATGATTGTGTTTGTGCTGAACCTGAGTGGCACCCATCTTAAATTTAAAACAAAAATTCCTGCAAACGCTCGATATAAGCTTGTTTGCAGGAATTTTGCCTTTGATAATCACAACATAAATCAAAGGCAAAATGTCATATATGACGGGATATAAAGGATATTATCCTTTTTGCTTAAATTCTTTGGATGAATAACATATCCGTTGCCGATTCGATTTTTGAATTTATCCATAAATCGTTCGAGCGATGTTATGGAATATTTCTCGGCAATCGTTGATTTTCCTATACGCATTGCGCCTTCTATCAAAATTGCTTTTTCGCCTGCACTTTTTTCCTTCCATTGAAGCAACTTGTCATAAATTTTACGTTTAAAAATCATATTGCACACCTTCCTTTTATTACATATATTACGGTAATGCGCAAGATAAAATTTCTGCAATTACAGATAAAGCGCAGAGTTAAAACTGTTTAAAATTAATACAATGCGCATTATTACAATACTGTATGATAAAAATGTACCGCACGGCAAACTTTATTGTAATTGTATGTTTTATTGTTTATACATAAAACAGGGGAAGAGTCTTAAAGCAACATCGTCATATAAATCGGCAGATAAGTTATTCCGTATTCCTCTTTTAAATCTTTGGTGTGAAGAATATATGGAATGTTAGTTTGCTCTTTATATTTGTTAATAAATTTCTTTATAGAGGATAGAGCATATCTGTCACCCGATTTAACTTCAATAGGAGAGATGTTGTGTTTATTTGTTACTTTGCTTTTAGCAATTAAAAAATCTATTTCCATTCTGTCCTGAGAATTTTCTCTTGAAGATTTGGAAAAGAAGTATAGCTTATGTCCGGAAGCAGTCAACATTTGCGCAACAATGTTTTCCATAAGCATACCTGAGTTCACGGATAACTTATCAAAGAGAAGCTTTTTATAGATTTCTTCGCTTACGATTCCGTTTTCATCGAAAGCATGACTTATAAGCAGCCCTGTGTCCGCCATATAGCATTTTAAAGTTTTTCGTTCCATATTCATCTTTAAGCCAATGTTGGGTTCAGTAGAATTATAGCAATTATTAACAATCATTGCATCATCAAGCCAATAAAAGGGTTGCTTATATTCACGCATTCTCGCAGAAGGTTTAATATCACTTAATTTAAATTTTTTCTCATGCTTTGAAAGCTGTGCCGGAATCTCGTCGAAAATTGCTTCGATTTCAAGCTCGTTGCCATCAGAATGTTTCATAATATCTTCTCTGTATAGATTTAAAATATTTCGTTTAATAATATCAACCGCTTCAAAATCCCTCGTTTGAATATATTTTTCTACCGCTTGGGGCATACCTCCTACAATCATATACTGGCATGGATTTTGGATGGCATATGGTCATATCTGGATTTCGGATTGATTCCTACCTTTGAAATGCAATGCGAATTGGATTCGTATATACATACAGAAAATTCTTTGGCACAATTCTTTAATAATTGTATTGTCAGCACTGATAATGCGAATGATTTTATCGGAACAACCGAATTATATAACGAATATGTAAAATATTGTAATACAAATAATCTTATGGCTGTTACGGCACAGAAGTTTGCGAAAAGCGATATACTAAAAACAAAATATAAGAGTGATAGGGCGAATGCACGCGGTTACTGTTATATGAAATTCATGTGAGACAATGGGACAGGGTAAAGTGTTCACCCTGTCCTATTGTCATAGCTCATCGAGCAAGTCTACAGCCGAAACCTCTTGCGATTTAAAAAGATGTACATACTCATTGTATGTGATTTCCACACGTGAATGTCCGAGAAGTTTTGAAATAATTTTAATATTAACGCCTTTTTCAAACAGCATAGAGGCAAAAGTATGCCTTAGTATATGCGCTCCGCTTTTATCGATGCCGGCACGATTATATATTCCGTTTAAGGATTTTGCGAAATTCCGCGGTGTAACCAGGTTACCGTTTCTCGATGTAAATAAATAATCATTATTTTTAGCATAATAAAGCCCCTTATGCGCTAATAATGTGTCAAACGCTTTGTTATGAAAATGAAACTGAGCTTGTTTTCAATAGTGGAACAAAGAGTAAGATAAAAAAATCAGAAGGAGAAATCCAATATATGGTATTTAAATTTTAAAACAAAACAAATTTGCATATAAATTCCTCTTTTAATATTACAATTGATATTACAATAGGGTTGAAAAAAGATAAAAATAACTGTAAAATACACTCCATCTTAAAGTTAAAACCCTGCAAACAAGCTTATATTAAGCATACTACTGCGCTTTCAACAGTTAAAAGACAACGATGAAAATTCACGAAATTTTTCGTAAACCAAACTATTGACATAGAATATAAGCGATGCTATAATGTGCCATATAAAATTTCCGATAAAAGTAGCGGTTAATATTACGGAAAACATTAAAGTTGATTTCTCGGCTGATACGGGAAAAGTCAAACCTATGCACGCAGTAAACAACGGACCTGTCTATAAATTCACGGTTGACCAGAGGATAACGAACCTCGATGCTTTTAAAGAGACGGAAATTCCATATGCAAGAACGCACGATGCTGCATTTTGTTCGGCTTACAGCGGTGAGCATATAGTCGATATTCTTGCGGTGTTTCCCTATTTTGATAAAGATGCGACAGCCCCCGAATCTTATGATTTTACCTTGATGGACGAATATCTTAAAGTGATGATATACGCAGGTGTAAAGCCGTTTTATCGTCTTGGCTCAAAGATTGAGCATTGGCCTAAAAAATACGGGACACTGCAGTCGAAAGACTTTCATAAATGGGCGGTTATCTGTGAACATATAATATGTCTTTATACGGAGCTACTCGATTCTTACGGATTTAAGAATACCGACTTGTTAAGCTCGGAAAATCGGTTAAAACCGAAAGTATATGCGATAAATTGTTCAATTGTGCGGCAAAGGGTGAAAACTCAATGGCGTTTGTCGTTTCGTATTTTGATGATAATGACAATGTGGGTGAAATGGATGTTAAAATAAGCTTTGAGAATATGGGCAGCAAAAAGAGAAAAGGTTCTTACTATCTTCTCGATGAAAATAACGATGAAGAACTTGTATGGGATGAAACGGTTACAGGCGAGAGCTTCTCGTCATACTTAAAAATGCCGTTGTATTCGGTGTATATCATAAAAATAGAGGAAATATAATATTGTGTTTAAAAAGGACAGCGTATATTCGGCGCTGTCCTTTCCGGTATTGTTGCAAGGCAGATAATTTGAATTTAATTATTTTTCAAATTTGAGAACCGATGCATCATAACCGTCAACTGTTTCGTATTTTCCGTATATTACCTCATTGAGATGATATGAGTCATTGACGGTCAACTGTAATTTTTCGACAGTATCTGTATGATTTATAATTATACAGTATAAATATTTATCATCATTGTGCAACGTCACGGCAAGATTAGGATTATCACAATTGATTGCGTGAGTGGAAATTACGTCCTTGAATATCTCGGAATAAATTTCGTGCCTGTTTTTATTAAATGCACCATCCTCATTCAAGAGCATTTGCTCTAACGGAAAGTTGACAAAATATACTGTACCTTTTCCGTATTCAGTCTTTGTTATTGCAGGATTGTCTTGCTCGTCACATGCCAATACCTCGGCACGAGTGGGAGTTATGCGATACGCCGCATTTCGCATAAACGGGATTTTTTTGCCGTTTAGAGTAATACTGTTGCTGTCATTGCGGCGTGTTGCCATATGGATTGTGCATCCGAACAACTGTTCAAATTCTCTTATGAAACATTCGTTAACGGATACATAAAGCGTGGCACCGTCTTTGACTCTGTTCCGGATTATCTCAAATTGTTCAAAAGGCAACGCTCTGTCGCTGTTTACGGACGGCAGCATATATACATCCGATTTAGGAATCTCATCTCTGATGTAAGCATAGCGCAAGTTCATTCCGGATTGTTTTGCTAAAATGTGACTCATATATGCAACGCCCCATTGATCCTGGTTTTGAGATACGATACAAACAGCGTCCTCGTTCGCCTTGGGGAGTGTGAAATCAAGCTCTTTGATAAAATCAGAGAATTTTTTAAACTCTTTTAAAACAGGTTTTGGCTTTCTCTCAGAAGTAATAAGTCCCAATTCGGTTTCACACATACAACGGGTGTAAGGAATGGTTTTAAGTTCTGTTTGATCGTTTGCACACCACCACATCATTCCTTTTGAATTGTTCGCCCAACCTGAGAAAAAGTTCAATCTTGCAAACTTACCGGCAGTTTCGTCATCGCAAAGCATAGGCCCGAGCGTTCCGATTTCTTCCATTAGGCACGGCTTGCCGCCGAGGTCGGAATAGTATTTAGTTTCACAGCTTGCGTGCATTGTCGTTCTGAGAGATATATAATCATCGCGAAAAACGTGGTTTACAAAATACGGATATGGATGAGTTGTCAACATATCACAATATTCAGCTTGATCCTGTATTGTCCATGCATTTAATCTTGAATCCGCCGTGATTGAATGCATTCCCGAAAACAGAGGACGGATGTTGTCTTGTGCTTTTATTGCATTAGAAATAAAGGCCGTCCAGCTTGCTGCCGCAAACCTGTTTTTGCAACTTGACAGACAATTACACTCGTTTCCGAGATCCCATGCATATATCGCCGCCTTATCTTTTAATGCATTGATAAATCCTTTTATAAAGTAACCTTCAAGCATCAGTGCCTCGGGATCTGTATAAGGATTTTTGCCATATAAAACCTGTGGAAGAAACAGCCTTCCGCTCATCCATCCGGTAAGAAGTCCTACGATAAGTTTTATTTCGTATTCCTCGCATATATCACAAAAGAGTCCAAATTTTGCAAGCATTTGTTCATCGAGATAATATTGATTTGTCGGGGCAACGTCACCATCGAGTATGTATTCCGAGAATGACGGGGTATAAACGGGTATAATTGGTTGAAAGTCACGCCAATTCGGAAAGACACGCATGTATTCTATCCCGTTTTCTGTGAGAATTTTTAAGTCGTTTCTGATTACGCTTTCATCAAAATTTCGCCACATTTCCGTTCCTGCATTGGATGCCCAATAGTTGCATCCGATTAAAAATTCATTTTTCATTTTCTCAAAATCTCCTGTCATAATTTTGACCTGTTGTAATGTATTATATATTTTTGTGTTGTTGGATTCAACTTGTTTTTTTATATATATCGACAATATTTTTTGACTTTATCTTGTTTTTGTTCTGATTTTAATAAAAAATCTAAAAATTAAACATATTTGTGGGTTGATTATTTTTGAATATATGTTATAATAGTGTCATCACGATAAGGAGCTGTGTAATATGATTCAAGGTGCTAAACCTTTTCCTGTTGCATCTTTTAGAGATGAGAGTAATCAACAAATGTTTTTCTTCTGCAGAAATCATAAGCTGAATGAAAATTACCCGCCGCACATACATGATTATTTTGAGATTGAAATAGTTGTTTCCGGTAAAGGAAAACAATTTTTAAACGGAATACCGTTTAATTTGGAGAGAGGAAGCGCGCATATACTGTCAACCACAGATGTGCATGATTTGACGGTGCTTGAACCACTTGATATATGCAAAATTATGGTTCACCCCGAACAAGGTGACGAAAAGATAACAAGAGAGATTCTTAATAATCTCGGCATTGTCAAATTTAATGAAAAAGAGCTTTCAGAGGTAATATTACTTACCGAAATGCTTATTGATGAGGAAAGCGCATCCGAAAAAGACAGCATGTCAATGATTCATCAGCTTTTGAGATGCATTATCATAAAGTTTTCGAGACAAGAGAACTTAAGTACACGGATAAATCCAAATCCTCAAAACAAATATATAAAGGATGCAATTAATTATATTATGCTGAATTATATAAATGATATTTCATCTGCAGATATCGCCGAATATCTGAATATAAATGCGGCGTATTTTTCAACTATGTTTCGCAAGTTTATGAATTTTACGGTAACAGAATATATAACGAATTTAAGGCTCAGGCGTGCCGAAACAATGCTGTCGATGGGGATATATTCGGTATCCGAGGTGTGTTATGCCTGTGGGTTTAATTCTGTATCAAATTTTTTCAGAGTCTTTAAGTTAAAATACGGAATCGCACCGAGCGAACTGAAAAGAAAGCGATAGGTGCATAATTGTTTTCAACTCAAGCATAGCGAGAAAAGGATGAGCATATTTGTTGTGTTAATCAGATGTTTTGCATTTTCTATCCTATAGTTTTGAAGATAATTATTGAAAGAAACACCCGCTTCTGTATGAAACTTATTTGAAAGATATGCAGCCGAATAGCTCAAATCTTTTGCCGCCTTGTTAAGCAGAGCTGGTACATTTGTTACAGGAAGAGGCAAAAATGCATTCAAGGGATTAGGATTTTTGCACCATGGCGGCAATACAAAGTATGGATATTATGATAATATAATGATAACAAATTATAATAACGAAGAAACTGTTAAAATGGTTGCTGAAAATGTCGGTATAGAGAGTGAGAGTGTTAAAGTTGATGTTGCTTTTTCAGAGAACTTAACCGGTATTCCTCAAAACGACGACTTTGTTATTACTGATAGCTTTACCGGAAAAAGAATTAATTATACAGTAGAGAATTCAAATGAACGCCATGCGGTTTTGGACGTACAGACTTCCGAGGCCTCTAAGTTGAATATTGCATTTAGTCCAAGCAGTGGTTTGAGCGGTACAATATCGTCTCAATTATCAAATAAAACAACAAATATTTACACAAAACATCAACAAGACGGTGCTGTTATTCCTGTTTTGAATGAAGTAAAAGTTTATGATTACAATGGAAACAGTGTAAATATTGATGGAAGCGAGGTTGTACCTATCGGTACAACTACTGCAAATATTTCATTCTCAGAGCCAATGAGTTTTGATGATATTGAAGATAAGATATACATTCAAAATGTCGATGCAGGCGAAAGAATTGCTGTTAACTATACGCCATCGGCAGACGCAAAATCGGTGAGTATTAATTTTGCTGAACTAATGTCACCGAACAGCGATTATGAATTTGTGATATCTGATACATTATCACTTAGTGAAAACGGAAGCGTTTCATTGCCGCGCGAGTACAAGTGGTCATATAAGACGGCTGATGATGGCGGATTCGGAATATTTGGTGATGCGATAGTTATTGACAGTGAAACAAATACAGCAAAATTAAAAGCCAATATTATAAAATCGGATAATGCCGAATATAAGGGTACGATAATTATTTGCGGATATGCGGATAAAGAGGTTGATGGCAAGGTTTATACCAAACTGGAAAAAGTTGACGTAAAGAAATATGATATCGATACAAAAAGCATAACATCATATGAAACAATACCTATAAATTTAACCGGAATAAATAGAATTAAATGTTTTATAAGGGATACCGATGCAAATAAAAATATATTAATATCCGAAAAACGTTATAACATTAATGCGTACAAATCAATTTCGGATTTTGTGTAAAGTTTTATAAAATTTCCGAGATTTATATAAAAGTGACCACTAAGCATAAAGCGCAAAAAATATTACAATTGATATTACAATAGGGTTAAAAAAGATAAAAATAAGTGAGAAGAGGGAGTGTGTTTTACAATAACTGTAAAATATACTCCCTCATAAATTTAAAACAAAATCCCCGCAAATGCACTTATATCAAGCGTTTGCGGGGATTTAACTTTGGCAGGGGTAGTA
>OIYO01001260.1_pt1 | contig 14728 bp, 17 predicted proteins | sample 1588191 | NCBI WGS metagenome assembly OIYO01 (sample SAMN03283275) | human gut metagenome | biome: human-associated habitat; material: feces | host: Homo sapiens | place: Peru | collected 2012 | reverse complement strand
TTAATAAAACTGGAAAACAAAATGGAGCTATTAAAATACTACAAGAATTGTTGAGAAAAAAACCAGAATGGGAAGAAGCAACACTTTTATTAGGTGATATTTTTCAAGAACAAGAAAGATTTAAAGAAGCAGTTAGTATATATTTAGATGCCATTCAGTATCACCCAGAAAATTATGATCTATATTATAATTTGGGAATGGTATATACAATGCTAAATGACTTTCAAAGTGCAAAAGAGTATTATGAAAAAGCAGCTGAATTAAATTCATTATTATACAATGCAAAATATAATTTAGGACAAATTGCATTATTATATAATGAATTAGAAGAAGCGGAAGACTATTTTATAGAATGTTTACAAGATGAAGAGTTGGAAGATGATGCATATTTTTATCTAGCATATATTGCAATGTTAAAAGGTGATGAAGTAAAAGCAATAGATTATTTAAATGTTGCTGTTGGTGAAAACCCAGAAATTTATGATAGAATAAAAAAAGAACTAATATTTAAACTAATTTTATATAAAGTAGATAAGCCTTCTAATAATAGACAAACTAAAAAGAAAAATGTAAAAATTACCAAAAAAGAAAAACAAACAATTAAACATTTGAGACATACTTATGAGGTAGTGGGAAATTTAAATCATAATGATATAAAAGTAATGAAGATTATTCAAACTAAAAGGGATGAAGAAAAGGAGAGAGAATAATAAAAATTATAATAAAATATATCATTGATGAATAAAATTTAATAGTATTAGAAAAACATAATAAAATCTTATATAACATTAGTTTTTGTGGTAAATAAAAAATACAAAAGTAGAATAAAAATAAGAGAGGTAAATAAAATGACAATTATACAAGCAATAATATTAGGAATTGTGCAGGGATTAACTGAGTTATTACCAATATCAAGTTCAGCACATTTGAACTTATTCCCATGGATATTTGGATGGAAGGAAATCAGCGCATCATTTGATGTTGCTTTACATATAGGAACACTATTTGCAATAATTCTATTCTTTTTTAAAGACTGGATAGAACTAATAAAAGGTGGATATAAACAAGTTGTAAAAAAAGAAAAATCAACAGAACGGAAAAATATTTTGGTACATAGTAATATCAACTATTCCAACAGGAATATTATGCTTAATTTTAGATAAAATATCAGAAAAAGTAATAGAGAAACTTGCATTAAGTTTTAGCGTTGAAGAAAAAATAGTAGAAATGTTTTTAATAGCATTTGCTTTAATTGTTATGGGTATGATTTTATACATAGTAGATAAAAAAGCAAAATCAAAAGTTGAATATAAAGATATTACATTAAAACAATCTCTTCTAATTTCTATGTCACAAGCAATAGCAGCAGCTTTTCCAGGAGTATCAAGATCTGGAATTACAATGACAGTAGGTAGAGGAATGGGACTAAAAAGAGAATCAGTTGCCAAATATTCTTTCTTATTATCAACACCAATAGTTGCAGCAGCAGCACTATATGAACTTAAACATTTTACTTTCAATCTTCCATTTGTAATTGGTGTTTTGGCAAGCTTTATAGTTGGCGTAATAGTTATCAAGTTCTTACTTGAATATTTGAAAAAGGGTAGCTTTAAAGGATTTGCAATATATAGAGTTATTTTAGGATTATTCATTATTGCGTTGTGTATAGTAAGATTATAAAATAGTTATAATAAAAAAGAACTTAAATTATAAAATTTAGGTTCTTTTTTATACTCTTAATTACATATTATTTAATCTCATTTTTTATTATGAAATATCTTATACCAACTATTATAGCTATTGCTAATATTATTACAAAACCTCCAAAGAAAATTTGGTTACCAGCCTTTGGTATTTCTGTAGGTAAATTTTCTGTAAGTTTCAACTTTGGTGTAATATCAGAAGATTTTGTATTTGTTTCATTTGAAGAATCTGTGTAAGATATATCAAGCTTTGTGTTAGTATTTAAAACTTTATTAATAATTCCACTATCATAATTAGTATTTAACTTTAATTTGTATTGAACAACAGCTGTTTCACCAGATTTTAGTTCTGGAATAGTCCAAGTAATTGAATTATTTGATGTATCAATTGAAGAAGAAATTTTTCCTATATTAGCTTCTTTTACATAAGAAAAACTAAAATTATCAACTATTTCTTTAGGAAAAACATCTGTTACTTTAATATCAGTAAATGATTGAGCTACAGGTACTAAATCATTATAAATATTCTTTTTTATAGTATCTTCAATTTTTTCATCAGTAATATAATAGAATTTTCCAATAGTAGGGTTTGTTTCAGTTCCAAATATTTCACTTATAATTTCGTTATAAGTTTTAGTAGATGGTATAGCAGTAACCTCTCCATCTGAAATACCAGTAAGCATTACAAAAACATTGTTAGTAATACTTGATAAAGATTTTAAAGTTGTTTTTGTTTTAGATATTACATCATCTGAATAATAATTTTTGTCATAATCTACTGCAACATTTGGAACGCCATCTGATAAAATAATTATATATTTATGAGAATTATCAGTTTTATCTGTAAAATATTTTTTTGCTAATTGAATACCAGAATCTAAATTTGTTCTAGGTCCGTTATATTCAATATTTGAAACAGCAGAAATTAAATTTTCTGAATTATTAGATAAATCAGATACTAGATTAGCATCTGCTATTGTTCCTTCTTTTGATACATCAGTATTAGTTGAAAAGCTTACAATACCAATTTTTAATTTAGTATTATCTTCTAAAAAATTTGTAATTAAAGTTTTAGCAGAATTTATAACTAAATCTTCTCTTGTTTTGCTTTCAGTAACTTTTTCAGTCATACTTTTTGAGTTATCAATTACTAGCATTATTTCTCCAGTTGGTTTTAATCTTTCTTCATTATTTGAAACTTTTAATTGAATAGTAACTTCTTTATTAGCTAAATCTTTTGCAACAAGCTTTTTTTCTACTGAAGAAGCTGTACCAAAATTTATAGTACATACAGGCTCTTCTACTACTGACATTGTTACATCATTATATGATGCACTTGAAATTGTTGTAATAAATGTAATCAATAAAGATACAATTAATAAAATTTTTAAATAAATTTTTTTCATTTGCACATCTCTCCTTTAAAAATATTTGTATATTTATTTTAATATAAAAATGCATAAAAAACAATGATTTTGTAGAAAATTTTAAAAAAATATGATATCATATTGTAACAAAAAGCAGGGAGGCAGAAATGTTAGAAAAAATAAATTCACCAGAAGATTTAAAAAAATTAAATATAGAAGAAAAGAATAAATTAGCACAAGAAATAAGAGAATATATATTACAAGTTGTATCAGAAAATGGAGGACATTTAGCATCAAATCTAGGTGTTGTAGAACTTACAATGGCACTTCATAGTGTATTTAACATGCCAAAAGATAAAATTGTTTGGGATGTTGGACACCAATCATATGTGCATAAAATAATTACAGGAAGAAGAGAAGAATTTAAAACATTAAGAAAATTAAATGGATTATCTGGATTTCCAAAAATAAATGAATCAGAATATGATAACTTTAATACAGGTCATAGTAGTACATCAATATCAGCAGCTTTAGGAATGGCAAGAGCAAGAGACTTAAAAGGAGAAGACAACCAAGTAATTGCTGTAATTGGCGATGGAGCATTAACAGGAGGAATGGCATTAGAAGCTTTAAATGATGCAGGATGTAGCAATACAAAAATGACGGTTATATTAAATGACAATGAAATGAGTATAGCTAAAAACATTGGTGGACTAAATATGTTTTTAAGCAAATTGAGGACTAAGAAATTATACACAAAATCAAATATATCAATAAAGAAAATAATAAACAAAATACCTGTAATTGGAAAGCCAATTGTAAAAGTAATACAAAGAATAAAAAGAAGTATAAAGCAGTTAATAATACCAAAAATGTTTTTTGAAGATATAGGATTTACATATCTTGGACCTGTAGATGGGCATAATATAGAACAATTAGAAAACATATTAAAATTAAGCAAACAAGTTGATAGCCCAGTTTTAATTCATGTTTTAACTAAAAAAGGAAAAGGATATAAAATAGCTGAAGAAAATCCTGATAAGTTTCATGCAACTGCAGCATTTGATATAGATACAGGAAAAAACAAAAAAGAAAAGAAAACAGACTATTCAAAAATATTTGGTGAGAAATTAGTAGATTTAGCAAAAAAAGATAAGAGAATTGTAGCAATAACAGCATCAATGAAAGATGGAACAGGTTTAGCAAAATTTCAAAAAGAGTTTCCAAAAAGATTTTATGATGTAGGAATAGCAGAACAACATGCTTTAACAATGGCAGCGGGAATGGCAAAAGAGGGAATGATACCATTTGTTCCAATATATTCATCATTTTATCAAAGAGCATATGACCAAGTTATACATGATGTTGCAATTCAAAATTTGCCGGTTATAATGTGTGTTGATAGAGCAGGAGTTGTAGGCGCTGATCGGAGAAACACATCAAGGAACTTTAGATATGGCATTTTTTAGATTAGTTCCAAATTTAACAATAATGGCACCAAAAGATTTTAAAGAATTAGAAGATATGATGGAATTTGCAATAACTTTAAATAAGCCAGTAGTAATTAGATATCCAAGAGGCGGAGAAACAGAAGATATCAAATTTGAAAAACATGAAAAAATAGAACTAGGAAAAGCAGAAGTTTTAGAAGAAGGGCAAGATATAAGTATAATAGCTATTGGAAAGAGAGTAGCTAAAGCAATGCAAATAGCTAAAGATTACGAGAAAAAAGGTATAAAAGCAGAAGTAATAAATGCCAGATTTTTAAAACCATTGGATACAGATACAATTAAAAAATCTATTGAAAAAACTAAAAATGTTATTACTATGGAAGATGGAACAAAAATAAATGGACTTGGAACAGCAATAGAAGAATTAATTGTGGAAGAAAACTTGCAAAATATAAAAATGGAAAAACAAGCTTGGCCAGATGAATTTATAAAACACGGAACAGTAGAAGAGTTAGAAAAAATTTACGACCAGATTTAGGTTATGTCCAATGGGGACGGTTCTTTTTAAGTCAGCTGTTAAAGCTTTGCTTGTTACAGAAGACTTATGCGTTAGCTGGACATTCTGGGACAGATGTTAAAAAAGGGGAATAGGTTTAATGGATAAACAAAAAATTTTAAGTGACTATAAAAAACAAGAAGATAAAATATTATTAGCACAAATATTAGATAAAATTGAATTTTCTAAACAAAGAGAAAAACTAGAATATACTGATTTTTTGGACATGTATCAAGTATCATTAGTAAAAAGCTTTATGAAAAAAATTGACTTTGAAAATTATATTTTATATGGTGGATTTGAAAATTCAGAGAGAAATGTTCTTATAATATATCCAGATAAGTATAATCTAAATATGATAGAAAAAAATTATTCTAAAATTATCAAAGTTATAAGAATTACTTTAAATGATGAGGAAAAAGGAAAATATTCGCACAGAAATTATTTAGGCGGAATTGTAAAATTAGGAATGAAAAGAGAAAAAGTAGGAGATATCCTAGTATCTGATGATGGTGCAGATATATTAGTAAAAGAAGAAACTGCAGAGACATTGAAACAAGAATTAGGAACTCTTACTAGATTTGAAAATGCTAGAATTGAAATTGTGGAATTAGAAAATGTAAGAGAACAAGAAATTAAATTAGAAGAGCTAAGTATTATTGTACCATCTTTAAGACTTGATAATTTTGTTTCAGATTTAGCTAAAACTTCTAGGAGTAAGGCAGCTCAAATTATTGATAGTGAAAGAGTTTTTATTAATGGACAAAATGAAACAAAAGCATCTAAACAAATTAAATTGGGTGATGTTATTACAATTAGAGGTAAAGGTAGATTTGTTGTTAAGGAATTTTCTGGGACAACAAGAAGTGGAAGAACAGTTGTTAAAGTTGAAAAATATGTGTAAAAGAACAAGAAAATAAAGAATTTTTATAAAATATAAGAAAGTGAACCTAAAAGATATTTATTATAGGTTCACTTTTAAATAAATCAAAAATTTTTTTTTCCGTCCTCAAAAACAGTTTAGGTGTCTAAATGTTTACTCATTATAATTGCATCACTTTCACCATTATAATATTTTTTTCTAATTCCAATATGGTCAAAATTAAATTTATCATATAGTTTTATTGCAGATAAATTATGCTCATTAACCTCTAGGGTAATTGTTTTTAAATCTTTATCTTTAGCATAAGAAATCAAATTTTCTAGAAGTATAGACCCAATACCATTGTGTCTAAAAGATTTCTTTACAACAATATTCATAATATCAGCTTCATCAACAATTATCTTTAAACCAGCAAAACCAACAATTTCATTATTCTCAGTTTTTGCTATAACAAAATAAGAATTTTCGCATTCTAATTCTTCTTTTAAAATATCGTAAGTCCAAAAATTATCAAAGTCAGAAATTAGAATATCTTTGATACTATTTAAATTATCTAAAGTCATTTTTTCAATTTTTAAATCCATAATAAAATTTGTTCCTTTCATGATTTGCTAAAAATACATATATTTATAAAAAAGTTATGGTTATAAAGAGCATTTTAATTTTTCTTCCAATTGTCTTTGAGCCTGTGGCTTTTTTAAATATAAAGGTAAAACATCTTCACCAACATTGTTATTATTAATAAATTTTTTATAGCCAGCAAATCCAAGATTTTCAACATTTAAGTAAGAATTTGTGGATTCTGAAGATATACCATCACCAACAAATTCAATAGTTTTGTTAGAATATTTTTCATTTAATAAATCTAAAACCTCTTGAACAGTTTTTGCGCAAGGCTCTTCTAAAACTTTATAATTGCCATTAACTAATTCATATAAAGCAAAATAACAATTATCATTTTTACAGTCTATTGTACTACAAATAATACCATCATTTTTAACATTATACGCCAAAACTTCTAGGCTAGATATTCCAACACATGGAATATTTAAGCTATCAGAAAAGGCTTTGCAAGTAGCAACTCCAATTCGTATTCCTGTAAAAGAACCAGGACCAATATCTGAGACAAGTAAATCAATATCTTTTAGTGATAAAGTATTTGAATCTAAAAGTTCTTTTATTAAAGGCATTAATGTTTCAGAATGTGTTAAACCATTATCTAATTCTAATTTATTTATTAAAGTAGTATCTTCTAAAATAGCAACACTGCATAAATTGCTTGAAGTATCAATACATAAAATTTTCAAAATAAAATCTCCCTTCATTAAGTTTAATTTTTTGATATGTTATTTAAAAAATCTAATTTTTTATCGAATTTTTCTCCAACTAATTGTATTTCTAAGATTCTTTCATTTTCGTTTTCAAAACTCCTAGAAAAATTAATTTTGATGTATTCTTTAGGTAAAGCATCTTCAATTAGTTCGCCCCATTCAATAATACAAATTCCTTTTTCAAAATATTCTTCTCCACCAATTGCATAAAATTCAGAAGAATCTTCTAATCTATATACATCAAAATGATAAATATTTATATCGTTTTTTTGATATTCATTAACTATTGTAAAAGTAGGGCTAGAAATTTCATTTTCTAAACTAAAATAAGATAAAAAACCTTCTGTGAATTTTGTTTTGCCAGAACCCAAATCACCAGAAAGCACCAAGACATCACCTTTAGTTAATTTTGATGCAAATTGCTTTGCAAATTGTTTTGTGTCATTTTCAGAATTTGATTTAAAAATAAAATTTTTCATTGTAATCTCCCTTTAAGCTTTGAACTTTTTGAGCTTAGTCTATTTAAGCTTTCAAAATTATAAATATTGAAAATATTATAATATAAAAATACAAAAAATTCAATGAAATCTATTGATAAATTTTCATTATTGTAATATAATCGTAATGAAAATGTAACAAAAGTGAAATGAAAAGAGATGAAAGACTGATTTTATATAGAAGGGAAGAAATTTCATGTTAAAATTCGGATTTGGACAAGATGTAGGAATAGATTTAGGAACGGCTACAGTAATCGTGTATATAAAAGGAAAAGGAATAGTATTAAGAGAACCATCAGTAGTAGCAGTAGATAGAAATAGTGGAGATGTATTAGCAGTAGGTGGAGAAGCAAGGAGAATGCTTGGAAGAACACCAGGAAATATAGTAGCCACAAGACCATTAAGAGATGGTGTAATATCAGATTATACAGTTACAGAAAAAATGCTAAAACATTTTATAGGAAAAGTATGTGGAAAATCTATATTTGCACCAAGAATAATGATATGTATACCATCACAAGTAACAGAAGTAGAAAAAAAAGCAGTAATAGATGCGGCGATACAAGCAGGAGCTAGAAAAGTCTATTTAATAGAAGAACCAATAGCAGCAGCAATAGGAGCAGGAATAGACATAGCAAAGCCATGTGGAAATATGATAGTAGATATTGGTGGAGGAACAACAGATATAGCAGTAATCTCTTTAGGTGGATCAGTTGTAAGTACATCATTAAAAGTTGCAGGAGATAAATTTGATGAATATATAGTAAAATATATTAAGAAAAAACACAACATAGCAATAGGAGAAAGAACAGCAGAAGATTTAAAAGTTAATATAGGATGTGTATATCCTAAAATACAAGATTCTGAAATGGATATAAGAGGAAGAGATTTAGGAACAGGTTTACCAAAAACAATAACAGTACATTCAAGTGAAATGCTAGAAGCGTTAATAGAACCAGCTATGATGATAGTAGATGCAGTACATAGCGTATTAGAAAAAACACCACCAGAATTAGCAGCAGATATAAGTGATAAAGGAATATATATGACAGGTGGGGGATGCTTATTAGATGGACTAGATAAATTATTACAAGAAAAAACAGGAATAAATGTAATGATAGCCCAAGATTCTATATCATGTGTAGCATTAGGAACAGGAAAAGCTTTAGACAATTTAGATGTATTGGAAGGAAAATCAAAATAATAAATAGAGGTTGGAAATTGGAAGTTGGAAGTTAGAAAAAATTAAAATATAAGGTCCAACATCCGACATCCAACCTCTAACTTCTTAAAAAGGAGCAAAGTTAAAAAATGGGAAAAGTAATAAAATTTATAACACTAGGATGCAAAGTAAATCAATATGAAACAAATGCAATGGCACAAAAATTCTTAGAAAAAGGGTATAAAGTAATAGAAGAAAATAATGAAAATCCAGAAGAAAAACCAGATGTATGCATAATAAATACATGTACAGTAACTAATATGTCAGACAGAAAATCAAGACAAATGCTAAGAAGAATGAAAGAAAAAAATCCAGATACTGTAGTTGTAGCAGTTGGATGTTATGCCCAAGTCGCAAAAGAAGAATTATCAAAAATACCAGAAATAGACTTAGTTTTAGGAAATAATGAAAAAGTAGAAATTGTGAAATATGTAGAAGAATATTTAGAAGAAAATAAAAAAATACTAGAAATAGAAGATATAATGCAGTCAAAAGAATTTTCAGACTTTGGAAATATAACTTTTTCAGAAAAAACAAGAGCAGTTATAAAAATTCAAGATGGTTGTGACAGATTTTGCTCATATTGCATAATACCATATGCAAGAGGAAGAGTAAGAAGTAGAAAACCAGAAAGTATCATTTCAGAAATTACAAAAATTGCAGAAAAAGGTATAAAAGAAGTAGTAATAACAGGAATACATATAGCATCATATGGAAAAGACTTTTCTTATAATAAAAACTCTAAATTACAAAATTATAGATTAATAGATTTACTTGAAGAAATAAACAAAATAGAAGGAATAGAAAGAATCAGACTAGGCTCAATAGAACCACTACTAATAACAGAAGAATTTGTAGAAAGACTAAAAAAATTAGAAAAAATATGCCATCATTTTCATTTATCATTACAAAGCGGATGTGATGAAACACTAAAAAGAATGAATAGAAGATATACAACTGAACAATTTAGACAAATTGTCAATATATTAAGAAATGCATATGAAGATGTAAATTTAACTACAGACATAATAGTAGGATTTCCAGGAGAAACAGAAGAAGAATTTAATAAAACATACAATTTCTTAAAAGAAATAAAGTTTTATAAAATGCATGTATTTAAATATTCACCAAGAAAAGGGACTAAAGCAGCAGTTATGGAAAATCAAATTCCTGGAAACATAAAAGAAGAAAGAAGTAAGAAATTAATAGAATTATCAGACAAAAATGAATTTGAATATAACAGTAAATATATAGGAAAAGAAGTAGAAGTTTTATTCGAAGAAGAAAAAGTGGGAATATATAAAGGGCACACACAAAATTATATAATGGTGTATTGCAAATCAAAAGAAAAGTTAGATAACAAAATAAAGAAAGTCAAATGTAAAAAAGTAATTGATGAACATATATTGGCAGAAACATAAGAAAATGCCAATATACAGACATGTAATACAAATGTAACATTTGTGTAATGAAAACTTAATAAAAATATAAACAAAAAAACTTGATATTTAAGTTTATTTATAGTATAAAATAGTTAGCTAAATAAATAAATTACAAAGGAGGAAATATAAATGGCAGAACAAGAAAAAAACGTATTTGGTGGAGTTTCATTTGATGGAGAAATAAAAGATAATACTGTAGTAGAAAATGCTGGAACAATAATGCAACCAGGATTACCAGCAAAAGTTGGATTTTGGTCAAAATTCAAAGCATTCTGGCTACAAGATATTGACTGGAACAAAGAAATAAAAGTTGAATTAACACCAAGACAACAAAAAGTAGAAGATGAAATAAATGAGTTCTTACACCAAGAAATTACTTGGGAAAAAGTACATGATTTCTTATTCCAAGAAATTACTTTTGGAAAGAAAAAATAATGTCCCAAAAGGGACGGTTCTTTTTGGGACACTAAAAAGAACTAATAAAATGTGAAATTTAAGTGAAAAAATATAAAAAAGTATAGCGCATAAAGTAAATATGTGTTATACTTTTTTATATTTAAAATTTTAAATGGTTATATCAGATATAGGGGAAATAGATTCTAATGATGAATTTTTTCATGTTATATTGAGAGGAATAGACAAACAGGATATATTTTTAAGTAAAAAAATAGAAGATAGAGAATATTTAAAAACAGTATGTAGATATATTCATAAAAATCCAGAAAAAGCAGAAATTGAAAAAACAGAACATTATAGATGGAGTAGCTATAAGGAATATACAAGTTTCTAAATATATATGTGAATTATTGAATATGGAATATGAAAAAATTAGGCAAATAATAAATTGTGATGCCTTTTGGGACAAGGAGGTAAAAAATGGCAAAGAATAAAACAATTTTTGTATGTAATGAATGTGGATATGAGTCAGGAAAATGGCTAGGAAAATGCCCTGCATGCAACAGTTGGAACACTTTTTTTGAACAAAAAATTGTAGAAAGTAAAAATAGTTCACTAAAAGCAGATAAATCTTCTAATAATACACCGCAAAAATTAAATTCATATGAAGCTAAAGAAACTCTAAGAACTTCAACAGGATTTAGTGAATTAGATAGAGTACTAGGTGGAGGTTTAGTTAAAGGTTCATTAATTTTGCTTGGTGGTGAACCAGGTATTGGTAAGTCTACTTTAATTTTGCAATTGTGCGACAAAGTTAAAGGAGATGGACAAGTTTTATATGTCTCAGGAGAAGAGTCAGCAGAACAAATAAAATTAAGAGCTGATAGATTACGGAATCAATAATGAAGATATTTTGTTTTTGGGAGAAACAGATATTGATATTGTTAATCAAAATATTATAGATTTAAATCCTAAATTAGTAATAATAGATTCAATTCAAACAATGTATTCTGAAGAAATTTCAGCAGCAGCGCGGAAGCGTAAGTCAAGTTAGAGAAATTACTTCTCAAATTATGAGAGTGTGCAAATCTAGAAATATTACAACAATTATAATTGGACATGTTACAAAAGATGGAAATATAGCAGGCCCAAGAGTTTTAGAACATATGGTAGACACAGTACTTTACTTAGAAGGAGAAAGATATTTTTCATATAGAATTTTAAGAGGTGTGAAAAATAGATTTGGTTCTACTAATGAAATTGGAATGTTTGAAATGAGAGGAGAAGGAATGTGTGAAATTTCTAATCCTTCTGATATACTGATTTCAGAAAGAGAAGACAACCCACCTGGTTCTTGCATAGTTGCTTGTATGGAAGGTACAAGAACTATGTTGGTAGAATTGCAGGCCTTAACAACTCAAAGTGTATTTGGATTTCCAAAGAGAACTGCAAATGGACTTGACTATAATAGATTAGCACTTTTAATTGCAGTTTTAGAAAAAAGAGCAGGAATGAATTTAGGAACACAAGATGTTTATCTAAATGTTGCAGGAGGTTTAAAAATAAATGAACCTTCAATAGATTTAGGAATTTTAATGGTAACAGCATCAAGTTATAAAAATATTCCAATAGAAAAAGGAATAGTTATAATGGGAGAAGTAGGGCTTACAGGAGAAGTTAGAAGAATTAATTTAATTGAAAAAAGACTAAAAGAAGCTGAAAAATTAGGATTTAAAAAATGTATAATCCCAGAAAGTAACAAAAAGGGCTTGAAAGAAAATTTTAAATTAGATATAATAGGTGTCAAAGATGTAAACGAAACAATGAAAAAATTGGGATTGAAATGACCCATTGGGGACGGTTCTTTTTGGGACAAGGAGGAATGAAATTGACAGAACTTTTAAAATTGATAGCGCCAGGTACACCTATAAGAGATGGACTTGAAAATATATTAAGAGCAAAAACAGGTGCATTATTACTTATAACAGATAACAATGATGTAATAAAAGAAATAGTTGATGGAGGCTTTTATATAAATGAAGAATATACATCTTCAAAATTATATGAACTTGCCAAAATGGATGGAGCAATAGTTTTAAGTGGAGATTTAAAAAGAATTTTATTTGCAAATGCACAATTGATACCATCTAGAGATATAGAAACAAAGGAAACAGGAACAAGGCATAGAACAGCAGAGAGAACAGCAAAGCAAACGGGAGAACTAGTAATAAGTATTTCACAGAGAAGGAATATAATAACAATTTTCAAAGGGAATTTTAGATATGTATTAGAAGATACAAATGCGGTTCTAAATAAGGCAAATCAAGGAATACAAACGCTAGAAAGATATAAAAAAGTATTTGATAATAAATTAAGTATATTGAACGAATATGAATTTAATGATATAGTTACTTTGAAAAATGTAATAGATGTAATACAAAGAGCTGAAATGGTAAGAAGAATTGCAGATGAAATTAAAAAACAGATATATGAACTTGGAAATGATGGAAGATTAGTAAATATGCAATTAGAAGAACTAATGGGCGGACTAGAAAAAGAAGAATCATTAATTATAAAAGATTATTTAGTACCTGTTAAAGGTAAGAAAAAAAGAACACCAGAAAATATTATGGAAGAATTGGATGTAATTCAATACGAAGATATGACAAAAGAAGGAATAATTGCAAAATTACTAGGATATGAAACATTTGACAATTATGATGAAGTTGGTGTATATACAAAAGGATATAGAATTCTAAATAAAATACCAAGGATGCCATCTAATATAGTAGAAAATTTAGTATTATCATTTAAATCATTTCAACATATACTGGCTGCTGATATAGATAGCCTAGATGAAGTTGATGGAATAGGTGAAGTTAGAGCTAGAACAATTAAACAATCTTTAAGAAGAATGCAAGAACAATTTATGTTCGAGTAAAGGAGAAGAAAAAAATGAAAAATGTAGGAAAAATAATTTGGGTAATAGCATTAATAGCTATAATAGTATTAATAGGAGTAGTAGGATATGGATACTACAAAAAAGCAACTTTTAAAGCTGAAAATCCAATTGCAACAATGGAAGTTGAAAACTTTGGAACAATAAAAATGGAATTATATCCAGACCAAGCACCTGAAACAGTATCAAACTTTATAGCATTAGCAAATAGAGGATTTTATGATGGAAGTGCTTTCCATAGGGTTATAAAAGATTTTATGATACAAGCTGGTTCAAAAGATGGAGATGGAACTACAGGAGCTCAAATAAGTGATTTAAAAGATGATGGAGAAAACCAAGACTATACAATAAAAGGTGAATTTTTAGCTAATGGTATAACAAATACAGTAAAATTTGAAGAAGGAACATTAGCAATGGCTAGAGCAAACTATACACAAGCCTCTTCAAGTTTAACAGAAGAATCATATAATTCAGGTTGTTCACAATTTTTTATAATGACTGAAGAAAATACAAATTTAAATGGATATTATGCAGCGTTTGGAAAAGTAATAGAAGGAATGGATGTTGTACATGCAATAGAAGATGTTGAATGTACAGTTGCAAAAGGTAGTGAAAAAGATGAAGATGCCGAAGTTAGCACACCGGTAAATAAACCAAAAATAACATCTATTAGAGTTGAAACATTTGGAATTGATTATGGAGTGCCAGAAACTTTAACACCATTTAATTATACTTCTTGGCTATATCAACAACATGGTATTGGACAGTAACAAAATTTGATATAAATAAAATTTATAAAAACACTTGCCAAAATTAAAGGCAAGTGTTAAACTAATAATAGATTAAAAAAAAACCGATTTTTTCGGAAAATTTTTTTAATCTTTTTTTTATTTTTTAAAAGGAGGAAGTAATAATGAATAC
>OIYO01001254.1_pt1 | contig 14769 bp, 16 predicted proteins | sample 1588191 | NCBI WGS metagenome assembly OIYO01 (sample SAMN03283275) | human gut metagenome | biome: human-associated habitat; material: feces | host: Homo sapiens | place: Peru | collected 2012 | reverse complement strand
TCATGACACCGTGCACGAGATGGCTCGTGACGAGGCCCGCCACGGCAAGGCCTTTGAAGGTTTGTTAAAGCGCTATTTCGGTGAATAAGTACCCGGTATAAAAATAGCCCTGCGGTGTGTGCCGCAGGGCTATTTTTTATGGGCATATTGCCGAGTAATCCCTCCACCACCTACGGTGGTCCCCCTCCCTTTACAAGGGAGGCAAATCGGTTACATAATCTTAGGCTCCCTTGCAAAGGGAGCTGTCACGAAGTGACTGAGGGATTGCGCCGGAGGCGTTCTAAGAAAATCTGCCGCCCGCCAATTTATCCCTATTGCAAGGGCGGCTCGTATGATTATTCCACCGTTACGGATTTTGCCAAATTCCGGGGCTTATCTACATCCAGACCGTTTTGCTTGGCGATATAGTAGCTAAGCAGCTGGTAGGGCAAAATGGACACGGCAGGTGCCAGCAGCGGGTGGGTTTCCGGTACGCGGATCAGGGTGTCAATATCCGACGCCCGCACATCGCGGTTGGTGACCACCAGCACCTTGGCGCCTCGGGTGATTACCTCTTTCAGGTTGCTGACGGATTTGTCCACCAGCGCCGGGTCCGTAATGGTGCCGATGACGGTAGTGCCCTTTTCAATCAGGGCAATGGGGCCGTGCTTCAGCTCGCCGCTGGGGTACGCCTCCGAGTGGATATAGGAGATCTCTTTCAGCTTCAGCGACGCCTCCAGGCTGGTGGTGTAGTCGCTGCCCCGGCCAATAAAGAACACATCGGTCTCTCGATGGATCTTGTCTGCAAAGGCTTTCACTTGGGGAGCGCACTTGAGTGTCTCTTCGATCAGTGCCGGCAACTCCAGCAGATCGGCTTTTAGGTCGGCTGCCACACCGGCGCCCAGACCCAACAGCTCGGCAAAGTGAATGGCCAGCACCGCCAGCAGTACCACTTGGGCAGTATAGGCCTTGGTGGAGGCAACGGCGATTTCCGGTCCGGCGTGGGTGTAAACGGTGTAATCTGCTTCTCGTGTAATGGAGGAGCCAATCACATTGCTGACGGCCAAGGTGGCGGCACCGGCAGCCTTTGCCAGCCGCAGGGCGGCAATGGTATCGGCAGTCTCGCCGCTTTGGCTGATAAAAATGCACAGGGTGTGGTCATCTACCAACGGGTCCCGATAGCGGAATTCTGACGCCACATCCACCTGGGTGGGAATATGGGTCAGGTGTTCAAACATGGGCTTGGCCGCCAGCCCCGCGTGCATGGCGGTACCGCAGCCGATAATGTAAATTTGGTGCAGATTTTGCAGCTGCGCCGCAGTGAAGTCCAGTCCGTCCACTTGGGTGGGCGCACCGGCGGTTACACGGGTGCCGATGGTTTCCCGTACGGTAGAGGGCTGCTCGTACATTTCCTTGAGCATAAAGTCCGGGTAGCCGTTTTTCTCCGCCGCGGTGGCATCCCAGTCAATGCGCTGGTACTTCTTCTCAAAGGGGTGCAGCTGTTCGTCATAGAAAGTGATATTCTCTCGGGTGATGACTGCGTACTCCTGGTCATTCAGCAGGTAAAAATCCTTGGTGTAGGAGAGAATGGCCGGAATATCCGAGGCAATGTAATTCTCTTTGTACCCAATGCCGATCACCAAGGGGCTGGATTTGCGCACCACAATCATTTGGTCGGGCGTTTCGCTGCACAGCACCTCAATGGCATAGCTGCCCTCCAGCCGCTTGCACGCCCGCTGGGTCGCCCGCAGAAAGCGCTCCTCTGCCGGTCCTTTGTCTGCAAAATAGTAGTGGGCAATCAGGTTGGGGATCACCTCGGTGTCTGTTTCGCTTTTGAAGGTGCAGCCCTCCAGCTCCAGCTCACTGCGCAGATCCTCATAATTCTCAATAATGCCGTTGTGTACCACGGTAAATACCCCGCGGCTGTCCAGGTGAGGGTGGCTGTTCTCTTTGCTGGGCTTGCCGTGGGTGGCCCAGCGGGTGTGGGCAATGCCAACGGTGCCGGTGAGGGCGTCCAGCTGCGGATCCTGGTACAGATTACGCACCCGACCGGTGTTTTTCACCACCGTGGGAGTGCCATCCTCCAGGGTGGCAATGCCGGCAGAGTCGTATCCTCTGTACTCCAGCTTCATCAGTCCACTAAGTAAAATCGGACTGGCCTTTTGGCTGCCGATATAACCTACGATACCGCACATAATTGCGTACCTCCATATTGTGCCTTACCATATAGGTAGGACTAAAATGTGGATTTTGAAAAGACAAAACCCAGTCTATTATAGCAAGTAGGTATGGAGATTTGTGGCATTTTATGAAAAATTCACTTAATGTTCACAATTCGCATAAGTGTACAATTACGGTCGCGTATATCTGTATAAGCGGCAAAATATCGGACAAAATAAAGAGAATCGTCTGTCAAAGCCGGTCAAAATCCCCCGCTTGTCAGGGCTTTACAGGTGTGTTACAATAAAGAAAAAGGGAGGGAACCCAGTGAAGATCAAATTGAATCCGGACAAAGAGATGGTCAAAACCGTGCGAGAGGGCTTAAAGCGCACCGGCGGCTACTGCCCCTGTATGCTGGAGCGTTCGCCGGACACCAAGTGTATGTGTAAGGCCTTTCGAGAGCAAAAGGAGCCGGGGTTTTGCCATTGTCGGTTGTATTATAAAACAGAGGAGGATGACTAAAATGGCCGTTATGACCGTTACAAAAGAGAATTTTCAGGAAGAAGTGATGCAGGCCGGGTGCCCGGTGCTGTTGGATTTTTGGGCCACCTGGTGCGGCCCGTGCCGTATGGTGTCGCCCATTGTGGATGAGATCGGCGCAGAGGTTACCGGCGCCAAGGTGGGCAAGGTGAATGTGGACGAGCAGCCGGAGCTGGCCCAGGCCTTTGGCATTGCCAGTATTCCCACTTTGCTGGTGATTCGGGACGGCCGTACGGTTAATCGTGCCGTGGGTGTTCGCTCTAAGGAAGAGATTTTGCAAATGCTGGACTGATACGGAACATATAAAAAGCGACTGCACTTTTTGCGCAGTCGCTTTTCTTTGTTTTTTTGCGATTTTATTATGCTTTTTTCTTGTCCTTTTTGCTGACGGCGGTATTCTCCTGGCCGCGGAACACCACGAATTTGTCATAGAGGAATTCCGTGATCATATTGGTGGCCATAGTCAGCCCCAGCACAATGTAGTTGATGGCGCTCACATCTGCAAACTTGGCGGTAAAGTAATTGCCCAGCAGGGTGGAAATGGGGGTGAACACCAGGTAAAAGGCAAAGACCTTTAGCATGGCCACCGGCACATTGGCGGCGGACTTAAAGGTGAATTTGCGGTTAAAGGTGAAGTTCCACACCACAGACAGGATCAGGGCGGTCAGGTACATGGGGCCGTACTCATTTTGCATGATCCTGGCCAAGGTAGCGTTGCTCTCCATGGCGCTTTGAATGGCAGGCAGCTTGACGACCACCTCGCTCAGGAGGGTAAAGGTCAGCACCTGGATAATGCCGGCGGAGGCGGAGAATAAGGCAAATTTGATAAATTGGCCAAAGCTCTGCTTTTCTTTTTTTTCAGTGGTATTGCTCATAAATTATGCTTCTTCTTTCTCTGTTGCAGTGGTCTGGGGTTTCTTCTTGCGGTGAATGATAAACCGGTTACAGGGATAGGTCCACAGCGTGGGGATCGCCATACCGATCAGCTTAATAACCATGTCCCAAAAGCCGCCGGTTAGGTTGTGCCCTTGGGCAAAGGTGGTCATAGCAGAGCCGATCCAGCCGTTGGCAAAGATGGTAAACACCACCATAATGGCATAGAGGATCATACTCAGTGTGGGGTTCACATCTGCCTTAAAGGTGATCTTTCGGTTTAGGATAAAGGCGATGCCGTAGCCCACGGTGGTGGAGATTAGGTAGGTGTACAGATAGCCCTTGGACTCAATGCCGATCATATTCAGCGCGTCGTTGGTGATGGGCTGATCCAAAAAGGGCTTAAACACCGTTGCCAGCAGTACCATGTGTACCACCAATTCTACGGCAGAGGAGCCGCCGCCGGCAATCATAAACTTAATGAATTTCCAGATTTCTGCGTGCTTCTCCGTCCAGCGGACGAAGGCGTTGTCTTTTTTCTTTTCGCTCATAATGGTTCTCCGTTACAGTAGTTTGGCCAGTAGAATGATCAGGGCGACGATTACCGCCAGCCCCACCACGGTCTTTACGATCATGGGAATGGCTGCGTCCATGGTAGCCGGGGCCTTGCTGGACAGGTAATCAAACACCGGGCGGTGCACCTTGGTGCCCACCAATTCTTCATAGGTGCGGGTGTAGGTGTCGTAATGCGTGGGGTCGTCCTCATGCAGAACAAAGCAGCGCACGCCGCGCTTAGTGCGGTTGCCGTACACATTAAAGCCGGCGGACTGGGTAAAGCCCAGGTCCATATCCTTGTACCGGCCCACAAAGCTGTTTTTGTGGTCGTGGCCTACAAACACGCCCAGAATATCGCCCTTTTCGTGCAGGGCGTCAAACTCGCCGTTGTTGATGTCCGGAATGGAGGGCGGCTCCTCCAACATATCGCCGGGACGGCAGGTGTCGCCCAGCTTGTAAAATTCGTTTTTATGGGTGCGGAAGGCTTGGATGGCGCCTTTCTCGCTTTTTTTCACCCGCCGCAGCACATGGTAATACTCCGGCATGGGAATGTGCTGGAATACCAAAGAGGGCACATAGTGGCCGGTTTTTGCCTTCAGTGCGTCCCGGGTTTTGCGATACCAGTCGATAATGGCCGGATCAAAGGCCTCATACCCGCCGCCCTTGGCGTCGGTGCCGGTGTCGAACAGGTACAGGTTCATCACCGTGCGCCCGGAGCCGTCAGAGGCGGTCAGGGGCACTGCGTAGGTGCCGCCGCCGGGAATGCCCTCTGCTTGCTCTCCGATACAGCCGGGCAGGGATTTGTAAATGTCGTTAAATTGGTCCGCGTTGCTGATGCCCACTTGCCGATCGTGGTTGCCAAAGGTAACGGCAAAGGGAATGTGGCGCCGGGTCACCGGCTCCAGCAGGGCGGTAATGGTCTTGGCCACAGCGGCCTCCAACTCTTTTTTGGTCTTGCCCTTATAGGTCACGCCGTAGCCCTTGATTTGGTCGCCGGTGTAGATGACCAGATCCGGGTGCTCCGCCTCCACCGCCGCGTCCAGCAGTGCCAGGGTATCCGGAGAGATGGCCGGAATCTCTTGCATATCGGTGATTTGCATGATTTTCAAGGTGCCGTCCGATTTGAATTGCATCGCATTTCCCCCTACGGTCAATGATTTTTAATCCAAAAAGAGGACGCGGCGGAATGCTTATAAGTCAGCTCCGTTGCGTCCCCGTTTGTTTTTATTGTAGCATTTCCCTGTGCCGCTGTCAATATTTTGTTGTTCTTGTCTGCTTGTGACGGCGCATTTTTGCCGGTCTTGTGTGGTATGTAGGTACTATCTATATTTAGAATTTATATGTGCGGAAATATTATGTTGCAACTATACTAATTCTGTGATATATTGGAAGAAAGGAGGATTAAAAAATGAAAAAGTTAGGGATATTTGTGTGTATGTTGGCGATAGTGACCCTTTTTGCTGCTTGTGGGGACACCACGCAGAAAACGGATTCAGACGCGACAACTGTGCCTTCGGCTTCGGAGAGTGTGGATAATAAAGAATCAAGTGCGGAAAATAGTAGCGTATTTTATGAAGACAAAACATTGAAGGCAACATATAAAGGCATATCGGAAATGTCGGGTATTGTTATGCTCAATGTCACATTGGAAAACAAAACTGATGAAGAGATTACCGTTTTACCGATGGATTCTTCCGTAGATGATACAATGGTACAGTTTACCAGCGGTGTGCCTGCTACGATGCAGGGCGGGAAGAAGATGAACCAGGCATGGATCATCGGTACTAAGCCTAAGAAAGATGTTTCGCTTTCTTTGTCTATTTGTGATAAGGATATGCACGAGTTAAAACGAACAAATGTTTTGACAATTGACACAAAATAATATAGATATAGGTAAGGACCGGCTACTGATGAGTAACCGGTCCTTTGTTTTATTGTGTTAAAAGTTGTGTGTTGCTAAGCAAAGTTTATAAATTGCGGCGGCACGGCGGGAACGGCAAATTCGTGGTGCTCCAGCACCCGCATAATGGGTTGGGTCCGGGCCAGAGCGCAGGCGTCAATTTCCAGCAGCACAAAGGTGGCGTCTTGCCCGATACGGCCCACTTTCCAGTAAAAATAGCTGCTGTTTGCGATGTAGTCCGGGTCGTCGGTGATGTAGACATAGCCGCCTCGGTTGGCCGGGCACAGCCCGTGGGCGCGAATATCGGCCATATTGTCCAGTATCGCCCAGTGGTACAGCCGATCACCGGGTGCCGGGCGATAGGGCGCCGCAAAGCGGACTTCCTCCCGGCGGCGAGGATTCAGCAGTCGTTCCGTCAGATAAGAGGAGCAGCCGTAGGCCAGCACTGCCTGCACAAAAGCCCGACGGCTGTTGCGCCCAGGATAGCGGCGGACCATTTGCCGGGTGTCCCCAATGCGCGCCCAGACCGGGCCGCCCTTGCGCCGCACCGCCAGCTTGTAGCGCAGCTTTTCCCCAAGGGAGCGCCGCTGCGGGGGCGTGTATGCAATTTCCACCGTGCGCATAGGCCGCTCCGATCTCCTTTGCTGCAAATTGGTACAGTTTCTCTGCTACCATGGTACACAAAACGGAGCGAAATTGCAAGCCCCTGCGGTCCGGCGCATGGCAGCGGCGGGGTGGGTATTGAATAAAAGCGGGGCGATGTAGGCACCGACCCTACAAAGCAGTTACTGATCTGCCGCCCGCCGGTCTTGACTTTTGGCTCTTGCATTAAGACATAAATAATTTTAATATCTTATATTGACAAGGCATAAATATTATGCTATATTCTACTTGAAAGGGGGAATGATATGAATACATTTCAATTTGACAAGTGCCCCGCTTGCGGCGGCGTGCTCTATACGGCAAAAGTGGCTTGCGAAAATTGCAAGGCGGAATTTCCGGTGACTCAACCGCTGTCGCGGTATGATACACTGTCTGCACCGCTGTGCGCATTTTTAGATTGCTTCTTAAAAAATCAGGGCAATATTAAGGCGGTAGGTGAAGAACTGGGTATTTCCTATCCCACGGTCAAGCGACGGCTGGATCAACTGTTGAACGCCTTAGACCTGACCGAAAAAAGCCAGTTGGAACCTGTGCATTTAGATCCGGCGGCATTCGGTCCTGTTCACCAAGACAGCAATATTCCGTCTGAGATCGTGCGGTACAAGCTGTTTGCAGCGGGCGGTGCGGTGACAATACCGCTGCTGGACGGAAAGCCCTGTCAAATTATTGCTGACCCGGAGGGCAAAACCTTTGTCAGCGACAAACTCAGTCAAAAAACACTCTCAATGGAATATACGGTGTTTGACACCATTGTCCAACTGCTGCTAAACAGCAAAAACTATACTGCGCCTAAAGGCAACGGTCATGGCAAAGCGGACAAGGTGGGCTATGGCAAATGCACCGAAGATACAGTAATGGGCGCCATTGCCGTAAAGTATTTTCGCAAGCAGTATGGCGAGTCCACCTATGACCCGGTATTTTTCCTGGCCGCCGTGTTGGACTGGGCAGGGATAGCGACCAACCAGCGCGGGTATTTAACCCTTACGCCGGCATATTTGGAAAAATGCCATTTATGAAAAACGCTGCTCATGCAATGGCTATCGCAGCCGCCTGCTTTGATATTCAATTTAACCTGGCTCAAATCGACCGAACCAAATCCTTTGCAGAAAACCTGACCCTTAAGCAGTTGATCCGGTATCCAAGCATACCATAGAAAATATTGCCACGGATGCCAATCCCCCGATGCCTTAAAACGGCACGGGGGATTTTTGCTTTGCCCGTTGGCTTTGCGTATTTGGCGGATTACGACCGCGTTGTTGATATTGAAAAATTGCGGAAAAACGGAAGTTATCAATTCAACATTCCAAGTGCAATGCGCTGATTCACTTCCCAGAGAGCGGTTTTGTTGCTGTCGTATTGAAGTCGTGTGTGTGCTTCTGCATAATTCAGCCAATTATATTCTGTATGCTCATGAGACAGCTGCAAAACTGTGCTTTCTACTCTCACTGCAAATGCGTACTCCGGAATGACGAAACACGCTTTACCCCATATTGTCTCTGCATTCTTAAAGCAGTTGGTCGGTATGCTGCAGCAGGTATTGAGCTTGAAAAAATCACAGGACTTAGAAATACCGGCTTCTTCAAAGGCTTCTCTTTTTGCCGACGCAATGATGGAAAGATCCTCCTCTTCTCCTCCGCCTGCTATGAATTGCCAAATGCCCATATCGCTTCTTCGAAATAAGCAGAATTGCACTTGGTCGTCCTGTATGCAATATGGAATGACCAAGACCTGATACCTTGCTCGCGCCATGATTTACCACCTCTTCAAATCGCATTTTTTCAAACGAAATATAACATTAAAAAATCCACCGTAATTCTATCAAAATTACGGTGGACTTTTGGTGGACACGAAGGGAGTCGAACCCTCGACCTCTGCAATGCGAATGCAGCACTCTCCCAACTGAGCTACGCGCCCGTGTGGCTATTATTATACCACGCAGGGGGCGGCAGGGCAAGGGGTAAATTAAAATTTATCGTGCCAATTCCGGCGCGGCGATCCGCTGCCGGGTGCGGGGCAAAAAAACTTCCCTCGCAGGGCTTTGCAAGGGAAGTTGGTGGCAAAATTACTTTTGCTTTTTCTTGATTTTATTCAGCTTGGCGTTGATCTCCAGGATCTGCTCCTTGGTAAACAGGCCGCCGGCCATCATACACACGCGCTTGACGGTGAAGCCCTTGCCCATGTCAATCAAGCTCTTGTTGATTTTCATGCCCTTGGCCATATCTGCCATGCCGCCGGTGGAGCCGCCCTTGTTCTTCTTCATATTGGCCCGCACCATTTGCACGATCCGCAGGGCCAGCAGCTTGCCCCGGGTGGTGGCCAAAATATCGCCGATGGTGTCGTTAATGCTCATATAGCCGGGCGGGGTCTCGATCTCAAACCAGTTGATGACGGCGCCCTCCTCTTGGAGCACATAGTCCCGGTTTGGCTCATTCACATGGCGCAGGTGACTCTCGTCCGTGCAGTCTCCGGCCTTGGCGGTTAGGGTCGTCTCGCCGCTGTTTGGCACATCAAAGTAGAAAAACGGATATTCGCCCTTTTGCTGCACGCCCAGGCTCTTGCCGTTGGCAAACAGCTCTACCTGGGGCTGGTTGGTGTAGACGGTGACCTTGGTCACATCCTCGGTGCGGTCCACATACCGCTTGCCGCAAATGTGGACGAACGGCTCCTTGGACAGCCAAGCCTTGTAGGCATAGAACGCGTCTTTCTTATACTGCCGGTCAAAGGTTACCAAGCCCTTGTGGTTCATACCGTTCTCGCCGCCCTCGCTGCGGGCGTCTGCGGCAAAGTCAAACATATTCCACACATGGGTGGACCACATCCAGGGGCGCGCGGCGATTTGGCGGATTACATCCTCGTGATACTTGGCCTGGTACTCCTCGGTGTAGTCGCCCTGCTGGGGGTCAGAGGTGTGCCAGTTCAGCGCCTCACAGCCGTACTCGCTCATGCCTACCGCCCGATCCGGGTACTTCTTGTGAAATTTGTCAAACCAGGGGCCGTACATCTCGGTTTTGCCGCCGTACCAGCCAAAGTAGTGGTTGTAGGACAGCACATCGGCGATCTGTACATATGCCTCGCCGGGATCGCACATACTCAGCACCGCTATGGTTGTGGGGCGGGTGGGGTCCATTTTATGCACCAGGTCGTTCAGCGCCCGGTGGTTCTCCAAAAGGGAGGGATCTGACGCGCCGTTCATGGTGATTTCGTTAGACAGACCCCACACCACAATGCTGGGGTGATTGCTGTTTTGGCAGATCAACTCCGTCATTTGGCTGATGGTGTTGGCCTTGCCCCCGGGCATGTGACGGGAGATATAGGGGATTTCTGCCCAGACGACCATACCTCGCTCGTCGCACAGGTCATAAAAGGTCTGGCTGTGCTGGTAATGGGCCAGGCGAATGGTGTTGGCGCCCAGCTCGCAGATCAGATCCATATCCTCCGTGTGCTCCTTGGCGGTGAGGGCGTTGCCGATCCCCGGCCGATCCTGGTGGCGGGATACGCCGCGCAGGGGATAAGGTATGCCGTTTAAGATAAAGCCCTTTTGCGGATCAATAGCAAAGCTGCGGCAGCCAAAGCGGGTGGCAATTTCGTCTACCGCTTTGCCGTTTTGCAGCAAAGTGACCGTCAGGGTATACAGGTACGGGTCCTCCGTGCCGTGCCACAGGTGGGCGTTTTCTATTTTGATGTTGGTCTTTGCATCGGCAGCGTCCGCATCGGCTTCTGCCACCGGGTCGCCGTTCCTATTGGTGATGGCAAAATGCACGGTGCAGCCTGCCGGTGCAGTCACATACGCCGTGGCAGCCACCGTGGCGTCGGTGCCTTGCATGGTGGGCACCACTTGCACGCCGGGAGCGCCGTAGTAGTCCAGGTCAAAGTGGCTCTCTTCCACGCCCAGCACGGTTACATCCCGGTAAATGCCGCCGTAGAAGGTGAAATCCGCCATCTGGGGATATACCGTTTCATTGGGGCTGTTGTCTGCATAGACCACCAGCAGGTTCTCCGGCAAAATTTCCGGCAGCTTGGCACGGAAGGTGGAGTAGCCGCCGTCATGCTTGGCAATCTGCCGACCGTTCCAGTAGACCTGGGCGCTGCTGTTCACGCCGTCGAATTGCAGGTAATGCACCGGGGCGCTGCCCAGTTCATCGGCGGTGAGTGCCTTGGCGTAGGCGCACTTGCCTCTGTAATAGTCGTTGCCGCCGTCTTGGCCGTCTGTGCCGTTCCAGGTGTGGGGTAGGTCCACCGACTCCCAGTCTGTGGGCAGGGTTGTGGGGGTGCTTTGGGGCTTTTTGGAAAAGCGCCAGTCTTTGTTTATGTTGATGATTTGTCGCATAGGGTTGCCTCCGGGTGGATTATTTTACTTTTTCCTGGGCGTTGTCGTCCAGATTATACAGGAAATGCATACTGATCAGGCTGATCAGTGCGCCAATAAAGGGCAGGAACGCGGTGACGAAATAGATCTTCTCCGGTACACCGGCAGCCTGCTCCAGGGCGCCCAGCTTTTGGTCATAGCCGGTCATACCGATGGCCCAGCTGACTACGGCGGCGCCTACACCCTGGGCAATTTTGCGGAACAGGGAATAGGTGGCGTAAATGGAGCTTTCCTCCCGGCGGCCGGTTCGGCGCTCCTGGTAGTCGATGCAGTCTGCCACCAGCGCCCACATCAAGGTCAGGTAAAAGGCAGAGCCAAACATGGCGATAGCTACGAGTACGATCCAAACATAGGGGTTACGGATCCGCACAAAGGCAGCCACGCCGGCAGAGATGGCCGACAGGACAAAGGGATAGGTGCACAATTGCTTTTTGGTGAATTTCTTGAGCATGGGCTTTACCAGCAAAATGCCCAGCGCCACCGGACATCCGGCCAGCATGGTGGCAATGGTGATCAGCTTGGTGTTCTGGAAATAACACATAAAGATATAGGGCATGGAGGTGGTCACCGTCATCATCAGCGCCAGGTATGCCACGGTGCTGATGGTCACGCCCATCATGGGTTTGTTCTTAAAGAAAGAGCCAAGCGTGGCAAAATAGTTGAACTTCTGTTTCTCCTGGGGCTGTGCAGCGGCAATGCGCTCGGTGGTCATGCGCCGCAGCAGGTAGAAGGATACCAAACCGATGGCACCCATCACGCCCACAAAGATGATGAACAGCTCACCGCGGGGATTGTCGTTCTTGTCATATACCAGCAGGGGCAGCAGGATCATAATGGGAATCTGGGCACACATAGCGCCGATACTCCGCCACTGGGACAGGGAGGAGCGGCCTGCCGGGTCGTTGGTAATGCAGCTTTGCATGGAGCCGTAGGGCACATTCACGCTGGTGTACGCCACGCTCCACAGGCAGTAAATGCCCAGGCACATGGCAATCTTTACCCCGTAGGGCGCACTGGGTGCATAAATGAACAGGGCGATACTGGACAGCAGCAGCACCGGGCTGGCCCACTTGATCCAGGGCTTAAATTTACCGTCCTTGCCGGGTTTGGTGGCATCGCACAGACCGCCGATGATGGGGTCATTGATGGCGTCAAAAATTTTGCCCAGCAGAATGAGAACGGCAAAGTGCTTGGGATCAATCTTCATACAGGTGACATAGAACAGCATCAGGTAGCTGTTAATGAATGCAAAGCTCATATTGCAGCCAAAGTCGCCAAAGGCATAGCCGATCTTATCGCGCATACCAAAGGGGCGCAGTTGTTTGTTGGTGCTCATATCCATATCGGTTCCCTCCAAATTCCTATTTTGTACGATGTGTACATCTCTTTTTATTATACATATTCTATAAAAAAATGCAATGGAAAGTGATGGAATTCGTCCACATTGTTCATAATATGGCAAAAGGGACCGGATTTGTCTAAGATTTTTCGGGCAAAGAAAAAGGCGGCTGCGGTGCAGTCGCCCTTTTGATTTATTGCTGTTTGAACACACGCTTAGGATCCTTAACCAGCAAGATCGCCAGCCAGGCGATGGCGCCCAAGGTTACGGCAGAGAGACCCAGCAGACTGTCGTTCAGTATCTCGCTGAAGCTCTGCTGAAAATACGCCGCCCCTTCGCTGAAGTATTCAAAGAAGAAGTCCACCAGCCACATCAGCCCGGCGCCCCAGTAGATCAGGCACAGCGTGCCCAGTCGGTAGGTTTTGCGCTTTTCACAGGCGTACCAAGCCACGGTGGCCGCCACGGCAGCCATCAAGGTTAGCAGCAGACACATATTAACCCTCCTGTGCAGCCGTTTTGGCGCGCTTTTTGAACTTGGCGCTGACCACGGCGACTGCCACGCCCCATACAGCGGTGACAACGGCGCTCATAGTCACACCCACCGTAGCCATTTCGTGGAGCATGACCGCTTTGTCCTCCGGGTTGCTCATGGCCGTTAGAAACGGTGCAAACAGAGTTACCTCGCCGTGCCACAGATGCTCAAAGGCCAGCAGCAAAATGCCGCCCCACAGCAGACCGGACAGCAAGAACAGCTTGCGGCTCCAGGTAAATTTCTTCTCCTGGGCAGGTGCCTCAGTGCCCACAGCTTCATGGGTGGGCAGCGTGAGCTTTTCTTCCTTTTTCTTCAGGGTCAGCGCCACAGCGGTGACCACCACGGCCTCAGCGGCCGGTACTAAGAAACATGCCATTTGGTTATCCTCCCGATATTGCGCCGTTGGGCGCTTACTTGATGTTTTCATTTTACCACGGCGGCAGGGCAGTAGCAACCCACCGTGGGGGATTATTTTAGTCTTTATACTGCCCGGCGAATTTTGTGCGCAGGGTCATGCACAGCACATTCTTTGCCGTGCGTTGCAGCTCGCCCAAGGTGATGCCGTCAGGCTTGCCCAGGGTCGCCAGCAGACTGCCGTCGTTGGGGGCGGACTTGCTGATGGCGGTTTTGGCGCCGGGCATCAGCACATCGACCTGTGCCCGCACCCGGTAGCCGTTGTCCCGCAGCTCCGGAAACTCCGGCGAGGCGGCGTAGCGCATCCACCAGTCGGTCATCACATTGCCGGTGTAGCCCCATTCCTCCCGCAGCAGGGCGGTGCACAGCTGGTAGTTGTAGTGGCTCCACACGCCGTTGATCTTGTTGTAGCTGGTCATCAGGTTCTTAGGATGTGCTTCTTTTATGCAGATCTCAAATCCCCGCAAATAGATCTCCCGCAGGGCGCGGGCGCTGACTACGGAATTGTTGTGGTTGCGGTTATATTCCTGATTGTTGCAGGCAAAGTGCTTGGGGCAGGCGGATACCGGAGCGCTTTGCAGACCCTGTACCACCGCGGCGGCCAGCTTGCCGGTGATGGAGGAAACGGGGTCGGACGGCATCAGCCGGGGCAGGACGAAATTAAGAATGACGGCAAACACCAGCGTGATGAGGAACCACAGCAGCTTCTTGCCGAAGTATTTTCTGTAACCTTTCATTTGCTCACCCTCCAGTGGTTTCTGTTTAGTGCAGAAGGCAAAATCCGCCGCCGGTGCCGGAATACGCACCCGGAGGGGGCCCGGATGCCGCCCGGCTCCCGGGTAGGGAAAGGCGGCATGGGGGTTTTGCATTCATTTGAGAAGAGGCCATGCCCCGGTTGCCCAGGGCATGGCCAGTGCTCAGTCAAATATTAGCCGACCAGTTCCAGGTCGTACAGAGCAGCGATGCCGTAGCCATCGGTGCAGTCCATGGGAGGAATGTTGCGGCCGTCGTCGCCGGTGGGGAAGTTGGTCCAAACGCTCTCGTTGACAGCGTGGAACACGGAGGGACGATACATCAGAGCGAAGCTGGGTACGTCGGTCAGGTAAATCTTGACCAGCTCGGTGTACAGCTTAACCAGCTCGTCGTGGTCGGTGGTCAGGGGGATCTCAGCCAGGATCTTGTCAGCCTCTTCGTTGACGTACTGGCCCCAGTTGCCGGACCAGTTGTTCTGCAGGCCAACGAACTGGCTGGACAGGAACTGGTTGCAGCGGCCCCAAGGCATGGAGGGAGCAGCAGCGTCGGGAGACCACATGAAGATGGCGTACTCAGTCTGGGTGGGGTCGGTGAAGCGGGTCTGCATGATGTCCCACTCAGGATACTCGGGCTCGATGGAGATGCCGATCTTGTCGCCAGCGGCGGCAACGATCTGCATGGCAGCCTGCCAGTCG
>OIYO01001249.1_pt1 | contig 14802 bp, 17 predicted proteins | sample 1588191 | NCBI WGS metagenome assembly OIYO01 (sample SAMN03283275) | human gut metagenome | biome: human-associated habitat; material: feces | host: Homo sapiens | place: Peru | collected 2012 | reverse complement strand
CATTTCTTTTTAGAACAAATTCTATACTTTCATAATCTCTACTTTCATAAGAAAATAGAATTTTATTTTTAAGATTTTGGTCTAGCTTTAGAGTAATAATTCCATCAACAGATCCATCTATTGCAGTTGAGCCTAGTGATTTATTATTCTTATTAAGATGATGAATTAGTAGTATTGTGAAGTTATATTTTTTGCATAACTCTCTAAATTTAGGAATAACATATTGTCCCATATCCTGATAATTATTTAAGTCATAACCGTTATTCATATCAATTCCACTAAACATATCTATGATTACAAATCTGCCTTTTAGGTCATTTGAAAATTCTTGAAACTCTAATTGTAAATCCATCAAATTTAATTTTCTTTCATTAATTTCCTGTTCTTTTAATCTAAAATTGTCATCAGTAAATTGTAAATTCATCTTGTCAATTCTATCTAAAATTTGTGAAAAATTCATTTCTGTGCTAATATATAAAACAGGAGATGGACTTGTTCTAAATCCTAAAAAGTTTGTTCCTGTTGCTATGGAGTTAGCAAGTTGTAATGCGAGTAATGACTTACCAACTTTTGGTCTAGCAACAAGACAATATAATCCATTAGATTTCATTAGATTATCAACTATGAAATCTTTTTTTGTGGAATTTCTTCTCATTTCACTTATCGTTTTCATTTGATTTCTCCTCTCTAGTTGATATTACTTTTAAATAATCAATATCAATTTTTAAATAATCAACAACAACATTCATAGGCAAATCTCTAGTGTGAATCTCATAATTTAGTTTTTCTTTTATTTTGTTTCTAATCTTTAACACTGAACTTCTACTTAATCCTGTTAGTTTCATTAAATCATTAATATTACACCAAGTTTTTGACACTAATTTTAGTGTTTCTTTTGTGTTCATTGATCTACCTCTCTTTCTTTTTTGATGGTTTTAGTGTTACCAACTACTCCCTTTAAGGATGTATATATAGTTACTAGCCATATATGTAACGAGAATTTTAGATAATTCACAACTCCGTGCCAATAGGATACTTGCCTTGCATTTGTTTAACGAGTTGGCATATATCGGCGATTTCCAACTCTATTTCATTTTCAAAGAACTATATTCAGGTTGCAAAATAAATTAAATTGCAACCATTGAGTTGAGTATACTATATTCAAAAATACTTGTCAACTATAAAGTTGCAAAAATATATAAAATAAATTAAAAAAGTTGCAAAAAGAATAAAAATATGTTATATTTATATCACGAAAGGAGTTTTATTCGTATGATTAATAATGAAGAAACTGTTGGACAAATGATTGCTAGAGCAAGAGAAGAAAAAGGATTATCTAAAAGAGAATTATCTAGACTTGCTAAAATAAGTGATACAGAACTTGCTCGTATTGAATCAGGAGAAAGAGAAATACCCAACCCTAAAACTTTGAGAAAAATAAGTCAACATATAGGAATTAATTATAATGACTTAATGTATGCAGCTGGACTTGGTTTTCAAGTTACACCCTTAAATCCATTTTTAATTAACTATTATTCAGGTTTAAAAGGAGATCAAATTGTTGATGCTATACTTAATACTTCATCAGTAATTAAAAACTGGGAAGAAATGATAGAACAGTTTAAAAAAGATTTGAAGGAGAAGGATTATACTGAAACACAAAGAGAACAAATAGAACAGACTATTGAAGATACAGAATATCAAGTTAGAACAGCTAAAGAAATAGTTAATGTTTTAAATAGTGCTAGAAGAAAGGAGAATATTGAAAATGCAAAGAAAAACTAAAAAGATATTTGATGTAATTAAAATTATTATAAATTTAATTATGCTTATACTTATGATTTTAGGCTTAACAACTAATAATGATAATTATTATGCCTGGTATTGGATTGTCGTTTCAGTAATGCTTGTACTTGAAACATACTACTTGTTTAAATGGACTAAAGTTGGCGAATGGAATATCGATAAAAAAGATTCTAAATCTATTAGATATTCATTTGATGGAATAACAACGGGAACACTATGTACATCTGGACTTCTATATTTACTTGTTATGGGATTAGAATTAGTTAATAAGAGTATTAAAACTAATGTATATGTAATAATTATTGTTTCTATTTTACTAACGCTATCAGTAGTATTTAATTTATTAGCAGTAAATACAGCAAATAGAGAAAGTAGAGAACTAGCTGAAAAAATGTTTAATTATAAAAAATAATGACAGCAATGACAGAAAAAAATGGGAGATACCCACCCAAAATTTGCCGTCATGCCGTCATCTGACATAATAAAAATAGTATGTTTCAAATTAATGATTCATACTATTTTTTTGTTATTAGTTCTACCAACTAACCAATCCATAGAAACATTGTATGTTTTACATATTGAATAAGCAGGCATTATTTTTATTAAACTATAACCATTTTCATAATGATTATATGTTGATTGGTATAAATCACATTTGTCTGATAATTCTTGTTGAGTTAGATTTAATTTTTCTCTTAATAACTTTAAATTTTTGCCTATTAACTTTTTATCTAATTTAATTGTTTTATTATATTTAATATTCTTTCTAGTAAAACCAACTAGAAAATCTAATGAGTAGTCATATAAATTAGCAAATCTCACTAACTTATTCAATGGAATCGGTGTATAACCTGTCTCCCAATTTGAAATAGTTTGTTTACTAGCACCTAATATTATACCTAATTCTTCTTGTGTCATTTCTAATTCCTCACGACACCATTTTAAATTATTATCTATCATACTCATCACCTATAATAATTTTCCCATTGAATAGATGATTATTCATAAAAGTACGACACAATGAATAATTTGTGATATAATTAATTATGGTAAGTTTAGGTTTTATAGAAAAGGAGCTATAGTGTATGAAAAACGAAAACAATGATTATGCAAATAAAATTACAAGAAAAATGGTATCTAGTTTAAGTCAAATTGTAGAAATACAAGAATATAATTTAGATGATTTAACTATATTAATTAGAGATTTAAAAGAAAGTGAAAAAGAAAAAATAATTGAGGAAATAATAAATAATCAACTAATAGAATTAAAAGAAAAAACAGAGAAAAAAGTTAAAAATGTTTTTAAACAAGTTGATGAAATAACAGATTACTTTATTAAAGTATATGATGATTCCGATATTATTAATGAATCTGATGATATTGCAAATGATTTATTGTTTAAAGTACTAGGAAAAAATGGAAGGAAATTAGAATTTCCTATAAATATTTCTTATATAAAAAATTATTGTTTATCTTCTAATATTAGTGATAATCAATTATATGATTCATTAGTTTGGATTGCTCTAAGACTAGTAGCAATTAATTATTGTATTAAATATCATGATGGTCTAGAAGAAGATAAAAACGAGTAATAAAATAGCAGTACTCCTTAAACTTACTTATTTTTTAATATACAATGTATACAATAATATCGTTTAGAAGGATTTATTAATAATTTCTTTTTTTTATTAGTTTTAATGAATATAATGATTAAGAAAAAAATAAATGTTATAATATTAAATAGATAAATAGTAATTTGTATGGGTGATTTTATGAAGGAAACTTTAAATAAAATAAGAACTACTGATAAAAATATGAAAATAGAGAACAAAATTTTAAATACTTTTTTTATCTTTTTATTAGGAATAATATTAGGCATATTTTCTAAATGGCTAGACAATATGAGTATTAATGATACAATATGGTGGCAAAACATATTAGGAATATTAGATTTAAGAAATGTATTTTCTTTATTTGGGATATGGTTGTTTATTGCTATAACAATATCTGTATTTAGTAAAACACCATTAAGAGCTAGTTTAAATGTATTTTTATTCTTTATAGGGATGACAACAAGTTATCATTTATACACAATCTATTTTAGTGGCTTTAATCCCATGAAATACATGATGATATGGTATGGTATAACATTGATTTCTCCGTTACTAGCTTATGTCTGTTGGTATGCTAAAGGTAAAAACAAAGTATCGATGATAATAAGTAGTCTAATTCTTTCAGTAATGTTTATATCGTCATTTCACATTGGAATATGGTATTTTGATTTAAAAAGTATAATTGATTTATTGATTTTTATAGGAACAGTCATTGTGTTATATGTGAATCCTAAAAATACTATTTATAGTTTAATTATAGCATTGGTCTTGTCGTTTGTAGTTAATGCTATATTATAATACAAATTACAATTTAGTAATTAGTTAGAAAAATAGTAATTTGAAAGTGAACTAATAGTATGTTTAATATTTAACAAATAATTGATATATTATTCTTGGAGAGTGATAAAATGAATCAAGAAAAAATAGGTAAATTTATTGCTGAATTAAGAAAGCAAAAAAAGTTAACTCAAGAACAACTTGCTGAAAAATTAGGCATAACAAAAAATGCTGTAAGTAAGTGGGAAAGAGGATTAGGACTAATGGATTTATCATTATTGAAACCATTAAGTGAAATTTTAGGCGTTTCGGTTACGGAAATATTAAATGGTGAAAAAATTGATGAAGAAATTGATTTAAAGAGTGAAGAAATTTTAATTGATACACTTGATTATTCAGTTAAAGAAATTGAAAAAGTAAAAAAGAATAAGTTCTTAATTATATTATTAACGATAATTATTACAATATTTTCAATTATTTTATTAGACACAATTCAAGCAGTAGCATTTAAAAACAGTCCAATAATAAGTTGGAGAGTTAAAGATGTAAATGATAGTGATAGTTATGTAGATAAAGGATTTTTAATTGATACATATTATTGTGTGAAAGAACAAGATATAGTAACAGTAATACCAACCTTTAAAAACACAAATTATAATTGCCCATCAGAATAATAAATTACAATTTAGTGATTTGCTAGATAGATAATAATTTATAAAAAATGAAATAATTTATTGACTTGCACGTAACGGATAGTGATATTGTGTTAGTGAGGTGAAAGTATATGAGATTAAATGAAGTTATTAAACAAGTTGATTTAAGTAAGAGAGCAATAAAATTCTATGAAGAAAAAGGTCTATTAAAAACTAAAAGAGATAGTAATGGTTATAGAAATTATACTGATAAAGATATTAGTTTATTAAAAGAAATTTCATCATATAGAAAAATGGGGATAGGATTATCAGATATTAAGGAAATTTTAAATGATAAGAGTGTATTAAAACAAATTCTAATAGAAAAGAAAAAAGAAATAACAATTTCGCAAAATGAGTTAGAAGCATTAGAAAAGTTTATAGAAAATAATAATATAGAAGAATTATATGATTCTGTTGACTATAAAACTCTTGCTGATGCAATTCAGAATTCTATTCCTGGTTTTTATGGATATTATTTTTTAAATCATTTTTTACCATATTTACAAATAAGAATTCAAACAAAAGAACAACAAGAAGCATATAATAGACTTATTGAATTCTGGGATAACACAAATATTAGAATTCCATTTTTAATGAAATTAAATTCTTGGATTTTGTTTAAATTGAATTCTAAAAAATCACTTATAGTTCAAATTGAGCAAATTGATTCGCAAATCAAGGAAATGCTTAATCCAACTGAAGAAGAATATGAAAAGTTAAAGAAAAAGGTTAATGATGGATATAAATTAAAAAATAGTATTTTTTATAAATATAGTTTAATAGGAATAAGTCAAAGAAAATTTATGAAGGAATTACAAAATAAGGGATATAATGATATATTTATTCCAAGTATGATTGCATTATCACCAAAATATAAAGAATATCATAATGCTTTAATGGCAATTAATAAAAGAATTTGTGATGATTTAGATTTCTATTATGACACCAATTTTAATTTAATTAAAAAGAAAAAATAATTCAAATTACAATTTATCGATGAGATCAACTTTAATAGTTGGTCTTTTTTTGATATAATTAGAGAGAAAGAAAAATAGTAATTTGTAGAAATGGAGGATTGATTATGAAAAAGTCAATATTTACTATCTTAATGTGTGGGGTTATGATTTTTGGAGTTGCAGGTTGTGGTAAAAAAGAACAAGAATCTGATAAGAAACCAACAGAGGATTATGATAAGGAATTAGTGCAATGTTTAGAAAGTCAATTAGGAGGTTATCTTGTAACTGAAACAGATGATTTAATAGAAATCCCATTAAGTGAAATAAAAAGTAATGATAAAGAAAAAATTGCCTATTATAAAGGAGTATATGCAAGTAATCATCCAAATAATATTTATGTAATGGTTTTTCCAAAAAATGGAACTTATGAATCTAGTGTGATGAAATATTTTGATAAATATTTCTATAACAAATTTTCTGTATATCAAACGTATGAGAGTCCTTTAACTCCTACTATTTATATTCACAATCAAGACAATGATGTTGATTTTAAAGATATTGTTAATCAATGTATAGTTAAAAATGATGACAAAGATGCCAAATCTATTCCAAATGAAACATTAAATAAAATAAGCAATACTACAAAAATAGTTATAAAATCTAGTCAAAAAGAATTAGGAACAATAAGTGATAAAAACAAATTAACTGAAATCTTAAATGCTATTAAAAGTAGTAAACAATATGGTGAGGTTTGCTTGACAGATAATTATGCCTTTGAGTTTGAAATGTATGATAATGATAATAAATTGATTGATACAATTTATGTTTGGCGTGATGGTAATAGACTAATTCCTAAAAGTATAAATGGTTGTTATTACTCAATTTCCAATGGTATAGATTTAAATAAAATCATTGAAGAAGAAACAGAATATATATTTTATGGCATTTTAGATTATAGAGATAATGATAATCAAAAAGAACAATTAATCTACAAAGATGATAAAAATAGTTATTATTTAAAGAGTGATGATACTAACGAAATAGCAATTAAATTTATGGTAAATAATCAAATCATGACTCTTAAATATGCTTTAGAAAATAAATATATTTCAGCAGAAAAAGTGGCTAAAGAATATCCTGATATATTGATAAAAAAATAAAATTACAATTTATCAATGATACGATAAGTAGCATAAATGTAATGTGTTGTTGCTGTTATTTTTGATTATTTAATTATAAAATTGATGTCAGAAAGGAGTGATACCCATGACATTAGGTGAAAAATTAAAAGAGATAAGAAAAAGATTTGAATTATCTTAAGAGCAACTTGCTGAAATAATGAATGTTTCAAGACAAGCAATTACAAAATGGGAAAATGATGGAGGAATACCAGATGTAACTAACTTACAAGAATTATCTAAAGTATTTGGTATAACAGTTGATTATCTATTAAATGATGAGAATGGGTTACCTGCTCTTAGTATGACAAAAGAACTAAATAAGAATAAATATAATGGAAAAATATCTTCATATTCTATAATTTTAAAAGAATAGTATCCAGCACCTTGGGAAGTATATTCATTGATTAGAGATAAAAAGATGAGTAAATTAGAAGCAACGTTTGATTTTATTATTGGAGCTGGAACAGTAGGATTGGCAGATGCTTTAAATGATTTGTCGCCATTTTATTTAGTAGTTAAAGATAATTTAAAAATGCTTGTTAATATTAAAGATTGGACTTTAAGAGTATATGAACTTCCAAGTGGTACAAATGTGAAAAAATTTGTATATGGCAAGAATAAGTTTAAAATGTGTTGTAAAGTTAATTTGTAAGATAAACATTTAAACGATAAATAACAATTTATAATTGAAATTATTTGCAAATTAATAATATTATTCTCATTAAAGGGTATGGGAGTTCCCACAGTAGAATTTGTGTGGGAGTACAAATTCAGTGCTGGCTAGACATAAATTTTATTCTCATATTCAAAAAATATACAAAAAGAGGATTAAATTATTTTGATAATTTTTTTCTCTTTTTTGAAAATCATTTATATAAAATAAAAACTCACGAACTTTTAAGTCCGTAAGTTGATCTCAAATGGAGCAAGTGAGGAGAATCGAACTCCCGTCTCGACCTTGGCAAGGTCGCATTCTAGCCGTTGAACCACACCTGCATATTTAGTTGTTTTTTCTTCAACTGACTACTTAATAATATCAAAAAAATTATACAATTTCAAGTAAAAATTTGAAATTTATGCTATAATATTTCTATATTAGAAAAATAGGTGATAGTTATGTTAAAAAGTATGAAGAAAAGTGATATTTTTAAGATGTTTTTGGCTCTTATTTCTTTGTTTTTAATATTTGGAATAGTATTTTATTTTTATGGAACATTACAAAGAAAAGAAGAACCAGTAAATGTTAGCAAAGTAGAAAATAATATTCCTGATTATGAGTATTATATAAATGATAATGCCTCTACATATTATAAAGATGAATTTGCTAAATTAAAAGAAATTTTAGATGGCGATGAAGTAGACGATAATGCTTATATAACACAGTTAGCTAAGGTATTTGTAATAGATCTATTATCATTAAATAACAAAATTAATAAGTATGAAGTAACTAGTTCACAATACTTTAATACAACGAAAAAAGATATGTTTATAAATAAAGTAGTTGATAATTTTTACGATTATATTGAAGATAATGCTTATGATGATCGTAAACAATTATTACCAGAAGTAAGTGAAGTTGTAATGAATGAACTTAAAACAACAACTTATAAAATGGGAGAAGAAAGTGTTCCTGCTTATGAAATAAGTGCTGATGTTAACTATGTTAGTGACTTAGGATATGATAAGAAAGTTGATGTTATTTTAACGAGGGAAGATAATAAATATAGTATAGTTGCTTATAATCCAATAAATGAAGAAATGACTAATACTAAAAGATAGGGAAGAAATTAAAAGAATTTCTTCTTTTTAAATACTAAAATTTTAAAAAATATAACAAAAAAAGAGAAGTATTATTACTCCTCATTATCAATGACTGTATCATTTTCATTACGGACAGGTGCTTTTTCAGTATTACTTGAATTATCAATATTACTAGATCTTTTATTTATATAAACTGTTAAATTAGTACCAGTACCAATAACTGAATTAATATGAATTGATTGGTCTGCTACGATACCATCACCATATAAATAATTGAAATGTTCATCGCCTTCGTAGACTTCTATTTTAGTTAAATTAATACCATTACTAACAGCCCAACTACTAGCATATTCTGCAGTAGAACCAATTAAACTAGGCATTGTTGCCACTGACTTAGCGCCATATAACTTTTTCCCATAGAATTTCAAAGTATAATCTTCATTATAATCAATACTAAATGTTTTATTAGGAACTTTTTCTAATAGTTCTAAATTAGTTTTCATCATCTTTTTAATATCTTCTAAACTATCTTTATAATAACCTAGAGCTGAAGTAGTTGAGTATCCTAAATAGACAGGAAGACTATAAGTTTCTAAAGTTGTTTTATAAATAGAAAATTTAACTTCGTTACCATTAATAGTATTAACTAAAACTGACTTACCAACATCATATAAAGATAGAATTTGATCAGTAGTCATATTAGTATCCATATTTTTCTGAACGGCATTTAAAATATTTTTAAAATCATCAAAACTACGTAAGGTTTTAGCTTTTTCAACAATTGCTTCTACCACATCTTGTTGATGTCTAATACGGTCAAGATCTGAGCCAATATATTGATGACGGTTACGAGCATAGGCTAGAGCTTGTTCGCCGTTTAATGTTTGAATTCCTGGGTCCATACAAACTATTTTATCGCCAAACTCACGATTCGAGTTTTGTTCACATACTTTGCCACCATAGTTAACACCGGCATTATACCAACTCCATGGTTCTTCAACATCAACAGTTATACCACCAAGAGCTTCAACTAAATCGACAACGCCTTTAAAATTCATTTTGACATAGTAATCAATATCAATATCTGTAAGCTGTTTCATAGTATTAATAACACAACTGGTACCATAAGCAGCGGAAGAATTTATTTTCGCTAAAGCATTATTACGACAACTAATTGGTACATAAAGATCTCTTGGCACACTAAACATCGACGCTGATAAAGTTTTAGGATTAAAAGTAATCATCATCAAAGTATCACCATTAAAAGCTCCGTTAGCATTCAAACCATTGGTCTCGCTATCAACACCCATAACTAAGATAGTAAAAGGTTCGGTTAATTTCTTATTAGTATAACTAATGTTATCTTGATTTTTCATTTCCTTACTATATTGTAAAACTACTTTAGTCTCATCTTTAATACTTTGATATTTTTCTTCGGAAGCAAAAAGAATAGTGTAATTACTCGAAACAAAACAAGCATCAATTTTACCACTATATAAGTCGTCTAACATGATATAAAAATCATCATATTGATATAACTTGTTAGGAAGATTGTCTTTATTAATTAATTCTTTAGCTAAAACATTACCTTCAATATTAGTCGTATCACTGATAATACCAATTTTACTATCACTGTTAAATTCAGTATCTTTCATACTAATAAGATAAGTAGTATAGTTAATTGTATCTTTACTAATACTATCTATTTCTTTATAAATAGTATCTATATAATAACCTGCTACAAAGAAAATACCATTAAATAATAAAGTAAAAATAATCATAATAATAAAACTAGAATATTTCTTATTTAAGACATAGACTAGTCCCATTACTAACCATACTAAGAACCATATTCCAAAAAGAATTATTAAAATCATTCTAACTAGAGTTTCAATACCAGTTAATACGGCTATATTTTTCACAAAAATTACATAACCAATCATATAAGTTATTAAAGTTATTATAAGAATTGTTAAGTAAATCTTGTTACACTTTTTAAGTTTATCGATAAATTTATTCATAAGAAAGCTCCTTATTTTCTATTTTATTATATACTAATTGAATCAATTTAACAATATTTTCTTTATGTAAATATGCATATCTAGGTATAGGAAAATTAGTTTAGAGTAATAATGCTTTAAAAAGAGAAATAGGCTTAATAAGATTGGCAATAGGTTATAAATTTTTTAAGAATAAATAATTGTAGTCAATAAGATGTCAAATTAGATTAATAGAAATTGGTATCTATTCTTAAATATGTTATAATCTTAAACAGGTGAGCAAGTTATGAAAAAAAAGAAAAAAAAATTTTACCATTATTTTAATATTTTATTGTTATTAATAGGAATTATTTTTTTAGTTTTATTATATTTTACTAATGTCTTAAATTTAATTTATTTTGGGTTAGTTACTGTTGTTTTATTTATTTTAACAATGTTTATAATTGCTAATATTAATCATAAACGATTATGGGCTTTATTTTTAGGAATTGTTTTATTTGTTATTGAACTTATTGGTTGTATTTATTTAAATAAAACGAATAGTTTCTTAGATAAGATTCATACTAAGACGGAAATTGAAGCTTATAAAGTTGTAGTTTTAAATAGTTTGGAGAAGACGGTTGATGATTTAAAAGAAATTGGCATCTTGAAAAATACTGATGAAGGTTATACTAAGGCAGTCACGCAAATTGAAGAAAAAATTGATAAAACGGTAACTTTTGATGATGTATCAAGTTTAACATCGGCTTTGTTAATGGAAAAAATTCCAGCTATTTTAATTAATAGTGCAACGGATACGGTGTTAAGAGAAAATGATACGGTCTATGCTAGTAGTACGAAGAGTATTTATAATTATGAAATTACCGTTAAGACTAATGTGGCTGAAAAAAACGTGGATATAACCAAAAATACTTTTAGCGTTTATATTAGTGGTGTTGATACTTATAACAAGATTGCTACGAAGACGAGAAGTGATGTAAACATTGTTATGACGGTAAATCCGGTAACGAAAAAGATTGTAATGGCGCATATTCCAAGAGATTATTATGTAACTCTCTATGGCAAAAATAGTAAAGATAAGTTAACTCATGCTTCTCTTTATGGTATTGATACAGCGATGAAAACGGTCGAAAATTTTACAGGTATCAAGATTGACTATTATGTAAGACTAAATTTTACTTCTTTAATAAAGATTGTTGATTTACTGGGAGGCATTGATGTTAATAGTAAATATGCTTTCGAAACAGGAATTTATGATTCAACGATGAAGAAAACTTATAAATTTAAAAAAGGAATGAATCATTTAGATGGAGATGCCGCTTTATCATTTGTTAGAGAACGACACTCATTTACGGATGGTGATATTACAAGAGGTGAAAATCAAATGCTAGTTTTAGAGGCTTTGATAAAGAAAGCAATGAGTCCAAAAATTATAACTAGTTATACTAAATTCTTAGATGTTTTAGATGATGCGATGATTACAAATATGAGTAAGAAAGAAATTACCGATTTTATTAAGAAAGAAATAAGTAAACCTTCTAACTATGATATTGAATCAATAAGTTTAAATGGTACCTCAGCTATGGATTATACTTTCTCTTATCCAATGAGTAAATTATATGTCATGGTACCTGATGAAAAAAATTTAAAAGATTATCAAGAAAAGGTAAGTGCCTTATATTAATATTTAAGCATTTATCTTTTTTCATTTAAATTTTTTTGCTATAATTTATTTAGGATGGTCGAGTAGGTATGAAAAATAAATTTTTAACTAAGTTAGAAAACGAAAAAAATAAGAAGCTAGTTATTCGCTATAGTGCCGCTATTTTATCTTTTATAGTCGTAGTAGTTTTAGTGTTGTTTTGGGCTTATTCTGATTTTTCTACTAAAGATGAAAAAGAAGTTATGCGAACAACGGTTGGCGAGTTTACTTATGAACCAATTAAGAAGGTTGCCTATATAAATGATGAATACGTAAGTGGTGGTTTTCCTGTAAAAGATAGTAGTTTAACTTTAAAAAGTGTTAGTTGTACGAATGGAGCGACTGCTACTTTTGATGTTGATAGTTGGGAACTTAAAATTACCAATGATGTTACTAAAACTAGATGCAGCATTTATTTTACAAAGTAATTATGGACGTCAAAAAGATAGTCACTCGGGACTATCTTTCTTCATAGAATTTATTAATTCTTTTAATTAATTCATCTTTGCCAAGATATTTAATTAAATAATAAATGTTTGGTGATTGATTTTTCTTACAAATAATGATACGAAGTAGGGCACAAAAGTCGGCTACCATACCATTAAATTTATCCGGTTCAGCTTTGTAAGCTTTTTTATCAGCCGTATAATTATTCTTTACCGCAAATTCTTTTAAATTATTAAACCAATCATCTTGCGTATCGGTATCATTATAAACATTATTAATATAATCTAAGACAATATTTTTATTACATACTTTACACTCGGCATAAGGGTTAGTATCTTTATAAAATAACTCATTAAACATATAACTAAATTCGGTTTTAACATCACTTAAAGCAGCTATATCTTTACGAGGTCTTTCAATATCTCTTTCAATATTAAAGACATTAAGAGCATATTCCTTATTATTAACTAAAATATTATAGAATTCCTCATCATATTCTTTAGTATATTTTAAAGTCATATCATATAATTCATAATTTTTTAAATGACTAAAATAGATTTTAGAAATACTTTGTAATTTTTCCATATCAAATAAAGTACCACCGATAGGCATTTTATTAAATTCAAATGTAAAATCATCAATTCCCTTATCCGGGTTAGCATTATACCATTCTTCAAAATCATAGTTTTCAATAGTAGCAAGATATAATCTAATAACCTCTGTTGGAATACCTAGTTTTTGATAGAAACTAATAGCGGCTTCTTTATCTTTTCTTTTACTTAATTTACGAACTGTTGTTCCTTCTTTAATAGTAATTGGGGCGATATGAGCATAAACTGGTTCTTTAAAACCTAAAAGTTTAAACAATTCATGATGTTTTGGATAACTAGCCACCCATTCATCACCACGAGTAACATGTGTTGTATGCATTAAATGATCATCGACAACATGAGCAAAATGGTAAGTAGGAAGACCATCACTTTTAATAATTACATCATCAATATCATTTTCTGGCATTTCAATATCGCCTTTAATAGCATCATGTAAAATAATTTTATTTTCAAAATCACCTTGACTACGAAAACGAATAATATATTTATCGCCATTGTCTAAATGTTCTTTAATTTCTTCCATTGTTAAATCACGACATTTAGCATATTTCTTATAGTAACCTAAACGTAATTTTTTATGTTCCTGATAACTTCTAATTTCTTCTAAATGTTCAGGAGTACAAAAGCATGGGTAAGCAAGTCCTTCTTCAATTAACTTTTTAGCATAAGCTTGATAAATATCTTTTCTTTCTGATTGCAAGTAAGGACCATATTCGCCACCAAAACCTTGGCCTTCATCAAAAGTAATTCCTAGACTTTTAAAATCATTAATAATACCTTGAACCCCATTTTCAATAGTTCTTTTCCCATCTGTATCTTCGATTCTTAAAAAACATACACCATTAGTTTGTTTAGCCAGCTGGATTGCCATAAATGATGTTGCCAAACTTCCTAAGTGAACAAAACCAGTAGGAGATGGGGCAAAACGAGTAACACAAGCGCCTTCTCTTAAATTTCTTTCAGGATATTTTTCTTCATAATACTTATAATCATGCACAACATTAGGAAGTAAAATGTCTGCTAATTCTTTATTTGTCATAATATTCCTCTTTTCTTTATTTTTTAGTATAGCATATCTCTAATTGCAGCGCTATCTTTTTATCTATTTTCATTTACACCAAATTATATCTATTCTTAAATTTTAATGCCTTCATTAAATCTTGATTTTTCCATTATTTTATCCTCCTTATTTATTGATCAAACTTTATTTTATCACAAGAGACAAGTTCTTTTCGAGATATTTTTTATTCACA
>OIYO01001247.1_pt1 | contig 14825 bp, 18 predicted proteins | sample 1588191 | NCBI WGS metagenome assembly OIYO01 (sample SAMN03283275) | human gut metagenome | biome: human-associated habitat; material: feces | host: Homo sapiens | place: Peru | collected 2012 | reverse complement strand
TTAATATGTATGACAAAAACCCACCTGAAAATGGTGGGTTTGTCAGTAATCTGAACGGACACCCTGTGTGGGTGTCCGTTGTACATATATGATTTTCTGCTAATTTTGTGCCGTTTATTCGTGTGTTCGTATCGATGCGGGCATCGTTCCCTGTATTTGTGATTATCCGTATAATTCTCCGTACTCACTATACGTCAAATCTTTTGCGCACTTTCCATTCGCCGTCCGTGAAATCGGGAATATCAACGGGTACATTTCCGTTTGCAATCGAATATTCCGACAGAGCGGTAATACACATCCACGCCGCTGCGTCATACACATCAATCGGCATAGGCTTATTTTCCCTCACCGCGTCAAAGAACGCCTTAAACACAAAATAATCCATACCGCCGTGACCGATTTTAATTTGCCGTTCGGTTATGTTTTTCCAATAATCGGGAAGGTATTTATCCTCAAACTTTTCAGCATTGCCGAAAATCTCTTTATACTGCTTAAAAGAGTCTCCCTCTTTGTCACCGTCCAAAAATATCGAATTTGTATTCTCCTCATACATTCCTTTTGTTCCTCTTACGGTGAATTCGCGGCTGTACGACCTCGGCAGAGTTGTATCGAGCGTAAGCGATATGGTTTCGCCGTTTTCGCAAGTGATAAGTGTATTCACAATATCGCCCTGTTTAAACTTTTTGCCTATTAAATCGCGGTTGACAAACGAATCCGCCCTGTCATTTATGTATCTTTCCGCCCCCATTGCCTTTGACGATACGGAAACAAGCCTTGTCATACGGTTTCCGCGATTAACATCAAGGATTTTTGCAATCGGTCCGAGTTCGTGCGTCGGATAGTTCTCACAATTTCTCGAAAGATAGTGTTTCAGCCGATAATGTCTGTTTTCCTTTCCGCAAGTAACCTCTTGCCGCAGGTCATGAGCATATGCGCCGTGACAATGTACAATATCGCCGAAAATTCCGTCTCTGACTATATTCCGAACCAAAAGTTCGGTTCTGCCGTAACAGCAGTTTTCAAGCAGCATAAATTTTACGCCCGTCTCACGCTGAGTATTTACAAGCTCCCAACATTCATCCAAAGACGCCGCTCCGCCGACCTCAAGCCCAACGATTTTACCTGCTTTCATCGCGTCAACCGCAATTTTTATATGCGTTTCCCAACTCGTGAAAACGGTCACAATATCAACATCGTCACGTTTCAGCACCTCTCGATAATCAGTCGTTTTAAAAGGAGCGATATTCTGTTCAGTCACAACTTTTTCAACGCCCCTATCGCAAAAATCCTCATACACATCGCACACAGCCGTAACCTTTACGCCATCAAAGCCGAGTATCGTTTCAAGATTATCGCGTCCCCTGCACCCGAGACCGATAACACCTATTCTCAATTCATCCATTATAATCTCCTCCGTTTTATATCATTTTATAATTTTGCGCTTTACTTTTTCTTTCGGTTATGGTATTATAATATCACATCAAAAATATATTATCTATACCAAAAAAGCTCAAAATTATATGATTTTAGCTCTTGCATCAATAAATTTTCGGGGGATTATATGGAATACAAATACTATTCAATTGACGAAAAAATACATATCGACCGCATATATTCATTCTTTTTGCGAAGCAATATGCCGACCGATTTTTCATTCCCGGGCGAGTCGCACAACTTTTGGGAATGTATGTATATCACGGACGGAACAATATGCGCAATAGGCGACGAGCGCATCTATAATCTTGAATCGGGTGATATAATCTTTCATAAACCGAACGAATTGCATAAATTCTATAACACATCGAATCCCGGAGCAAGCGCACTGATTTTTTCATTTTCGATGTATGGTGAGCTGTGCGGATTTTTTAAAGATAAAGTCTTTAAATTGAATCCCCGTCAACAGCGGATAATCAGCGATATGCTTGAATATGCAAACGAGCACTCTATACGCTCTTTGGATATGTACAACAGGTTTATCGAGCCGACAGAGAGGATACCGACATACATCCAAACGGTTTCGACATATATGCATCGGCTGTTTTTGTCTGTTGCCGAAAACAGTACTCAGTCAAAGACTCAATACTCACCTTCGGCGGACATCTTTAACACCGCTGTGCGGTTTATGCATAAGAATATAAACACGCCGCTCAGCGTTTCGGACATCGCCGAGGGAAGCGGCACAAGCGTTTCCAATTTAAAACGTGTATTTGACCGATACGCAGGGATACCGATACACCGATACTTTCTGACTCTGCGGCTCAATCGCGCATCCGAGCTTTTGAAACAGGGCTTTTCCGTCAACGAAACGGCACTGACTCTCGGCTTCAGCAGTCAATGCTATTTTTCGAATGTTTATAAACGCGAGATGAAGATTCCGCCGTCACAGGCGTTTGCACAAAACAAATAAAGCCTTACACAGGCAACGCAAATCTATAAAATTTTATAATTTATTACAGCATAACAATCCCCCGACCGCACAGTCGGGGGATTGTTCGCCGCTCTCGGCGGCTGTCGTTAAAATCTGCTCCGTTTTGAATCCGAATCTTTAAATTATGCGGCGGTGTTTTCATAATCAATGACCGCAATATCATTGATTATGCTCTCAAGTTTATAAATAATCTTTTCAAGCTTTCCGAACACCTCATCGGTATAATATACCTCTCCGCAATGCTCACAGACCTCTGACGGAACATTTTTAACAATAATAACACAGTTTTCCAAGTTCGCGACATACGTTTTTTTCTTACTCACAACATCGTGACCGCATTCAATGCACTTCATTATATATTCCTCCTTCTCGTCTTTAAATCCGAATAAAACTTAATTGTATCAGGTTCGTATGCTGTAATAAAATGAATATATTCGCCGTCAAAGCTGCATACAACATGAATAGGACGTTTCTTTCCCGTATATCCGAAAACCAAACAGCTTGCGAATGCAAGAAAAATTTTAATTTGAAAGCTTTTTATCACAAAAAGAGCCGAAACGAATCCTCTGAAATGCAAAATACAAACCCTTGAAAACGGCGTTTTCAAGGGTTTATCCTTGGAGCGGGTAAAGGGGGTCGAACCCTCATATCCGGCTTGGGAAGCCGGTGTTCTGCCGCTGAACTATACCCGCATATTCGGCAAGGCCGCATACGCCTTGCCGCCTGTTATTAAATTTATTAAAATCCGAGTTCTTCGTCAACCAAAATGACTTTTATCCTGCCGTCAACCTTATTTCGGCGTGTTCTCACAATATAAGTACACATACATTCATCGGACAGACAATCCGAACACTTTCCGCGCGAACAGCCCGTTTTGGTCAGACCGAATCTTTCGGCATTCTTGACCGCCGCGGTATTTCTTGCGCGATACTCCGCATCCTCAACGGTTTGACATAACTTGTTCCTGCCCATTACAATTATAACCTTTTTCGGTCCGAAGCACATCGCCGCAACACGATTTCCGAGTCCGTCTATATTAACCAGAATTCCGTCCTCGCTGACCGCGTTTGTACTCATCAAAAACACATCCGCCGTAAGTCCGCAGCGCATAAGCTCAAACTTTTCCTCGGCATCGGCGGCATCTCTGTCAATCAAGTTATATCCGCCGTTTCTGAGTGCGTCAATAAGACCGATTTCATTTATTGTTTTCGAGCCGCCCCACGCAACGCTCTCTCCGCTCTCTATAAGCGATAGTGCGATTTCTTTTGCGTCACTTCCGCTTTCACAGCAATACACATCAAAGTTCCGCATTTCAAGCTTTTGCGCAAGTTTTTTCATCTTTTCATCCATAAATTGTACCCCCTATTTCGAACCGAATAACCTCGGCATCGGCGGCAGCATCTTTGCGGACGCAAGCCCCTTGCCGACCGCATACGCAATAATAAAGTCAACAATGTGATGCGCCATTGTACCGACCGCGGTTATAATAACCATCATATTCGCCGAATAGCTCTCGGCAGGTTCGGCAAATCCTCCGGCGTAAAATACCAAAACGGTTAAACCCTCTAAAACGGCGTGTATTACGCCCGTTATCAGGCAAAGCGGAATAACGCCGACCTTTCTTTTTATAAGAATCGCACCGACAATTGCAAACACAATGTGCGAAGCCGCACGAACGGCAACAATCAGCGGTGTTGTAATCAAAAATCCTATTGTTGTACCGACCGCGGTAAACACGGCTGTCTGAGGTGAGATAAACATCGCCAAAATAACGGGAACGTGCGCCATAAGCGTTGCCGAATACGGACCTACCACTATTTTAAAAGGCGGCCCCGTAAAAATCATCGGAATCAAAATTCCTATGGCAATAAGCAATGCCGACACGACCATATCTTTTGTACTGATTTTTTTATTCATCCGAAACAACCTCCGAAATCGTTATTCACTCATAACTCTCATTATAAATATTATATCACAACTCATTTGAAATGTCAAACCAAATTATTCCTCAAAACACGGTTTTTGACGATAAAATTTTTACAAATATTTAATTTTATGTAAAATAATAACATTTTGGTTGCAAAACCAACGATTTCGTGATATTATAGATAGTGATATAATTAATTCAGAGTAATTAAAACAGCCGCACGTGCGGCAGAATGGAACATAGCGTGAAAGTTCCTTTCACGCTATGCCTCCGGCGGAATTAATTGCCCGTGCGAAATTTTCCTCGGCTTTGCCTCGGAAACGCACATGGGCGTAAAAATCTCTTATCATTCCTTGCCCTGCGGATAAGAGAAAATTAATTAATATTTGTGCCGACGCAGGGCGGCGGAACGGAGATTTTTATGAATATATGCGTATATGGTGCGGCATCCGCACGAATAGATAAAAAATACACCGATGAAGTTTATAAACTCGGAAGCGAAATAGCAAAACGCGGTCACGCCCTTGTTTTCGGTGCGGGCGGAACGGGCGTTATGGGCGCGGCGGCACACGGCACTGCCGATGCCGGCGGAAAGATTTACGGATTTATACCAGAATTTTTCAAAAAAGATTTGGTTGAACGCCTTTATCTCGATTGCACCGAAATAAAGTTCACGCAAGATATGCGTGAGCGCAAAGCCGGAATGGAAGCAAAATCGGACGGTTTTGTCATCGCGCCCGGCGGAATCGGCACTCTCGAAGAGTTTTTCGAAATTTTGACATTGCGCCAGCTCGGACGGCATAAAAAGCCGATTGTTATATTCAATCTTTTCGGATTTTATGACGGCTTAATCGATTATATAGAATCGTCTATGTCAAAAGATTTTATATCCGAAACGTGCCGTCACCTCTATTATGTGACCGACAGTATTTCGGACGCACTGAATTATCTCGAAAATCCTCCCGAAGTGAATTTTAAGGTTTCGGAACTGAAAAAATAATATTTTGAATTTAATCGCACCAAAAATGCGGCGTATATCATTCATACGAATGATATACGCCGCGTTTTTAATCATTCTTCCTCTTGGTCTACATCGACCCATTGTTCGACCTTTTCCATAAACATATGTCCGTCAAGGTGTTCTATCTCGTGACAGAGCGCACGCGCAAGCAAACCCTCGCCCGTTATCTCTCTGACCACGCCCTCGCCGTTTGCGGCGCGAACCGTGACCTTGTTCGGACGAGTGACGATTCCCCAATGGTCGGGATAGCTCAAACACCCCTCTGTTCCCGTCTGTGAACCTTCGGTTGAGATTATCTCGGGGTCTATAAGCTCAATCAAGCCTTCGCCGATGTCAATCACCGCCATACGTCTGAGCACACCGACCTGGGGCGCGGCAAGACCAACACCGCCCGATTCATAAAGCGTATCCGCCAAATCGTCCAAAAGAGTTTCCATTCTCTCGGTCATTTCTCCGACCGGGCGGCATTTTTTCGATAAAACGTCCGCGCCGTCCTGTCCCAATTTATATATGTTTCTTATAGCCATTGCGCATTCTCCTTTTGTGTATCTTTATCTATTATATCATACTTGTCGGGTTAATGTCAATCGAAAGCGTATTTTTTGTTCCTCCGTCCTCGTGCGCGGCATAAACCGACCTCAAAATCGGCAAAAGTTTTTCAATATTCGGGGTCTTTAACAAAACCCTGAATCTGTACCTTTTTTTAATTCTGTTCACGGGCGCGGCGGCAGGACCGATAATCTTGTTTATACATCCCGACTTTACGCCCTCGTCTTTTAAAAACTCGCCTATATTTTGTATCTCTGTCTTGGCAATTTTTTCATCTTCGCCCGTAATCAGCACACACACCAAATCGCAAAACGGCGGATATTGCATCCTCTGACGATAGATTATCTCATTTTTATAAAAATCGATATAATTTTGCGCCTTTGCGAAATTAATCGTGCGATTCTGCGGCTGGTACGTCTGTATTATCGCCCTGCCGGGAATATCGCCCCTGCCGGCTCGTCCGCACACCTGGGTGATGAGTGAAAAACACTTTTCGTTCGCGCGAAAGTCATCGACATTGAGCGCAGTGTCGGCGGCAAGCACCCCGACAAGAGTAACATCGGGAAAGTCAAGCCCTTTTGTCACCATTTGAGTTCCGAGCAATATGTCCGCTCCGCCGTTTCGGAATTTATCCAAAATTCTCTCGTGTCCGCCCTTTTTTGATGTTGTGTCAAAATCCATTCTCAAAACCCGAGCATTGGGGAAGAGTTTTAACAGCTCATCCTCTATTCTTTGTGTTCCCGTACCGAAAAAGCGTATGTATGGCGAGCCGCATGACGGACAGGTCTTTATGTTATCTATGGTAAGCCCGCAATAATGACACACAAGTTTATCGGTATTTTTATGATACGTCATCGCAATGCTGCAATTCTCACACTGAATCACCTCGCCGCACTTTCGGCACGAAACAAATGTGTTATAACCCCTGCGGTTTAAGAAAAGAACCGTTTTTTCGCCCCTTTCGAGATTCAGACGTATCTCTTCTTGAAGGCGTATGCTTATCGGTGAATTGTTGTGCAAGTCAAAAAGCTCGCTTCGCATATCCACAATCCGCGCTTTCGGCATATCATTTTCGTTATATCGCTTGTTCATCTCAAACAGGGTATACTCGCCGTTCAAAGCGTGATAATACGTTGCCGCATCGGGGGTTGCGGATGCAAGCAAAACGGGCGCGCCGCTTCTTTCGCCTCGGTGGATTGCGACATCCGCCGCATGATACCGCGGCGAAATATCGGATTTATAACTGTTTTCGTGCTGTTCATCAAGGATGATTATACCGATATTGTCAAACGGAACAAACACCGCCGACCTTGCGCCGACAACCACGCTGACCTCGCCGTTTTTTATCCTGTTCCACTGGTCATACCTCTCGCCGACCGAAAGTCCGCTGTGCATAACCGCGACCGAATCACCGAAACGGCTGACAAACCTTTCGACCATTTGCGGCGTGAGCGAAATCTCGGGAACAAGCATTATCGCCTGTTTTCCCAAATCCATACAGTGCCGTATCGCGTGCAAAAAGACCTCGGTCTTACCGCTTCCCGTTACTCCTCTGAGCAAAATCTTTTCATGCTCGCCGCTGTCGATTTTTTGGTTCAGATACTCAATTATCGGCTTTTGTTCTTCTGTCGGAATATAATCTTTTGTGTGTCCGTATTTTTCTCTGTCAAACGCCTTGCGCTCTATCCTCTCTTTATAAATCTCAATCAAGCCTTTTTCGCAAAGCGCATTTAGCGATGTATAATTACCGTCAGAAATATCGACCAGCTCGGCGCACGCCAAATCGCCGCTGTCGCACAGAGCCAAAAGCATATTCGCCTGAACCGTTGCCCTGCGCGCATATAAATCGTCCGCCGCCGCGTATGCATCGTCCGCCGAACACATAAGCCGAGCCTTTCGCAAAAACTTGGCACGGACGGAATCCTTTATATCCTCGCATATCTCTATTATTCCCATATCCGAGAGAGCATACGCCGTTCGTTTAAGATTCTTTATCCCCGACATCTCGGCAAGCTCGTTATAATCCGCCGCTCCGTCGCTCTCTTTCAATATATCCGTCAGCTTGGTCTGATTCGGCGTGAGTTTTTCGCCGTCCCCAACATCGCGTATCAAAGTCAGCCACAAATGAACTTTTGCGGCAACCCTCGGCGGACGAACCTGTTTATACGCCTGTGCAAAGGTACAAAGATAGCGCTCTTGCATCCAAACGCAGAGCGAAATTTGTTCCTCGGTCAAAACGGGGGATTCGTCCATAAAGCGCTTAATCGGCTTTAGGCGGCTGTACTCGCTTGTGTCGCCGATTTTTGTTATTATTGCCTCTTCTGCGCCGTTTCTGACCCCGAACGGAACAATCACACGCATACCGACCGCGGCTTTTTCTTCCATATCTTTGGGTATGGTATAGTCAAACTCGCGGCTCAACGCATATCCTGCATTCACAAGCATTACCTTTGCAATCATTCCGTATTCCTCCTTTTTTAGCGATATTTTATGCATTGTTTTTCCTAAGCTGTCAAGGGTGATGGTAGATTTTCGCATACTTCTTTTTTCATATGCTACTTTACACTACCTTTAGCGAACGGTTCGTATCCGCTCAAATTCACTTTTCGCTCCGTTTTTTCGCTTTTCGGCACTGCTGCGGTGCAGCTTTCGCAAAAAACAAAACCGCAAGGCGTTATGCGTTTGCGGCATTGCGCGAAAAGCAAAACACTTTACGATTTTAATTCCTGATTCTAAAGAAACGCCGTGCCGCAAAGCGCACAGACCATTGTTTTATTCTTCCTCTTCCGAGGTTTCTTCTTCGTCTTGTTCGGGTTCGGAATCGCTCGACTGAGCATTTTCGTCCTGTCTGTGCTGCCTAATCTGGCTCGGCAAAACAGCCGTGAGCTTTCCCTCATAAATTTCGCACGCGGCAATCGCCACTTCCTTACTCGAATCCGACTTTGCGAACGCAGGCGTTCCCGGCTTTGAAAGCTGTCTTGCACGCTTTGCCGTTTCGATTACAAGCGCATAGCGGCTGCCTGCCCTCTTAACCAATTCTGCTATCGGCGGATAAATCATCATTTTTACATCAATCCTCTCTGATAAATTACTTATAAAATTCTAAATCAAAAATTTATTTTATGTCTCGCGCATAATAATGTCGTTTATTTCGGCGACCGTATCCGCAAGAACTTTGTTTATCACAACATGGTCGTATTTGTCTTTGAGCTTTAGCTCGCTCTCGGCGGCGGCAACGCGCCGTTCTATCTCATCGGGCGACTCGCTTCCGCGTCCGATGAGCCGATTTTTAAGTTCCTCGGTACACGGCGGCGCAATGAAAATAAACAAGCCGTTCGGGCATTTATCCATAACCTTGACCGCGCCTTGAACATCTATTTCAAGAATGACATTCATACCGTCCGAAAGATTTTTTTCCACCGCATCAATCGGTGTTCCGTAATAGTTTCCGTTATAGATTGCCCATTCCAAAAAGCGCTCGTCATCGACCATTTTTTTAAAATCGTCAACGTCTTTAAAGAAATAGGTCACGCCCTCGGTATCCTCTTTTCGCGGCTTTCGGGTCGTTGCCGAAACGGAAAGACAAAGCCTTTTGTTTTCTTTGAGCAAGCATCTAACAACCGTACCCTTACCGACGCCGGACGGTCCGGAAATGACAATAAGTCTGCCTTTTTTCACCGCATCGCCGTGTGTATTATTCATCATCGTCAGGTATATCCTCCTTGCCACCGTCATCGTCTTTGGGTTCGGCTCTGCCGGCAATCGTCTCTGTTTGGATTGCCGAAAGAATAACGTGGTCGCTGTCGGTGATAATAACCGCACGGGTTCTTCGGCCGCAGGTCGCATCAATCAACAAACCTTTTTCTTTTGATTCCTGCACTATACGCTTTATCGGCGCAGAATCGGGGCTTACAATCGCAATGACTCTCTCACCCGATACTATGTTGCCGAATCCGACATTAATAAGTTTCATGCAAATCAACCTCTGTTTCCGCAAATGTATTGCATATAAAATTTAAGTATATTTATTCTATGTTCTGTATCTGTTCGCGAATCTTTTCGATAATAGACTTCATCTCGACAACGTGCGCCGCCGTTTCGGCATCGTTGCACTTTGAACCAGTGGTATTCGCCTCGCGGTTCATCTCTTGGACGATAAAGTCAAGCTTTTTCCCTATCGGAACATCCGCGGTCATATTCTCTTTGAATGCACAGATGTGGCTGCGAAGGCGCACGGTTTCTTCGTCAACCGAAATCTTGTCGGCAAATATCGCCGCCTCGGTAATAATCCGAGTTTCGTCAACCGTGCGGTCGCCGAGAACCTCTTCAAGCTTTTTGCGCAAGCGTTCGCGGTATTCCTCAACGCATTGAGGCGAGCGAAGTTCTATCATCTCAACCTCAGCGAGCAAATCGGACAAATGACACTTTAGATTCTCGCCCAAACGCGCGCCCTCGTTAATGCGCATCGCATTAAAATCATCGAAAGCTGCCGATAGTGCCGACATTGCAAGCTCGGTTATCGCGTCCTCGTCAATTTCTTTATACTCAACATCGAATATATCCGAAAGCCCGAGCATCGCCGACATTGACAAATCATCGGCAACGCCGAACTGTGCCAGCTCTCGCATCGCCGAGATATACTCGTTTGCCATAGGCGCGTTCAAACGGATTTCTTTATCCGCCGAGTTTATATGTTCGATACCGACGCTTATTTCAACCTTTCCTCTTGATATGTTGTCCGCGGCAAAACGCCGTATCTTATCTTCGAGGAAGTTATAAATTCTCGGTGTCTTTATCAAAAAATCAGCATATCTGTGATTTACCGATTTTATCTGAACCTTTATCACATAATCGTCCGCGCCGCACTCGCCGCGACCGAACCCTGTCATACTTTTGAGCATCACGGTATCTCCTTGCATATTCGGCAAAATCATTCAAAATAAGCACAATATTCCGCCGAATTCTTTTCAACTTAAATATTATAACACAACTTTTAAAATTTTGCAAGTTTTTTAAAAAGTGTTGAAGATAAAAAGAATGGTATTGGCAATAATGGCGTCAAAGAGATTTTCTATTTTGCTATTGAAGATGATAAGATAGTTGGGCATGCAAGCATTAGATTAAATCTAGAGGTTGATAGCGATACTTACAAGTTTTCGGGACATATAATGTATGGTGTTGTACCTAGTAAGAGAAAATTGGGATATGGTAATGAAATTTGTAGGATGTTAGTTGAAAAAATGGCTGCTATGGGGTATGAAGAGATTATAATTACTTGTAATGATAATAATATTGGTTCTAAAAAAATTATTATAAATAATGGCGGTAAATTTATTGAAAGTGTTAATTATAATGATAATGTTGTAATTGATAGATATAGTATAAAGAGGTGAAGGTATGGATAAGTTTAAGTTTAAAAAAAATTTAGGACAAAATTTTTTACAAGATGAAACGGTGTTACAAAAAATAGTTAGTAGCATCGAATGTTCTAAAGATGACTGTATTATTGAGATTGGACCAGGTCATGGGGCTTTAACTAAATATTTAGTTAAATTTAATTGTCCAGTTATTGCCTTTGAAATTGATAAAGAAGTAAAACCAGTTTTAGATAAGATAAATGCTGATAATTTAAGGATTGTTTATGAAGATTTTATGAAAGTAAACGTTAAAGAGTATTTACCAAATAATTATAAAAATTTATATATTGTAGCAAATATTCCTTATTATATTACAACTCCAATATTAGAAAAGATCATTGCTGAAAATTTGAACGAAAGATCTTGTACTTTAATGGTTCAAAAGGAAGTGGCTGATCGTTTTAGTGCTAAGTGCGGTAGCAAGGAATATGGCTCTGTAACGGTTTATTTAGATTATTATTATGATATAAGGAAGTTATTTGAAGTACCAAGAAAGGCTTTTTATCCTGTACCTAATGTTGATAGTGCTATAATTAAGTTAGTACGAAAAGAGGATAAACCTAAGTTCGATGAGGATAAGTTTTTTAAGTTTGTCAAAAGTGCTTTTCAATTTAAAAGAAAAAATCTGCGTAATAATTTAAAGAACTATGACTTAGAAAAAATTAATAATGTTTTAGTTAAATATAATCATAATCTTCAAAATAGAGCCGAAGAAATTAGTTTAAATGAGTTTATAGAAATTTATAGAAATTTATAGAAAAAATATTTTTTTGTTAAAAGTCGTTAGAAAAAAGTGCAAAAGCCTTAAAAAAAGCCAAATCTGGAGATTATGAATTATCACTTGATTGGTTAGACGCTGCTTCGTTAGTTTGGGCTTTTTATCGTGTTAGTCTACCAGAAAAAACACTTGCAGCTTATAAAGAGGATGATACTTTTAAATTGTTTATTAATGATATTGGTTTATTAAATTATATGTTAAAAATAAGACTTACCGATATTTTAGATGATGATTTATTTTTATTTAAAGAAACTTTTGTTGAAAATTATGTGGCTAGTCAGTTGGTTGCAAATGGGATTGATTTATATTATTGGTTAAGTGGAGGTATCGATGAAATTGATTTTCTTTTATATAATGATGATGGAATTATTCCTGTTGAAGTTAAGGTTGCCAATAACACCCAATTCAAGAGTTTAAAGACATATATATGGAAAAATTTAAACCTAATTATGCTATTAGAATTAGTACCAAAATTTTGGCTATAATGCGGAAACTAAAACAAAATCTATTTCGTTATATGCTGTCTTTTGTTTAAAAAATGATTAAATTTTAAATTTGTGGTATAATCTTTTTGAAAGGAGATATTTTTATGAATGAAAATATTATAAAAACTTATTTTGAAGTTATTAAATTAAAGAATGCTATAAGAACTGGCTGGTTAGAAGTTGGGATTTCAGCTGATAGAATAGAATCTGTTGCTGAACATGTATTTGGTACTCAATTTCTTGCAATGATGATGAATAGTGAATTTAAACTTAATTTAGATATGCAAAAAGTTTACGAAATGATTATGATTAGAGAAGTTTCTAAAATTAATTTAAATAGTGAGTACACAACTAATTCTAAATATGATGTTAATGAAGCTGCTCTTAAGGCAAAGAAAACTGTAATTGATGTTACTAGTGAATTAGCTTGTAGCAATCATATTGCATCTTTAATTGAAGAAGCTCAAAAACTAGAAACTAAAGAGTCTAAGTTTGTGTTTAATGTTTCTAAATTAGAATCAGATTTACAAGCTAAATACTATGATTTAAATGGTCAATTTGATTTAGAAAAAGCTTTAGCTGATGTTAAAAACTACGGTCCTGGATTAACTGAAGAAATATTACCAAAAGTTAAAAATGCCAGTGATGGTTGGTTAAACTATGATAGAAGATACTATGCTGAAGATGAAACATTCTTAAATCTTTCTAATGATATTGAAAAGTATCAAAGATAATTAATTGTGATGTTATAAAGAATTACTTTTGTAGTTCTTTTTTTCTTGTTTAAATAATACTATTTAATGGTGATATTCGTGATAAAAAAAGGAGATTATATTACTAGAAATAGTTATGGTAATGATACTGTCTTTTTAGTGTTAAATATTAGAGGGGATACAGTTTATTTAAAAGGGGTGTATGCTAGACTCTATGCTGATAGCCCAATAGACGATTGTGTTAGTGTTGATAAGAGTACTGTTGAAGATGATTTTCGTCCTTGTAATTTTATTGATGAAATAAAAAAAGACTTTGAAAAAAATAAAGGTCTTGTGTCAACAGATTACTTTGCTTTTCCTTATGGTGTGAGCTGTCAAAATGCACAAGATTACCTCAAATCAAGTTCTGTCAAACTCGCTTTTAGTTATAATCAAAATAGGCACATGACACGTCACGATAAACAATATTTACTTCCTCGTTACCTCATGTTTTCTAATATGCCTTTCTTCCTATTTAAATGGTGGGTAGAATAAAAGAGAAGAACATAAAATTCTTCTCTTTTTGTCTATTTAATTAATAATTCTTAAAACATCTTCTTCATTTGTTACATTAAATATATTTAATGTAAGTTCATTTAGTTTTTCTAGCGATGTATTTGTAAGTTGGTTTTCTAAAGGTCTTGATAAGGTTCCTAGTTTTACTTTAAGTTGTTCTTTTAAAGTGTCTGATTTTCCTTTCTCAATTCCTTGATTTTCAAATCTTTGAAATAATCTGTCCATTGCTTCACACATATTCATTTCATCTCCTTCTGGTAAGTCTTCTCTTCTAATGTTTGTATGCGTAAATGTTGCCGCCATCATGAAGTTTTCTGTTTCGATTTTACGATTGTTTCTTAAGTCATCATAATTTCCTGCAAACATACTTTGACTGATTTCTACGACATCTCTTAATCGTTGATTGGTAAGCTTTCTTGCATCCATTGTTTTAAGTTCGACAACAGGTAATCTCCAATCATTGATATAAGGTTCCATCTCTGGTGGTATTTTTTTCAATGTCTCTTTCAATGTTTCTGGTGATTTCCATTCTTTATCTCCCGTATAGAACACAAAGCTTCCTACTGGATAGACTTCTTGTTTACTTTCAACCTGATTGATATAAATCGTTGCATCATAGTTGAGTATGCGAAAGATCATTTTTTCATCAAAAGTACTTTGATGTTCCACTCCAATAATCACATATTCTCCATGAATACTTGCTTTTCTTACCACATCCCGATACCTTTTGATCTCTGTTGGCTTGTCTACCTTTCCTATCAAGGTCGACAGATCATTTTCTCTTGAAACAAGTTCTTCAGGTTGAATGACCTGTCTTCCTTGAAAAAAAGCATAATTACAAAGATCTGCAAAACATCCTTTATCTCTGAGTAGTTTTTTACAAGTAGCATCACTGGCATTTCTTTCTTTAATGCACATCATCTTTCCTCCTTATATAAATTTTTATATTAAG
>OIYO01001243.1_pt1 | contig 14887 bp, 11 predicted proteins | sample 1588191 | NCBI WGS metagenome assembly OIYO01 (sample SAMN03283275) | human gut metagenome | biome: human-associated habitat; material: feces | host: Homo sapiens | place: Peru | collected 2012 | reverse complement strand
AAACCCAAAATCATTTATTTAGGTTTTTGGACAGCCCCTTTATTAAATTAATAGTATTAATATATAATCAAAATAGATAATAATTAGTAAATATCGCAAAGGAGAATTATATGGGAAGATCTTTAAAATTTGAGAATTTTCTATTGAAATATTGCCAAAAACTAACAGATTGTAATACAACCTCTCTTTTAAAATTTGCTAACAAATTAGATAAAAATCCAAGAGCTGAGGAGCCAGTACTCTTGTATGCTTTACATAATAAAAGAGAATTAAATAAATTTGAAAGAATACTAAGGTCTGACTTACAGGCAAAATTTAACGAATTAAAACTTGAATATCAACAATTTGATAGTTTAGATAAAATGTTTTTATGTAGTGATAATTTAAGCGTTGATTTTAAGAAAGTTTATAGTGCTTATAAATATCGTCTACAAGAAACATCTGCCAACAATCCTACGAAAGATAGTTATAGAGATTTTTTTGAAAAGAAATTAAAGGAAACAAACCTTACAAACTATCATGTATGCAAAGATTTGAAATTAAATTTATCTAATTTTACATTTTTCTTAAAAGGACATAATGAAAAATTAAGTCTGGAAAATTGTGAAAAAGTATACGACTATTTGATGGAACGAGAATGATATTTTTTTACTAAATATATTATTTTTTTGACGATGTTGAGTATGATATGAATAGGGTAAAGCTAGCTAAAAACGCTAGTAGTCATGCATTTGGCATAAGAGTATCTGCGGAAATGTGGATGCTCTTTTTTTTGTATAAAAAAAACGAGAACTTAGTCTCGTTTAGATAAACTCATCAGTATCAGAATTCTTAGGCTTTAAAACAGTAAACTTATAAACTCTTAAAGATGGAGCAAATTGCTTTTTCTTGTTCTTACTATAACCGTTTGTAATTCCTAAATCTTCTCGTCTGATTTCAATTAATGTTCCATCTTCTAAGACAGTTCCCTTAGGAAGTTCGGCAAGCCAAGACTCTCTATCATAAGTACCATCCTTGCGTCTGTGTGAAAATGAAAGGTTGTATCTTTCAGATAATTGTGATTCAGGTAAGTTTGCCTTATAAGCTCTTGCTCTTAAAGTTTCAAATTTTAAATTTAGCATTTAATTAATCTCCTTTTAAACACAAATATCTTAGTTATGTCATATTACCTTTTATAAAATATTTATCAAAAAAGTTTTCTAAGATTACCGACAAATACAAAAGAAAGCTCCACTGTGGTGTGAGAGGAATCTTGTTATATCTTAAAAACAAATTTGTATAATACTACATCAAATAAATTTATTATTTAAAAACAAAGAAAGGAGTTTTTAAATGGCTAAATGTAATACAAAGAGTTATGTTATTGAATTTAATTTAGCAACCAGTGAAAATGATGATACGATTTTAAAAACTCGTTTTCGTATTGTTCATCATATAACAAATGTTTTAGTTAAACACGCTATACATTGCATTAAAAATCTTGAAAGAGATAAAACATATAAGATGATTATGAACAATTATTCTAAAACTAAAAAGTTTAGTAAAGAAGAAAAAGATATTCTTAATAATTTAAGATTAAAATATGGTTTAAGTGAATATCAATTTTATGATTATGCTAAAACACAAAGCAAAATGTATAACTTAGGTAGTGCTATTGTTCAAAAAATAGCTACTAGAACATGGAGTTCTGTTCATAGCTATTTATTTAAGAATGGTGAAATGATACATTTTAAAAAATATCCTGACATTAAAAGTTATGAAAATAAATGTAATGGAGCAAACATAACATTTAAAAATAACGTTATTTATAATAATGGTTTAAAAATACCGATCAAATATAAAAAGACTGATGTATTAATTAATAACGCATTAAAGGATATTAAAAACAATTATACAAAGGTTAAATATTGTCGTATTATTCGTAAATGGCATAAAAATAAATATGTTTATAAATGTCAATTAATTTTGGAAGGCACACCGCCTAAAAAGAAAAATATACCAATAAATGATAATAAAATTGTTGGTATTGATATCGGTACATCAACAATAGCTGTTGTATCTGATGATAATGTTCTTTTAAAAGAGCTAGCTGAAAATGTTACATCAACTGAAAAAGAATTAAAAAGACTTCAAAGACATCGTGATCGTCAAAATAGAATTAATAACCCAAATAACTTTAATGATGATGGTACAGTTAAAAAAGGTTCTAAAATTTGGTATCGTTCAAACGCAATGATTAAAACTGATAATAAGATTAAAACGCTATATCAAAAACGTTCTAATCAATTAAAACAATCTCACATACTATTAACGAATGAAATACTAAAATTTGGAACAAATATTATCGTTGAAGATATGCAATGGTCTGCATTAGCTAAAAAATCTAAGAAAACTGAAATTTCAGAAAAAACTGGTAAGTATAAAAAGAAGAAAAGATTCGGCAAAACAATTGCCAATCATGCACCATCAATGTTAATTAATATCATTGATACAAAACTAGGTTATATTGATAAACATGTTAACAAAGTAGATTGTTTTAAAACAGCAGCGACTAAGTTTAATCATGTAACTGGTGAATTAATGGATACCACACTAAGTGATCGTTATGTTTATATTAATGATCAAAAAGTTCAAAGAGATTTACACTCAGCATTTAATTTAAAATATATTATTATCTCAAAAGACAAATACGAATACGATATAAATGCTATGAATGAAAATTTTGATAGCTTTATATTAAAACACAATGAATTATTAAATTCATTAAGAAATGAAAAACAACTTGGACATAAATTTCCAAGTTGTATGGGTATATAAATTATATATATTAGGTCTAGACTCGACCTATGGTAGTTAAGTAGCACAATAGTGTTTAGATTAACATCGCTACCCAAATTGTTCTAATAATTATAAAGTTGGATATATCTATGAGCCGTTTTTTATAAAACCGCAGTAGTGAAGCTATAATACTTTATAACTGAATAGAACCTCCATTTTTTAAGTTATTAAAAAGTGCGAGAGTAGTCAGAAGAGGTAATTTTATGAAAAATATTGAAGAAATATTAGACTCGGTTAAGGAGTATCAAATCTTTACGCAGAGGATGTTTCTTATACTAGCAATTTTTATTAATTTAATTGGATTAGTAGCATGGAAATCATTTTTAATAGTAGCAGGGATTATTATGGTTTGTTCTTGCTTGTATGCGGCATTTTCATTTTGTTTAATAGAGCAACCAAAAGCATTAAAACAGTTCTGGATATGTTATTGGACCTTAATGATAAGTGCCTGTACGGTTATGAATAGCTCATTGATTCACGGTTTTGATAAATTTCCAAAAATTTTATTATTGTTATTAGATGCTGTAATAATTTGTTTGTTTATAGTATTTAGAATTTCTGGCGATGGGGATCAAAAAGAAGCAAAGAAAATTCAAATTAACAAGATTATAACCAAGGATATTTATGCTACTGGCGAATTAGGTGATAAAGATACTTACATGGGTAAATACCTAGATACAGGAGAATATAATATTGTTCCATACAAGGATAGATTCTTACATACTCTTGTACTAGGTGTTACCGGTTGTGGTAAAACTTCTCAATCATTGCTTCCAATGGTAGCTAAGGATATTAAATGCCACGAACTAGGTGTTGTATGTTTAGACCCAAAAGGAGATTTTGCTGAAAAAGTCTATGCTATGGCAAAAATTGAAAAAAGAAACGATGCGGTATATTTTAATCCTACATTAGCAAACTGTCCTTATTTTAATCCGATGGTTGGAGATATCGACTCCGTTTCAGAATGTTTAGTTACTACATTTAAAAAACTAGAAAATGAACAACAAACATTCTTCGCTAACATGGATGAAATGTTAATGAGAAGATGTATCAAGGTTACTAAAAGATTAAAAGGAAATAGTGCTACTTTAAATGATATAAGCATTTTGATGAATGACCCAAACGGGGATGGAAAAGCAATGCTTAACGAGTTAGGCGAAATGGGATTCGATGATATTACAAAGAAAGAAAACAACGAAATTATTTCGTGGTTTATTAATGACTATTACACAGAACTTTCAGGACAAAGAAATGCAACAAAAACTTATGAACAATGTTCAGGTGTTAGAAACCAAGTTGCAAAATTATTAGCGAACTCATTAATTAAAAAGATTTTGTGTCCAACAATTCCTATTGAAGAAATGGAATATGGACAATATCTTGATTTTGATGATGTATTAGCAAGAGGCGGCGTACTAGCTATGTCATCAGCGCAAGGTGAATTAAGAGAACTAGGAACTTTTATCGGTTTCTTCTTAATCCTTTCATTTGAATCAGCTGTATTTAGAAGACCAGGAGATGAAAATACCAGACGAGGAGTTATTTTCTATGTCGATGAATTCCAAAAATATGCGAACGATGGTTATAACGATTTATTAACAATGGGACGTTCATACAGAGTTGCTTCCGTACTGGCAACACAAACTCGTGAAGGTATCAAAGCAAATTCTCCAGGATCAGAAGGTCATACCTTAGTAGAAACAGTTTCTTCTAACTGTCGTAATAAGATTGTTTATCCGGGTTGCTCTGCTAATGATGCTGAATACTATTCAAAAGAATTTGGACAACATAAAAAAATCAAAGAAAAAACATCTTATTCTAAAAAACGTGGTTTATTCAATTCTCTTGACGTAAGTTCTCAAAGTGAATCTGTTTCAACTGACGAAAAAATGGAACCTTTCTTCTATCCGGTTGATATTCAACAAAGACCATTCGGAGAAGCGGTATGTCAAATTGTTAGGCATAATACAGTTCAAAAGCCAGTTGCAGTTAAACTAGAATTTATTCCAAGAGAACTTAATAATCAAGTTGAATTCTTTATTGAAGAAGAAATAAGACCACAACATGTTGCCTTTAAATCTAATTTAAGTGAATTTGATGATGATGAACCTTTTGTGAGTCCGTTTAATACTGGGGAATATAACTTATATGCGCCTGTATCAGATGTAGACCCACTTGATGAATGCAACAATAATGGAAGTGAAGATTTTGACGGTTTAATTTAAACCGTCTTTTCTTTTTTTAAATCAAATTCCCTACGAAAAAGTAAAATTACCAAGAGGTGATTTTTATGAATAATGAAGATGTTTCTAATCAAGCAAGTCAAGATTTAAAAAATGATATATCAAACGCAACAAGACACTTAACAAATTCAGCTTCAAATGCCGTAAACAAAAAAATAAGAAAAGCCACTTCCGAAGCTGGAAAAAAAGCTGCAAAATTAGCCGCAAGAACAATAGCAGGGATTGTAAAGGCTACTGTAACAACTCTTTTAAATATTCTTGCTCTTTTAATAAATCCTATAACATTAGTTATCGTAGGAATTTTAGCAATGGGATTATTTGCAAAATGGGCAATAGATGAATCACAAGCTGATAACAAACAATACACAAGTGAGGTAGGAACTTCATCTGGTTTATATGATGAAGCAAATGCCTTAAATTCAGTCTTTTATGAAAAATATTCCGACCAATCTTTTTATTATGTGTTGGAAGAACCCAAAACGGATGATAAAGATTATTCAGGTAAAACCTATGAAGAATTAAACGGAATTAAAAGTAAAGGTTTAACACAAGCAAGTCAAAAGAACTATATTCAAGACGTAGATAAGTATGAAGAAAATATTAAATTACAAGCAGGCTTTTTATCCGTACTGGACAATAGATTAAACGGAGCAGGCTCAACAGGTTTTTATAATCCTGAACAATTTTTAAAAATGCTAGCATTAGAAGAAGAAAATGAAAATTGTAATTTAAAAGAAACTGATGATAAAGAAATAGATATTACAGGATGTAAATTAGCAACTATTGATCCTGATAATTTACCTATGAGTACCGCTTACTCTGAAATTGGCGAATACTATAAAAAAGCTGGAACTGAAACTAACTCATTATCAGATTATGGCTTAGCTTCATTAGTTCATTACAAAGCTTTATATCAACCTTCAAGAATTAATGATTATAAGTTAAAAACAACTACAATAGTTGATGAAAATTGGAAATTTGGAGATGCTGGTTCTCCTTATAAAACTGTTGATTTTTCTACTTTAAGCAAAGACGAACAAGATAAAATTTTAGCAAAATATAAAAATCCAAATGTTAGTAACGGCGGAATGTTAAAATCTTCAAGCAATAATGAGGGAATGATCAATTCTAGTGAATTAGGACTATATCCAGTTGAAGATGAAATTGTTTATAAAGACTGGATTAAGTTAAAGAGTTACGATTTGAATAGATGGGATGAATGGGGAAAATCTGAACCAGAAGTTTCTACTGGCGTATTAGATACGGAAGTTGTATACGCAATTGACTCTGCATTGGTTTATTTCCAAAAAGATCCATTAAAATTTGATTTAACTGGAACATGGACTGATTTAGACACGGCAATTCATGAACAAACAGCAACTTATTTAAAAGATTACACTTCTCCAAAAGCAACAAACCACGCTGTATATTCAGTTCAAGATTATCCATCAGCAGAAGGATTAAAACGTTTATACAATTCAAATGGAACTTTATTAGGCTACATTAAAGAAGCACCTGAATGGAAAGAGGGCTCATTTGAAAGTGGTCATACGCCTGTAAGAAAAGGAACTACTACCGTTCATAATACACAAGCCGAATGTGAAGCTAAATATATTAAAAGTTCTCCTAATTTCAAACAAAATGTAGCAAATTGTAAGAAAGAAACTCATCAAGTAGATATTTATTATTCTTCTTATGATGCTGTATATACCCCTGGTTATTGGGAATATAAATTAGTAAGAGATGCTAATGGAAATCCAACAAGTGTTACAGGAAAGATAAACGAAAAGGATAAAGAAGAATGTCATATTGAAAAAACCGACGGAAGTGATGCTAAAAATTCTTGTAGCATGTCTGTAAATTTTAGTAAAGAAGCAAAAGATAAATATAAGACCAGCCAAGAAAACAATTGGAACTATCAACCTTCTTATTTATTTAATATAAGTTCAACCGCCGAAGGTCAATTACAAACATTACTTTATTCACACAAAGCAACCAACATCTCAACAGGTGATAATACTTACGATTATTTAAGAGGCTATATCGGAAATTACGAAACCTACATTCCTAGCGAAATGCAAGCATTCCAATGTACAGAAAATCCTGATGGTACAGGCGATTTTAAAAACGCTGGAAGTATTATCTCTGATTGTGAAGAGAGTGAAAAGACTCCATACTTAATCTCAAACAGTGAAAGAGCTCACATGGATTCTTTAAACATTACAAAGATTTCTGATGGACACCAAAATAAAATTAAGGAAATATTAGGCTTAAACGGAGAAGAGGCTAAAAACGATGTCACTTATTCAGAAGAAGGAGTTTCTATTCCAACAAGCGTTAAAGACGAACTTAATTTAGAATTAAAGAAGATTAATAAAGATTATGGAAAAGAAATTACAAACGCAAGTAAGAAATATGGAATTGATCCAAATTTATTAAAGGCAATGATTGTAGCTGCTAAAAATGAAGGTAAAAATTTTGTAGAGTGTGATGGAACTTGTAGCTTAGAAAAAATCTTTATATTTGATGAAGTAAAGAGTGGAAAACGTACAGTTAGGGATATTACTATTAATTCAAGTGCCAGTAAGAAGAAACAAATCAATTTTATGGGAGCAAAACTACAACGTTTAATGGAACAACATGACGGTAATTTATTACAAGCGCTACTTGAATATAATCTAGGTAAAGAAACTTATGAAACAGTTATAAATGTATATGCTGAACAAACTGGATTACCAAAAGAAGAAATTATTCAAGACCATTATGATACAGGTTGGTATCACTATATAACAGAAGTTTTAGATAATACAACAAAATATAATATTTCTCCATTATCAACAGCTGATAGAAGTTATATTCAATCTGTTATTACTGCTCTTGGAAGAACAGGAACTGTTAAATGGACACAAAAACCATCTATTGTAGGTGTTAATGTCAATACAAGTGAAGAAGAAACTCCTACAACAATTTCAATTTGGACTAAATTAGATATTTATGATAGAGCAAGCAACACAGTAGGAAAAAGCACTTATAATTCAACTAACATTAAAGCTTTATATAATTTAAAAAAGAATGATGGTGAAAATTATAAGAAATATTGGAAACTATTAACCTTTGGTCAAAAAGGAGAAATAAAAACCATTGATGGTGCTGATTACATTAAGGATGCTTATTATTTAAATGAAAATGGTGATTATAATAAAACTATAAACTTACCTGAAAATGCAATTAAGAAAACTTTCACAAGCACACAACTAGGTATCGATGAAATTATTAAAATCGCATTAGCATTTGATAGCGATACCTTATACGGAAATATGGATTATTTGTCTGGTGATTACTGGTTATCAAAATTTGGTAAAAAGAATGTTTCTCCTGACTATACAAAGATTGTTGGACGAAGCTTAGAAGCACCAGCTAAGGAATATGAAACTCTTCAATCAGCCGGATTTACTGCTGGTGAGTTGTATGGAGATTCTTATTCAACAAGTTGGATAATTAAAACCCCAGAAGATGAATTAATTAATACAATAACTAACGAAGGAACAGTAAGTGTTGCTGAAAACGATACAGTAATGGTTGAAATAGAAAAATATAACACAACAATCACTTATACGGGGCTAAAAGATTTGCAAGTACAGGCGGGTGATGATGTTAAAAACAAAACATTAGGTGCTTCAACAGGTAAAGTAAGTATTAGCGTATGGCACAACAATGCTTATTACGATATGGAAAAATTCTTACAAACAGCAAATTCAAATTTATCATATGGTTCTGGTTTAATTACTGGTTTCCTTGGTGGTGAATGTTTAAGCTATGAAGAATCAATGGCATTATGGGATATTATTAACGGAGATTTAACTGTTAATGGTGGTGCTTTATACAACTGTACAAGATTTACCAATTACATGATTGGAGCAAATTGGAATGTTAGTGGTGTAAATATCTTTGGTGATGGTAAAGACAAGGTTCAAAATATTGTTAATGCATTAGGTTCTATGGTTGTTGGCGTTCAAAATGAATTGCCAACAGAGGGACAAAATATTGCTTTCTCATATTCAACTGGCCAGTATGGCCATACAGGCTGGATAGATGAAGTTAAGTATGACACAAGCATGGAAGGAAATGGTTATGTAATTGTTTCCGAAGGTAATATTGGTGCTAACCATTTAATTAGATTGAAACAAAAATACACTTATGACGAGTGGTTTGGCTTAGTAGGAAACAACGCTGAATATACATGGTTATCATAATTAAAATTCAATAATAATCGTAATGAGAAAGAGAAGTATTTAGACTTTATAAGAAGTTTAGATACTTTTTTATATTTCTAAATTACAAGGGAAAACGATTATAATATTCATTTATAAGCGAAATGACTTATAAATTGTAAATATTAGCGTATTAAGAAAGCTCGTATAGTGATGTGCAAATTAAAATTGATGGAGATAATAATTTGCAAGAGTTGTTATTAAATTCTATCTTAAAATTAATGTATTGCATAGAAAAAGAATGGACCGAAAAACAAAGAGAAGTTGTGAATTATATTTTATTCGAAAAGAAAACCCAAATTAAAACAGCAAAATACTTTAACGTTAGTCAGTCAAATATCCAACAAATTTTATCTAAAACTCATTTTTATGCCTATAGAGATGCTTTCGATTCTATTAATAAAATATTAAGTGAGGTTAAACATGATAACAACTTTTAAAGAAATATTGATTGTATTTTTACTTACTCATATTTTATCTGATTTTTACTTCCAAACCGAATCGATGGCAAGAAAAAAAGAAAATAGTTTTAAATATGTAGTTATTCATAGTATAGTTTATGGATTAACAACTTTTATTTTGACTAAATTAATTTGTATAAATTTTGAAAATATATATTTATGGATAATTATTTTTTCTCATTTTTTAATAGATGCAATAAAATTTTTCTTAAAGAAAAACAAATTTATAAAAAAGCATTAAAAATACGTTTTTATAATTGACCAAATTCTTCATGCAACTATATTAATAATAGTTTCTTATTTTGTGATAAAATCAGGAAAAAATTTTAGATATAATCCAGTGGTTTTAGATATATTAAATGTTATTGGAATCTCTATTCAGTCAAGTATTATTTTAATTGTTCAAATACTCCTTGTACATAAACCAACAAATATATTCATAGTTAATATAATACAATCATACAAGCCTAATGAAAAAGATAATAAGGGAACAGACAATACAAAAAAAAGTCGGAAGGATGATTGGTACTATTGAAAGAATTATTATGTTATTTTTCATACTAATCAAACAATACTCTTCGGTTGGATTGATTTTGACTGCTAAATCAATAGCTAGGTACAATAAAATAGCAGAAAATAAAGAGTTTGCAGAATACTATTTGTTAGGAACATTATTGAGCACGATCTGCGTTTTAATAATATCCATGATTTAAAAAAACTAGCAATGCAATTAGTTCGCAACAAAATCATTAAAATATACTAATTTTATTCCATTTTGGTGTTTTCTAAGAGAGTTTTATGCTCTCTTTTTAACTTTTTAATTTTTAAATTAATTGTAAGTAAAATTTCAAGAGAATAAGTTTTTTTGGAGGTCTAAAATGAGAAGACTCGTAGAAGAATATGGAACAGTGTTGTTATATATTATCACTGGTATTATTTGTATTGTTTTATTTTCAATGGCATTCTTTGGAGAAAATTCTTCAATTTCAAATGTTATTAATTCGTCAATAGACAATACAGGCAAACAGGATATAGCGGTCAAATATAAGATTACCTATAACTTGGGAAACGATGAAAAATTTAAAGATACAGATGAAGTTAAATATGAATATACCAAAGCAGATCAAATAGTTTTGCCTCAACCTACAAAGGCTGGATATTTGTTTGCTGGTTGGACAGGAACTAGATTAACAAAACCAACTATTAACGTTATTATTCCAGAGGGTTCAACGGGAGATAGAGAATATACTCCAACATGGACCAAGGGCTATTATCGTATTGAATTTGATAATAATCTAGAAACAATGATTAAAAAATATGAGGGATTGACAGAAGAAATTACTGAAAACGGAACTACACGAACAGTTAAACGCTGTGATAAGGATATTGTAAAAGAATGGATGACAGGCGAAACCGGTTCGATGGTTCTTGAATACGAAAAGAAAGCTTCTTTACCGAATAGTGGTTTTGCATTTAAGGGACATAGATTTGTTGGTTGGGGAAAAGAAAAAGACTGTACAAATAAAAAAGATTGCCTTTTTGTTCCAAATACACCAATTGATCAAGATAAATTAATAGATAATGCGGGAAAAAATCAATGGGCAATCACAACTACTAAATTATATGCTCAATGGGAAGAAGTGGTTTATAACATCGAGTATAAATATAGAACAATTGATTATGTGTATTCACTACAATCAGTTGACTCTGTTAAAAATGAAAACCCAGTAACTTATAAAATTACTGATTCTATTTCATTAAGTCCAGCAACAGCAGAGGGTTATAGTAGTAGTGCTTGGTATGTATTAGATCCATACGCTGAATATTTATCAGTAATGCCAGATAAAGACAAAGCAGATAAATTAAATAAAGACGGTAAATATGATATAGCTTCAATGGAAGAATTAATCGGAAATTGGACCACAACAGAAGGTTCGAAATTATTTAATCAAACAGTAATAAGAATTAATCCGAAAGCTTGGTCCTCAAAGGCAGAAAATCCAGAAAAAACATCATTGGGAAGTGAACCACATGATTTAGTTCTTTATCCTTTATGGGAAGCTCAAAAATATATAATTACTTACAATGCTAATCTTCCTGATTTTACAGACAATGCTGATGTAAAGATTGTTAATAAAGACGGAAAAGAAAACGCAACAGTTGTTAAAATCGAAGATAATGGAAATATTTTATATAAAAAGCAAGGTGATAACTACGAAGATAAGGTAATTACAACAAAGGCAGTATTTGCAAGTAAATATAAAAATTTCTATGAAGGTTATGAGGAAACAAATAAAGCTTATAAAATAATTAAGTATAGAAAAGATCAAATTCCTCTTTTAACACTTAAATTAAATGTAACAGCAAAAGACGAAAACAACAAACCAAAAGATGATAATGTTTATAAATATAAATTTACTGGATGGGCATTGGATACAGAATGCAAGAAGAGAGTAAATTCTGAAACAACTGTTTCTACTGCTGGTGATCATACATTATATGCTTGTTGGGACCCAGTAACATATAAGATTAAACTTCATAGTAATTATTAAAAGGAACGATTAAGTTCCTTTTTCTTATGTACAGGCAAAATTTAGTTAATAAGTAAAATTTAGTGTTCTAGATAGAAAGGAATGAATATGGAATTTTTCTATAAGGTGTCAATTAAAGACAAAAACAATGTGCCTATATGGGAACATTGTGCTAATTCGACGAAAGTTTTTGATGGTGACAAACGAACTTTTGATTTTTACAGAAATAAAAATATGATCGTAGAAGTTCTAACTATAAATGGAAGGGAGTTATATCCATTGGATGAGAATTTTGAATTAAAACTTTGAATTAAAAAAGGAGCTAATTATGCTCCTCTTTTTGTTCCACTGGAACATTTTGATTGTTCCAATTTTCCTTAGCCTTCTTGATCGCCTCTGCCATAGAAGTAGAGACCGTTTCGCTTGTTTTGCCATTCTTACTGACTACTCTCACACTTTTTGAACTCTCAAAAAGTGGAGGTTCTATTCGGTTATAAAGTATTACTGCTTCACTACTGCGGTTTTATAAACGGCTCATAGATATATCAAACTTTATAATTATTAGAACAATTCTGATAGCGATATTAATCTAAGTTCCGATGAACTACTTAACTATCAAGGGTTGAGTCTAAACCTAATAGATTATACGTTGCCATTATTTAGATATTACAAAATTCATCTCACATCGCAGGCTATGGAGCTTTCTTTTGTATTTGTCGGTAAGATTTGTCATCAACCTTTTCGATTTCAAACTTTTCTTTTTCTCTATTTAGATAAGCAAGAACAGCACAAGTTCCAATTCCAATTACAGCCGTACAGGCTAATATGCTTTTTACAAGTTTATTCATTTTCTTCTCCTTAAACAGTTAGAATTATAAAAAAGGTTTTAATTTTATAACTCAAACACTACAATTTTTAGAGGTATTTTATGAGTTTTTTTGAAATATTTGATAAAAGTAAAAAAGAATTAAAAATTGCACAGCAAATCGCTGATAAAGTAGACGCATTATCAGAAGAATATGCAAAATTATCTGATGAAGAATTAAAGGCTAAGACTCCGTATTTTAAAGAACGTTTAGCTAAGGGCGAAACATTAAACGATATTGAAGTAGAGGCTTTTGCTACCGTAAGAGAAGCTGCCAAAAGAACAATTGGGCAGTATCCATACAAAGTTCAAATTATGGGCGGACATGTCCTACATGGTGGTAATGTTTCAGAACAAGCCACTGGTTCAGGTAAAACATTAACCGCAACTATGCCAACTTACTTAAACGCTTTAAGTGGCAAAGGTGTTCATGTTATTACTGTAAATGATTACTTATCAGAACGTGATGCTAACTGGATGGGAAATATTTACCGTTTCTTAGGTTTAACCGTTGGTTTAAACTATGCAGGACTTCCTTATAATTTAAAACAAGAAGCTTACAACAGCGACATTACGTATTCAACTAATTCTGAAATTGGCTTTGATTATTTAAGAGATAATATGGTTACATCAAAGGAATATAGAGTTTTAAGAGAGCTCAATTTTGCTTTGATAGATGAAGCCGACTCTATCTTAATCGATGATGCAAGAACCCCTTTAATTATTTCGGGACAAGCAAGAAGAACTGCTAGTTTATATATTACGGCAGATCACTTTGTTAAATCTTTAAAGAAAGACGAAGACTATGAAATTGATATTAAAGATAGAAATTGTATTTTAACAGCAGATGGAATTTCAAAAGCAGAAAAGTTCTATAAATTAGACAATCTATATGACGAAAGTAATGAAGAATTAATTCACTATATTCATCAAGCGTTAAAAGCAAATTATTTATTTACAAAAGATATTGATTACTTAGTTGAAGATGATGAAATTTCTATTATAGATCCAAATACTGGTAGAAAAATGGAAGGCAGAGAATGGTCCGATGGATTACATCAAGCCGTACAGGCAAAAGAGAACGTAACAATCAAACAGGAGACCATCACAACTGCAACTATTACATATCAAAACTTTTTTAGACTCTACAATAAATTAGCTGGTATGACAGGTACTGCTAAAACAGAGGAAGAGGAATTCAGAGAGATTTATAACTTAGATGTTGTATGTATTCCTACAAACTTACCAGTTGCAAGAAAAGACTTAAATGATATTATTTATAAAAATGAAAAAGTAAAATTTAATGCTGTAGTTGAAGATATTAAGCAATCACATGAAAAAGGACAACCAGTTTTAGTTGGTACAGTTTCAATTGATAAATCTGAAAAATTAAGTAATTTACTTAAAAAAGCTGGAATACCACATGAAGTATTAAATGCTAAATTTCATGAGAAAGAAGCTGAAATTATAGCTCAAGCTGGTAAATATGGTGCTGTTACAATTGCTACTAATATGGCAGGTCGTGGTACTGATATTATGCTTGGTGGTAATACTGAATATATGGCTAAGCAAGAAATGAAGAGAGCTGGATATACCAATGATCTTATAGTTCAAGCTTCTGCTCATAATGAGACAAAAGATGAAAAGGTTATTGAAGCTAGAAAAGCATTTAACGAAT
>OIYO01001242.1_pt1 | contig 14892 bp, 10 predicted proteins | sample 1588191 | NCBI WGS metagenome assembly OIYO01 (sample SAMN03283275) | human gut metagenome | biome: human-associated habitat; material: feces | host: Homo sapiens | place: Peru | collected 2012 | reverse complement strand
CAATGCAGACGTATATACATCTGCTTATTTTGCGTTGCAAAATACTTGTTGGGAAATCCCAAACCCTTGAACTGCATCCGGGGGATGCAGGCTTGGCGTCTCTAAATGAGAAAGTATATGGTTCTAACACATTGTCAACCATTGGTAAACAACTTTTTCCAGCCAAAAAAGAAAATAGCAATGATTAAAGATGAACATTGCGGAAAAATGTGATACAATAGAATCTGAAAATCAAAACAACAGGAGGAATCCCCTCGTGGCCAACAACGTGAACGTCAAAAAACTGGAAGCTGACCTGTGGGAGTCGGCAGACCTGCTGCGTGCAGGTTCTAAACTCACCTCGAACCAATACTGTATGCCGGTACTGGGACTGATTTTTCTGCGGTATGCGTACAGCCGCTTTAAGCTGGTAGAGCAGGAGATCCTGAAAGACCGTCCCATGCGCGGTGGTCGGGTGCTGCCGGTGGAACAGAGCGACTTTGCCGAGAAGAGTGCACTGTTTCTGCCCAAGGAGGCGCAGTACAATTACTTAGTCAATTTGCCCGCCAACATCCCGGAGCAGGGGCTGACCGGCATCGAGGGTAACCCGCTGAACAGTCTGGGCGAAGTGGTGAACAACGCCATGGAACTGGTGGAGCAGCAGAGCGAGCAGCTGCAGGGCGTTCTGCCGAAGGACTACACCATCTTCTCGGATGAACTGCTGGGGGAACTGCTGCGCATCTTCAACAATGATGCGCTGGACGATGTGGGCGGCGATGTGATCGGCCGTATCTACGAGTACTTTTTGAATAAGTTTGCCAAGAACGTGGCGCAGGATGACGGCGTGTTCTTTACGCCGAAATCGCTGGTGAAGATGATCGTCAATGTGCTGGAGCCTGCCCACGGTGTTCTGCTGGACCCGGCTTGCGGCAGCGGCGGTATGTTTGTGCAGACCGGCGACTTTGTAAACCATGCGGGCATGATCGCTAACAACACCATGACCTTCTACGGACAGGAAAAGGTGGAGTACAACGCCAAGCTCTGTCTGATGAATATGGCTGTGCATGGTCTGACCGGCGTGATTAAGTCCGGCGATGAAGCCAATACCTTCTATCACGATGCCAACAACCTAAACGGTTGCTGCGACTATGTGATGGCAAATCCGCCGTTTAACGTGGATAAGGTCAAGTCGGAGTCGGCGCAGAGTGCCGGGCGGTTGCCGTTTGGTCTGCCCGGTGTGAACAAAGCCAAGGAAATCGGCAACGCAAACTATCTGTGGGTGTCCTATTTCTACTCCTACCTGAACGAGCATGGCCGTGCGGGTTTTGTGATGGCGTCCTCGGCTACCGACAGTCAGGGCAAAGACAAGGACATCCGTGAAAAGCTCATCCAGACCGGTCATGTGGATGTGATGATGAGCGTGGGCAACAACTTCTTCTACACCAAGAGCTTGCCCTGTTCGCTGTGGTTTCTGGATAAGGGCAAGCCGGAACAGCTGCAGGACACCGTATTGTTTATCGACGCCCGCAACTATTATACCGTGGTGGACCGCACCCAGAACGAGTGGAGCGACTGGCAGTTGAAGAACCTCAACGCCATTGTCTGGCTCTATCGCGGCGAGGTGGACAAGTACAAGGCACTTCTGGCAGAGTATCACGCAGAGCTGGCAGACGACCGCGCCTTTGCAGAGATTCAGGCTGCGCTGGAACAAAGCGTGCAGGCCAAGCGGGAAGAAGCCAAAGCCGCTGTGGAGGCAGCACCCCGCAAGGAGCGCAAGGCCACGCAGGAAACGTTCGACAAGGAACTGGAAGCCCTCAGCGAGAAGCTGACCGTTGCCAGGGAGGCCGTCTGGCTCACCGAAAAATTTGGCGAGGGCGTTTATCAGGATATTCCCGGCCTGTGCAAGGTGGCCAGCCGCGACACCATCCTCAACGAGAAAGGCGCATCCCTGACGCCCGGTGCCTATGTGGGCGTTGCACCCGTGGAGGATGACGGCGTGGATTTTGCCCAGCGGATGAAGGAGATCCACAAGGAACTGCTGGAATTGCAGGCAGAGTCCAACCGCCTGATGGAAACCATCTCGAAGAATCTGGAGGAAATGGGGGTATGAAGTGGGAAAAAGTAAAGCTGGGGGATATTGCAACGTGTATCCAGCCGGGGCCGTTTGGTTCGCAACTACATAACTCGGATTATTCAAAAGAGGGTACACCGATTATTATGCCCAAAGATATAGTTGGGGGAGCAATCGTACATTCAGGGTTGTTGAAAGTTTCAGAAGAACACGTTAAAAGATTGAGCAGACACCAAGTATATGAGGGAAACTTGATGGTTGCTCGAAAGGGCGATGTCCGAAAGTGTGCTTATATTACAGAGAATGAAAACGGATGGATGACTGGAAGTGATTGCTTAAAAGTTGTCCTTGATGAATCAAAGTGCTACTCGAAATTTATCTACTATCAATTAAGAAGTGATTATATCGGACGTTGGCTTGAAAAAGTTTCAACAGGCGCAACAATGCCAAGCCTAAATACAGGATTGCTGAGTGGAATTGAGATGGTGCTTCCACCAATAGAAATCCAAAAGCAAATTGCAGATATTCTCTCGGCTTACGATGACCTGATTGAGAACAACCAGAAACAAATCAAACTGCTGGAAGAAGCGGCTCAGCGGCTTTATAAAGAGTGGTTTGTGGATTTGCGCTTTCCGGGACATGAAAACACGAAAATTGTGGACGGTGTGCCAGAGGGGTGGATTAAAGAGGAAATAGGCAAAATCATTAAAAAAGTTCACAGAACGAAGCAGATTGTAGCATCAGAGTATAAGGACGAGGGAAGTATTCCAATAGTTGACCAGAGTAGAGCATTTGTTGCAGGCTATACAAATGATTTGGAAGCCCGTGTGGACTTTGGTATACCGATAATTGTTTTTGGCGACCATACCAGAATAGTTAAATTGATACAGTTTCCGTTTGCGAAAGGAGCAGATGGGACACAGCTGATAATTTCCGATTGCTTGGAAATGCCGCAACGACTTTTGTACTGCAGTATCATGAACGTCGATTTATCAAATTACCATTATGCAAGACATTTCAAATACCTCAAAGAAGAAAAAATAATGATTCCAACAGTAAAAGTTGCAAATAAATTTGAGAACAATGTGACTGAAGTTTTTTCAAAAATTCAAAATTGTAGAGATGAAATTACTCGATGCCAAAAGATAAGAAATCTGCTGTTGCCAAAGTTGATGAGCGGGGAAGTGGAGGTGTGAAAATGTTTTCAGAAAAATATGGGTATAAACAGCCGAAAGAGATTTTGTATGAAGATGTTTCTGATAACCTGAGAAGAAGAATCTGGAATTTATTTTATCAAAAAGAAATATTGGAAAGAGAAAGTGATACATTAGACTTAGAAAGGGTGCTTGGACATCAAGAAACGATTGCTGAAAAAGTTGCCGATAAATTTGGATTTTTGGAAACGTCAGCAAAAGTAAAATTGAGGGAGTTTATACTATATGATTCTGAGTGGTATGAGGTTTATGATTTTATTGACGTGAATCTTTCGTTTTTGACGGGGGTAGAGAAAAAAGATAGAACAAGACAGTACAACGATATATTGGAGCAGGAAAAAGCAGGGTATCGAATTATTTTAGAGGAAGTGGCTCCGATTACAAATGGTTCTGAGACTGAAACAATAGAACAGGCGGCAACCACACAATTCGATTCTGTAAACCAACATATTAGCAAGGCGCTAGCGCTTTATGCAGATTTGAAAAATCCGGATTACGAGAATTCGGTAAAAGAGTCAATCAGCGCGGTGGAAGCGATGTGCTGTATTATTACTGGGATGTCAGGGAAACAGGCAACACTGGGAACAGCACTTAAAAATCTTGAAGAACATGGAGTACATATTCATAAGGCGATGGCAAGTGGTTTTAACTCACTGTATGGTTATGCTTCGGATGAAAATGGAATACGGCATGGGGGAATTGATTTCAAAAATGTGCCGCCGGAAGATGCAAAATATATGTTGGTTTCTTGTTCGGCGTTTGTGAATTATCTGATTGAGAAGTGGAGTAAAGTAGAAAACAACTAAATCGAAAGAAAGTGGGGGAGCAAAATGAAAGAAAAAATCCAGAGTATCAAGCTGAATGGGATGCTGTGCATAATTTTCACAGGAATAACATACCTTGTGACGCTGAATATAGAAAATGGGATTTTTCATCCTAATTGGTGGTGGATGTCGAATGATTTTGCTCTGACTGTTAGCGGTGGAATTGCAACAGGTTTTGTGGCTGGACTGGCCTATGCAATACATGATTATAAAAATGCTAAAAACGAAACAGAATTGGAGTTGTTTCGAAATGTAGAATGGCTGTATAGTACACTCAAACATATAGACGAAACAATTACAGCACATCTAAACAAACCGGATTGGCAGGCCGCTCCAACGGTATTTGATAATTATATCTCAGAAGGAAAAGCAACGATTGAGAAAATTAGAAAAATAGACTATCAGACACTTTTTGCAAAAACGGAATTGGAACAAAAATTGCAGAGCTTTCAAAAAACGGAATGTGATAAAATGCAGGAGATTTTTAGACAAGCATTTTACTATTACAGAATCGCTATAAATCTTACGGAAATTGATAACTTAAAGAATGACAGTTTTGATGGGTTGGCGCTTACATCAGATTATAGAATAAAAAGGACTCTCGAAATTTTGCAAAAAGAGGTTCTGACAGTTTTACCTTCAATAGAACAACTGGCAGAAGTGACGGATTTACAAACCGGACAATATCATTGGAAGGAATATAAAAAATATGTGGATGATAATTGCTCAAAAGTAACTGAGTTGGATGGTTTTGAAGAATTTTTGAAGAAAGGGGATACATTATGAGCCGCGAATACTCCGAAAATGTCCTTGTTCAGAACAGCGCAGGCAACCTGCTGCAAAATGTTCTGGGCTGGGAGGTCGTGCTGGCTTACAACTCCGAAAAGCTGGGGCCGGACGGGACGTTGGGCCGCACCAGCTATGGGGAAGTGCTGCTGACCCGGTATTTTCGGCAGGCACTTTTGCGGCTGAACCCGTGGCTCACCCCGAACCAGCTGGACGAGGTGCAAAAGAAATTCACGGCGCACATTTCCACTGCATCCCTGATGCAGATCAACGAGGAAAAGTATTTTCTGCTGCGGGATGGCATCCCGGTGACGGTCAAGCGGCCGGATGGCCGCACCGAGACCCGCAGCGCGGCGGTGATCGACTTCAAAAACCCGGAAAACAACCACTTCCTCGCCGTAAAAGAGATGAAGATCCACTCGCAGCTGTACCGCTGCCGGACGGACATTGTGGGCTTTGTCAATGGCATTCCGCTGCTGTTCATCGAGCTGAAAAAGCCCACCGTGGATGTGCAGAACGCCTACATAGACAATTATCGGAATTACCTCGATACCATTCCGCAGCTGTTCTATTACAATGCCTTTCTCATGCTGTCCAATGGATTGGAAGCCAAGGTGGGCACACTTGGCAGCAAGTACGAGTTTTTCCACGAGTGGAAGCGCCTGAAAGAGAGCGATTCAGGCAGAGTGGAGCTGGAAACCATGCTGCGGGGCATCTGCGAGAAAAAGACCTTCCTCGATCTGCTGGAAAACTTTATCCTTTACGACCATTCCGGCGGGCGCACCACCAAGATTCTGGCGCGCAACCACCAGTATCTCGGCGTCAACGAGGCTGTCAGTGCTTACGAGAACCGCAAGCTGAAAGACGGCAGGCTGGGTGTGTTCTGGCACACGCAGGGGTCCGGCAAAAGCTACTCCATGGTCTTTCTGGCGCAGAAGATCCGGCGCAAGTTTGCAGGCTCGCCCACCATTGTGGTGCTGACCGACCGTGACGAACTGAACCGGCAGATCAGCGATACCTTTGAAAACTGCGGTCTGCTGGGCAAGACTAAGGCTTCGCAGTTTATTGCATCCAGCGGTACAGACCTTGTAAAAAAGCTGCGGGGCAACCCCAGCTTTGTGTTCACTCTGATCCAGAAGTTCAACCTGCCCAAGGAGCCGCCCATCTACCCGGATCACGACATTCTGATTTTGTCGGACGAAGCCCACCGCAGCCAGTACGGCATTTTTGCGGACAACATGATGCACCTGCTGCCCACGGCATCCCGCATTGGCTTTACAGGCACGCCGCTGCTGGCAGATGACCATATCACCGAGCGCACCTTTGGCGGGTATCTGTCGGTGTATGATTTCAAGCGGGCGGTGGAGGACGGCGCAACGGTGCCGCTGTACTATGAGAACCGCGCGGATAAGATCGCCCAGTTGGACAAGCCGGAGATCACCGGGCGAATTCTGGACGCCATTGAAGCTGCCGACCTCGACCCCTCGCAGGAGGAAAAGCTGGAACGGGAATTTGCAAAGGAGATTCACATCCTCACCGCAGATGAACGGCTGCGCTCCATTGCAAAGGACTTTGTGGAGCATTACTCTGACCTTTGGACCAGCGGCAAAGCGATGTTCGTCTGCCTGAATAAGGTCACCTGTGTGCGGATGTACAACTATGTGCAGGAATGCTGGAAAGAAAAAATCAAAGAGCTGGAAGCCCGGCAGGGCACAGCGACCCAGCAGGAAGCACAGGAACTTGCCCGCAAACTGGCATGGATGAAAGAAACCGAAATGGCAGTGGTCATCAGTCAGGAGCAGAACGAGGTGCAGACCTTCAAAAAGTGGGGGCTGGATATTCTGCCGCACCGTGCCAAAATGGAAAAGCGGGAGCTGGATAAAGAGTTCAAGGACAGCAAAAATCCGTTCCGGGTGGTGTTTGTTTGTGCCATGTGGCTGACGGGCTTTGATGTGAAGTGCCTTTCCTGTCTGTATCTGGATAAGCCGTTGAAAGCCCATACCCTGATGCAGACCATCGCCCGTGCAAACCGTGTTTCGGAAGGCAAGAGTAATGGCTTGATCGTGGACTATATTGGTATCGTAAAGGCGCTGCGCAAGGCTCTGGCAGATTATACCGTCAGCAAGAACAGCCCGGCGGGCGTTGACCCGACGGTGGACAAAACGGAACTGATTCAGCGTATCCGCACGGTCATCGGAAAAACGGACGGCTTTCTGGCAGAACACGGGTTCCGGCTGCAGAAACTGGTGGACGCACAGGACTTTGAAAAGATGAGCCTTGTACAGGATGCAGTCAATGCAATGTGTGAGTCGCTGGAAACCAAGAAAACCTTCCAGACCTATGCGTCTGAGCTGGCGCGGCTGTTCCGCTACGCAGATCGTGATGATGTGGATGATGCTGTGCGCGCCCGGAAAAACGCAATTCTCGCCATCTACGAGGGCTTGCAGCAGAAGCGGAAACACGCAGATAACACGGACCTGATGGTGCAGATCAATGGCATCGTCAATGAGTACATCCATGTGGAAAAGCCGGATCAGGAGGCTGTACCCTCCCGGCAGTTTGACATCAGCAAAATTGATTTTGACCTGCTGAGTCGGGAGTTTGCCCACACCCGGCGGAAGAATCTCTTGCTGCGCGATCTGGATGAACTGGTGAACCAGCAGCTGGCGAAAATGCTGTTTGCAAATCCGCAGCGCATTGATTATTATGACCGCTATCAGGAGATCATAGATGCCTATAATGCAGAGCAGAACCGGGCAACCATTGAGAAAACCTTCATGGATCTGATGGAGCTTGCAAGTTCACTGGACACGGAGCAGCAGCGCTATGTGCGTGAGGGCTTTTCCAGCGATGAGGAACTTTCAGTGTACGATTTGCTGTTTTCGGAGAATCTCACGAAGCAGGAAATTGAAACAATCAAGAAGGTGTCTGTGGACTTGCTGACAAAAATCAAACAGCAGATCGCCAAACTCGACCATTGGACGGACAAGCAGGAAACCAAGGCGATTGTGGATAATCTGATCCGAAATACCCTTTGGCAAGAACTTCCCAATAGCTATGATGTAAGCGATATCCAGACCTACCAGAAGAAAATCTACGAGTATGTATATATGCGCTACCCGGAAGTAGCATAACGCAAAAATCACCCCAGAGAGAACGCACAAGAGGCTATTCTCTCTGGGGTGATTGCGTATCAAATCATCTGAAAATGCTTCAATGCCTCCACGATAGCATCCTCTTTTTCCTTCGGGCACTTGGGCTGCTTGGCGTTTTCATTTTTCGCTTTATGGTAATTCTCTCGCTCGATGATACCGTACTTCTGCTTCACCTGTGCGATATAGAGATTGGACACCTTTAACTGATGATGCGCCAACACATAATCCCGAATCTCATTGTAGGTCGCCTTGCTCTCCGCAGCAGTCACATCCAGTTCCTCCATGTTAACGTCCACTTCGATGTGCCGCTCGACATGGAGTTTGGTCAAAAGGAGAACCGCTTCGACAGTTGTTTCAGTTTCCAAGGGAAGTTCTTTCACTTCCTCGCCATCAATAGGCACAGGGAAATTGAATACGATCTTCTTTATCCAGCTTCCGTCTTTCCTTTTCTCCGGGAACATCTCAATTCGCTCGATAAAGGCCTTCATAAACTCCTTCTGCTCCGCTTCCGTTGCGGAATGGTAGACTTCATCAAATGCCAGCAACAAGCGATAGATATTGTCTCCGGAAATCTTCTCCTGCTGGATGCTGCGGATCTGACTTTGCAATTCGCCAATCTGAACTTCGATTTCCTCTATGGTGTCATACTGCTCATCATAGCGGCGCTGCAAGTCCAAAATCTTTCTGTCATAGTGGGCATCATTGATGTCCAAGGTATCCATCTGACGCTCCAAGCGGCTTTTCGTTCCAAAGGCTTGCTTTAGCCGCCCTTGTAGGACAGCAATCTGCCGTTCCATATCTTCTGTATCAACTGCTGTTCCGATTTTCGCCTGAATCGCTTCTACAAACCGTGGATTGTTGACCATAGCGGAGATAACCTTCGCCACAAATTTGTTGATTTCCGTCTGCTCGATATTCAGACGGAAACTGCACTCATGCCCGGTAGGTGTTACCGTATTTTTGCAGTAGTAATAATACCGTGTTTTCTTGTCCTTGCTGTGCGCCTTGGCGATATTGCCGTACATACTCTTTCCGCAGCATGGGCATTTCAAGATACCGGACAGGATGTGTGCGTGGTCTGGATTGTTAACCTTTTCCCGCTTAAAAGAATTGATCTTGCGCTTTTCCTGTGCCAGATACCAATCCTCTTCGGAAATGATAGCTTCGTGTTGTCCTTCATAAACCGGGAACTCCGACTGCTCAACCACGTGCATCTCGTTTCTTGTACCCTGTTTCTTTTCTGTTCTTCGTCTGCCGTAAGCAATCTTTCCCATATAAACAGGATTGTACAATACATTTTTCACAAAATCTCTTGAAAATCCCGGAATGGTATTATTCTGTCTTAGTTTCTTAGTATAACCATTGCGGTTCAGATATTTTGCAACTCCTGCAACACCCTCATTAGTGTGAATGTAGCGGTCATAAATGACACGAATTACTTCCACTTCATCCTCTGCAATGACAAGGTTTCCATTTTCCAGTTTGTATCCATATGGAGCGAAACCGCCGTTCCATTTGCCCTCACGAGCCTTTTGCTCACGTCCTGCCATTGTCTGTGTGCGGATATTTTCTCGCTCAATCTCTGCCACCGCAGACAGCACAGAGATCATCAGCTTTCCTGCATCCTTGGAGCTGTCAATGCCATCCTCCACGCAGATCAGATTGACACCGAAATCCTGCATGAGTTGCAAAGAATTCAGAACGTCCGCTGCATTTCTGCCAAATCGGGACAGCTTAAAGACCAACACATAAGAAACATCATCTTTGCCGTCCTGGATGTCATTCAGCATCCGTTGAAACTCCTGCCGCCCTTGAATGTTCTTTCCGGAAAAGCCCTCGTCAGAATACTCCCCGGCAACGATCATATCCTCGTATGCCGCATACTTCCGCAGCTTGTCACGCTGGGCATCCAAGCTGTATCCGTCAACCTGCATCGAGGTGGACACTCTTGTATAAAGATAGCATTTAAGTTGTTTCTTTTTCAGAATCTCCACCTCCCTCATTCCTTCCTTTTACCATAAGTCCCTCGTTGCGGATATAATACTCCAAAAGCCACAGCACATAATCCGGTGCATGGCGGTTGTCCAATTCCCATTCAGTCATAGTCCGGTAAGGAATATGGACGAGCTTGCAAAAATCTTTCCGATTCAGTCCTGTGCTTTCACGCAACTTTATAATTCTGTTTTTACAATCCATCCGTCTTTTCTCCACAAAAGCAAAAAAATACACGTTGCGTAATCATTATAGCATAGCCATAGCGAATACGCAACGTGTAAATTGCAAATTTTATGCAGCCTTATCCGTCAGAAGCTGCGCTTGATTACTTTCCTCGGAATGCTCCACTCCCTGCGGTGCGTCCTGTTCCAATTTATCCAAAACCTGATGTCCATATTTCTGGAGCATCTGGCTCATAACATCCACACAGCGGTCAAATGCCGCATTATATTTCGCTTCCTCATAATATTTCTTCAATAGGCGATTCCTCCATCAAAGTTCCATATCCTGTCCACGCTTCCGGGCAGGGTGTTCGTGTTCCTGTGTTTGCTTTCCTCTGATGAGGATAGAATTGATAAAAGCCCGAACCTTTTCGGATGCGATTTCCAGTGCATCCAGAAAGGGTTGGGCTTTCTGTTTGAGTTCCATATATTTTTCGTTTACCGCTTCATACCGCTGCTTCCAGATGGAAACCGTCTTTTCTGCGGAAGCCAGTTTTTCTTTCAGACGCTTGTTGTCAGCATTGGCGATAATGCCATTGACCGCATAGCGTTTGAGTGTGTCGCATTCATCCGGTGTCAGCGTGATATTGTTTCCGAATGTGGCTTTTTTGCCCATTACTTCAATGTCCTGCACTGTCAGCGCAATGGTCTTTGCCGCCTTGGTTTCCTTTTGCAAAGATTCCAGTTTCTTTTTCTGTTTTGCTGTGGCAGCTTTGGCATCCTCCAAACTCTGCTCTGCCTGTGCTACCTGCCCGGCCACAGTTTCCAGCCACTGCTGTTCTGCCTGCACCTTGAACTGGGTCACAGTCAGATGTTCCTCGGTGCTTCCACGTTCTCCACGCTCCAGATCGGTATATCCGGCAACTCGCATGAAATGAAAAAAGTCATCCTGCAACACACTGTAGGATGACCTCAAAATCTTTTTTCCTCTTGCGTTCAACATTGGATTACCGTCCTCGTCAAGCACCGGCTTGGACTCCCATTTCTTACTGCGGCTGACCTGTGTGATGACCTCCTTAACGGTTCCCCGGAGGGCTTCATCCTTGCATCGCTTCGACCAAAGTATCTGCTTTTCCACCACCGGGATATAAACCACATGAAGGTGGTAGTGGTACACATCTTCGCCCAAAGCTTCGGACATTGCTCGGTTGCGCTCATCGGCGTGCATCACAGCGGAGAGGATATACTGCTCACCACCTACGATCTCCGCAGCAGCTTTGTAGGCATCGGCATAAAACTGTTTCGCAAATTCATAGCCGCCATGATTGTAGAAATAAGCGGAATTCACATCAAATACCAACTCACCGTATTTGACGGCATCCGGTTTCAGACCTCTGGTGGAGATCACGCCGTCTTGTTCCATCTGCTCAAACATTTTTATATAATCGTCCGTGGGTGCTTTGAAATGGACGTTCAGAGAAGTGCGTTCCGGCACGATGTCCTGATTGCTGTAGCTGTCCTTTTCACGCTCATTGTGTTCCTGTACCTTAGCCACATCTGCCGGGTTTCCCAAGTCCTGATTTCTGGCTACGGTACGGTCTATTCCATCATTTCTTGCCATGGATTTTTTGTCCTTTCTTTGGAATTTGCAGACAGCGGGGAGCTACGGAGAGGCACTTTTTCAAAGTGTAATAACCCACTATGACACTTTCATCCATACTGGCTGCAAAGTGCCGTGGGCTCTCCGAGGGCTCTCCCGAGGGGGAATGCGGACACTGCGGTGACCTCTGCTGAACTGCCCGAAAACTGTCTGCATCGTTTTCTGTTGTTCAGCCCGGATAGCTGCTGTTTTGCGAAACACCACCAATTCCGGCGGCAGTGAAAATCAAATCTTTCACTGCAATAGAAACAGCCCAAATAAAGGAAATGAGCTGTTTCTATCAAGAGCGTTTCACGCTCTTTTGCTGCGTACATACGTACCAGCAATGGGATTTACTCGACCTGCCGCCATTCCTCCGGAATGTCCTCCGGTACGTACGTACACGGCGAATCTCCGTAAAACCCATTTATATGAGGTCGTGCAACGGCTTCCACTCCCATGAATCCCCAAACCCGCCGTCCGGCAGAGTTGGTGATATTGTTGCAATGGTCCAGATTGAATCTCCCGGCATTGGCAATCATGGCGTCGCTGAAGCTGCGGGCTTTCAGCGGTGCAAGGGAATTTTCTTCGCACCACATCCGGTAGATTTCATAGAAATCCTTGGAACTGATGGACGCATCCGCTTTACGCTGGATGTATCCCTCGGAATCCATGAAATCAAAGATATTGTTGTTGTCACGCTTGACCGCTTCCCGGTTTTCCCGGATACGGTCACTCTCCGTAAACTTAAAGTTGTTGGCAACAAGCCGCTGTAAGCCTTCAAATGCCCACAGGAAGATACCCTCGGATTCGGCTTTCATCTTCTCCGCAAGGTCGGGATCGTCAGCTCTGTCCACTGGCTTTTCCTTGGTGGTCAGCACAAGCTGTCTGCGATAAAATCCGTCACTGCGGTCATACAAGGCTTGCAGATCACCGTTGCTGAATGCCAGCAATCGGGCGAACATCCAACCCTGATAACTCTGCTTGCCTTTGCGTTCCAAATCCATCTTGCCCTGTGCGGTGACAATGGATTTCACATAGTTGGTCTGGCGCAGAGCTTCCATCCGCATATCATCATCCACGCACAGGAGAATGTGTTCCAAATCGGCACGGGCGAAGCGGTTTTCAGAAATCTTGCCGATGCTGCCGTCTTTCATATTCGTGCCGAAGATGGTAGACAGTACCGCACCGATTTGAGATTTACCCTCGCCGCCGTTGCCTTTAATCACCATCATGCGCTGCCCCTTGTTGGAGGGAATTAGGCAATAGCCGATAAACTCCTGCAAAGTTGGAATGTCCTCGGCGTAAAGCAACCCATCCAGAAAGTTCAGCCAGATCACCGGCGCAGTAGCATCGGGATTGTAAGCAACCGGCAAACGGCTCCGCACGATAGCCGGTCTGCCCTCGGTAAATGTGCCGTTCAATAGCAGCGTACCGTTGGACAGATGAATTCGATCCTGCTCCGGTGGAAAGTCCGGCACTTGCGCTTCCAGTTTCAGCACTTCCAGAATGTTGGTGATCTTCCGAGGGATATTGTTTACAGCACAGAATTTCAGCTTGTCGTAAATCTCCCCACGCAGAGGGAGATCGTCCGTCACTCGACCATCGGGCGTGAAAAAAGCTCCGTTTGCGAAGATGATTCTGCGCTCTTGCAGAAATTCTTCACAGAACAGAGCTTCGTTGATGTTCTGCCCGTCAAACCAGACAGGCAAATTCATATCAGGCGTTTTCCGGTTCTTCGCCACGGTGCGCCACCTCCTTTTCCTTTCGTGCGGTATACTCTTGCAGAAAAGCAATTTTGCCGTCCTGCATCAGCTTGTCCACCAATGCCACCCGTTCTTCCAGATCACCAACCGTCAGCACATCTGCCATATATTCGATATAGCAGTGCATCTGGCAGGCTTCCACAAAACGGTCATCCAGAGCATCTTCCGGTGTCTTGGGTGCGTATCGTACTTTCCAATCCGCCAGAAGATGCAGATAATCCATCAGCACCCGGAAGCACAGCATTTCATCCTCCCGGAACTGACGGATATAAGGATGCTTCGGCTTGACCATAGCTGCGGCAGTGGGCGGTTTTGGGTCAAGCCCAAAGTCCACAGCCAGCTTTTGCGCTGCTTCATAACTGCTCAGATCGAACAGCCTTGCCACAAGGTCGATTACATCCCCCTTGGCTCCGCAGCCGAAACAGAAAAAATAGTCCTCATTCAGCTTCAAGCTCGGATGCCGGTCGTTGTGGAATGGGCAGCAAGCCATACCGTTGCGGCCCGCTTTCAACCCGTAGTGTTCGACGGCTTGCTTTACGCTGATTGCCGCCTTGATGGTTTCATAAATCGTCATAGAAAACTCTCCGTTCATAATATTCTGGAAAGCACGAAGCCCCGCCGTGATTGGCAGGTGCTTCGCTCCTTCTATTATGGTTATGACGGATTTTTCAAAAAACAGGCTAATGACAGGACAATCCAGTTTCAAAAAACAGGACAACTTATCTGAGGACGTAGATTTCTTCACATTTACATGATATAATTAGAAAAATAAAAAAACAGGACAGGAGGGCAAGCATGAATCAAGAATTGATGACATTGGATTTCTGGCAGGATACGGTCATATATGAGGGCAAAACATTCCCTGTCGGCACGCTTGCCTGTGATGCGCTGAATGTTCCTGCGGATACTATTACAAAAATGAACGAGCAATGCGAGAAAATCAATCTGCTGCTCGGGATGCTGAATGCCGGACAGGATACTTCTGCACTCTTTCCTATGGCAAAGGAAGCTGCATTGACAATGTTAGAGATTCTCAGCAAAACGCCGCCGTTCTCCTATATGGATATACCAAAGCACCGGGAACGAATAGAAAGGGTTTTTACTGCGGACAATGCTCTGAAATATGTGGAGTTCGCCATAAAAGCCGTAACCAATTCTTTACCGTTCGAAGAAGTTCCGAAATATGCTGATGCGGTGATGCTCCAGCGCTATACCGCTGTATGCGGGCATCTGGCTTACTCCCTTGAGGAATACCAAACGGCCATGCTTGATTTTGCAGAAAAATCGGACGGCAACGAAGCT
>OIYO01001241.1_pt1 | contig 14918 bp, 12 predicted proteins | sample 1588191 | NCBI WGS metagenome assembly OIYO01 (sample SAMN03283275) | human gut metagenome | biome: human-associated habitat; material: feces | host: Homo sapiens | place: Peru | collected 2012 | reverse complement strand
CGCAAATGCCCCGAAATCATCAGGTTTCGGGACATTTCAATAAGAATAAAAATATATTTGCAAATTATCGATAAAAATTTTTAGGTTAAAAAAAACATTATATAATTATTTTTTCGGCGTGGTTCAGGTACTTTTTCGACAGTCCGAAGCCTCGATTACGAGGCTTTTTTTATAAATCATTCTTCTAAGAAATCAAACAGTCTGTCGAGGTATTCTTTGAGCGTTTTGTTTTCCGCCATATATATTTCGTGCTTTGCCTCGGGGAATGAAACAAGCTCGCCCGACGGAATTTTTGAAATAAATTCATCCTGCGCGGGAAGCTCTACGGATGTATCTCTGCCCGCCTGGAATAAAAGAACATCGGCCTTTACGTTTTTGCAGTTATTTTCGTCGAGCATTACGGGTATAATCTTAATAGCCTGTCTTACCCACGAATACGACGGGCGCGAGGTCTGATAATTTACGTTGTCGACGCGTTTTTTCTGATAGTAGTCAAAACGTGCCTTGCTCGTGTCGTGGCTCTGCTCGTACGTTCTGTTTGCGTCGAACGGCTTTGTCGTTATAACCGGGTGCTTGCCCCTGCCGAGAAAAACCTCCGTTCCGGTTATGACCTTCGCCATGGGAATCGGGAGAGGGGATTTAAAGTGTATCATCGGCGCGTTGAGAACGGCTTTTTTGAAAATATCGGGATACTGCTCGAGCGTGAGAGCGGCAATGGCTCCGCCCATGGAATGAGCGTAAAGATAAAGCGGAAGCGAATCGGAATTCGGCGTTACGATACGCTTTATAAAGGTATAAAAATCCTTGATATAATCGTTGAACTCGCTGACATATACGGTGTACGGGTCGATTGATTCTTTATATGACGCGCCGTGTCCGCGATGGGTTATTGCGAAAACGTTATAGCCCTCGTTTATAAAATAATACGACATCTCTCTGAATTTTTCTGCGGATTCCGTGAATCCGTGGGAGATAACGACGCTCGCCTTCGCGTTTTCGGTTATGTAGTATTCGTATGAAATAGGTCTGCCGTCAAATGAATTAAACGTACCCTCGTTACGTCTTTCGGCTAAGAACGGCTCGACTTCGTTTATCATAACAGACGAATAATTGTTTTCCTCAAGAATAGGTGTTTTCATATAATATCTTCCTCTCGTATGAGTTCTCTGTTTATTATTATACATATTTTTTATCCGTAATGCAAGGTTGCAATCTCAATTAAAGAGTGCTATAATTAAATTTGCTAAAAAAATAAAGGAAGCGGTCTTATGACAAAAATAGACATATTCTCGGGTTTTCTCGGCGCGGGAAAAACCACTCTTATAAAGAAGCTCATAAACGAGGCGTATAAGGGCGAAAAGCTTGTCCTTATCGAAAACGAATTCGGCGAAATCGGTATAGACGGCGGATTTTTAAAGGACGCGGGTATCGAGATTACGGAGATGAATTCGGGCTGTATCTGCTGCTCGCTCGTAGGCGATTTCGGCGAGGCTCTCAAAAAAGTTTTAAAGGAGTACGCTCCCGACAGAATTATTATCGAGCCCTCCGGCGTAGGTAAGTTAAGCGACGTTATCAGAGCCGTTCAGAATATTCATTCCGACGAAATTGTACTCGACGGCTTCACGACCGTTGCGGACGCGAACAAGTGCAAGGTTTATATGAAGAATTTCGGCGAGTTTTTCAACGACCAGATAGAGCATGCGGGTACAATCGTTCTCTCGCATACAAAGGGTATTAAGCAGGACAAGCTCGATACCGCCGTTTCGATGATAAGAGAGCATAACCCCAACGCGGTTATCATTACGACAGACTGGGATGAGCTTGACGGTAAGCAGATGCTTGAGGCGATTGAGAGAAAAGACACCCTTGAGGCGGAGCTCGAACTGCTTAAAAAAGAGAGCGAGTGCGATGACGACGACTGCTGCTGTCATCACGACCATGACCATGAGCATGAACATGAGCATCATCACGACCATGAGCATGAACATCATCACCATGACGACGAGTGTTGCTGCCATCATGACCATGATCATGACGAGCATGACCACGAACATCATCACCATCACCACCACCATCACGCCGACGACGTATTCACAAGCTGGGGCAGAGAGACCGCGAGAAAGTTCACCGCGGACGAGATCGAAGGCTGTCTTAAAGCGTTGGAGGACGAAAAGTACGGTACTGTATTAAGAGCAAAGGGAATTGTCCCCGCAGCGGACGGAACGTGGATTCATTTCGACTATGTTCCCGGAGAGCCGGACGTACGCACGGGTTCGTCTGCTATAATCGGCAGACTCTGCGTTATCGGTTCTGAAATTGACGAAAATGCCCTTGCGGAGTTGTTTAACGTATGATAGGTAAAAAGAAAGAGCCGGTAGAAATTCCGGTATATATGTTTCTCGGTTTTCTCGATTCGGGAAAAACTACGTTTATCCAGGAGACCATGGAGGATCCGAGATTTAACGACGGCGTAAGAACTCTTCTGCTCTCGTTTGAAGATGGCGAGGAGGAGTACGACGTAAGTAAATTCGCAAGCTCCAACGTTTATATGCTCAATATTGACGATAAGGAGAAGATGAACGAGGAGTATCTGACCGAGGAATTTAAAAAATCAAAGGCAATGCGCGTAGTTGTCGAATATAACGGTATGTGGAACGTTCAGGATTTCTTCGAGGCAATGCCCGAGGGCTGGATGATAGCGCAGTGTATGTTCCTTGCGGACGCTTCGACGTTTAATTCGTACAACGCGAATATGAGAAGTCTTGTCGTAGACAAGCTCAATATGTGCGAGATGGTCGCGTTCAACAGAATGACGAATTCCGACGAGCAGATGCCGCTGCATAAAATAGTCAGAGGTGTTTCCAGACGGTGCGATATCGTCTATGATTACGGCGGAGACAATACCGTATTCGACGAGATAGAGGATCCTCTGCCGTTTGACGTAAACGCTCCGGTTATCGAAATTGAGGACAAGGATTTTGCGCTGTGGTACAGGGATCTCATGGACGACATGAAGCAGTACCATGGTAAGACGGTTAAATTCAAGGGCATATGCGCGGTAAATCCGAAGTTTCCCGACAACGTTTTCGTTTGCGGACGTCATATTATGACGTGCTGTGTTCAGGATATAACGTACTGCGGACTCGCCGTAAAGTGGGATAATGCAAATTCGATTAAAAACGCGGAGTGGGTTACGCTCGAGGCGAAGATTGAAATAAGATTTTCAAAGCTTTACGGACGCAAAGGTCCCGTTCTCACCGCCGTTTCTGTCACTCCCGCGTCCGAACCCGAGGAGAAGGTTGCAACATTTTATTAAAGAAAGGCTGATATTATGAAGCTGTCGCTTATTATCCCGTGCTTTAACGAACAGAACAACGTCAGAGCTTTTTTTGACGAGACTCAAAGAGCTTTTAATTCGAAACGTTTTGACTATGAATTTGTATTCGTAAACGACGGAAGCCGTGACAATACACTTAAAAATCTTCTTGAATTGTACGAAAAGGAGAGATTTTCGAATATACAGGTTGTAGATTTGTCGCGTAATTTCGGCAAGGAATCCGCCATGTATGCCGGACTTCAGACCGCAAGAGGCGATATGGTTTGCATAATCGATGCCGATTTACAGCAGAGACCCGAGGTCGTTCTCGAAATGATGGATATTCTCGATAACGAACCCGACATTGACTGCGTGGCGGCGTTTCAGGATAAGAGGAAGGAGAGCAAGGCTCTCACGTTCCTTAAATCGTCTTTTTATTCGATAATAAACAAGCTGTCCGACGTCCATTTTGAAAACGCGGCAAGCGATTTCAGACTTTTCAGACGAAACGTTCTCGAAGCTTTACTGAACATGACGGAGAGTCAGCGGTTTTCAAAGGGGCTGTTTTCGTGGGTCGGATTCAACACGAAGTATATTCCGTACACCGTAATGGAGAGAAACGCCGGCGAATCGAAATGGTCCGTTAAAAAGCTGTTTAAATACGCCCTGGACGGGATAACCGCTTTCACGGGTGCGCCGTTAAAGCTGCCGTTTTTGCTCTCGGGCGTAAGCGCGGTTTCGGCAGTGCTGTTTCTGATTATTTACGCGATTTATTCGGCTTCGGCAGGTACGGGCTTTCATTCGTGGGCGGTAATCTTAACGTTTATAATGCTCTCCTCCGCCGTTCAGCTTTTCTGCATGGGAATAATCGGTATGTATCTGTCAAGCGTATTCTTCCAGAGTAAGAACAGACCGATTGTCATTGTTAAAAAGGTATATAAATAAAATAATAATTAAAAGTGCACCGAACCGCAGACCCGATGGGTGAGCGGTTCGGCGTGTTTTTATGTTGAAAATATCAAATAAATATGTTATAATGTTTCCGTAAAATCAATAAATTGTCTGTATGCTAATACTGAATATGTGTTTTTTATACGGAGGACGTACAAATGAAAAAAATCAGATTGCGTTTGATTTCGATTATCGTGTCTGTGCTGATATTATGTTCTTGTTTTTCGGGAATGATTGTATTTGCAGAGACAAAAACAAGCGGAGATTATGATTACAGAATACTTGCAGACGGCACTGCGGAAATAACAAACTACGGCGGTTCGGATTCGGTTATTGATCTTCCGTCCGAAATTGACGGTTATAAAGTCACGGGTTTGGGAGACAGAGCTTTTTATTATTCTTTCTATGGAGGTTCTAAAACCGTTACCGATGTAACGATTCCTAATGGAATAACAAGTATCGGCGCAGACGCTTTTAAAGAATGTACAAAGCTAAAAATGTAACGATACCCGACACTGTTAAAACCATTGGAAATGCAGCGTTTATCGGTTGCACAGCAATTGAAAAAATTGTTTTGCCTAAAAGTGTTTCAATAATTAACAGCAAAACTTTTTGCGGATGCACAAATTTAAAGGAGATTAACCTGCCCGAAAATGTTGACAGAATCGGCGAGAGTGCTTTTGAGGGTTGTTCAAGCCTAAAAAATATTAATATTCCCGTTAAAGTAACGCGGTTATGCGAGTCTGTTTTTAAAGATTGCAGCAGCCTTGAAAGCATATCAATTCCGGACAGTATAATTTGTATCGAGGACAACGCTTTTTCGCATTGTACTGCATTAACGGATGTTATAATTCCGAACAGTGTAACTAGTATACGAAATTCAGTTTTTGCATATTGCGAAAATCTAAAAAATGCAGAAATTCCTGATAGCGTTCAAATATTGGGTCACAGTACCTTTGAAGGATGCAGCAGTTTAAACAGCTTTAATATTCCCGGTGGAATTACAGCGATAAGCGATTCTATGTTTAAGGGATGTGCAGGATTGTCTGATATAGCAATACCTGATAATATAAGCAAAATCGGAGCCAATGCTTTTTACGGATGTACGGGGCTGTCTGGTATTGTAATACCGGATTGTATAAAAAACGTGGATTACTCCGCATTTTCAAATTGCACGGGGCTTGTAAACGTATCTATTTCAAACGGATTAAAAAGCATTGCTTCGGAGACTTTTTCCGGGTGTTCTAATCTTATAAATGTCATAATTCCCGAAAGCGTGACACAAATAGGCAGGTGCGCTTTTTTAGACTGCGACAACATAAAGAGTATAAAAATTCCTAAAAATGTATCCTTTATCGCCTCTAATGCTTTCGGTTACTATAAAAACGATAGAGATTATATATTCTCATACGGTTATACGGCGTTTCCCGGTTTTGAGATATACGGTTATGCAGATACCGAGGCGGAGAAATACGCAACAGCAAACGGATTTAAGTTCATTGAATTAACGTCGATATGTGAACATACGAATACAGAACGTCGAAATTCGAAAACTCCGACATGTACAGCAAATGGATATTCCGGAGATTGGTACTGTAAAGACTGCGGAGTAATAACCGAACGCGGTGTTCAAGTAAAAGTATCGGGACATAAATACTCAAACGGCAGTTGTATGTTTTGCGGTGATGTCGATTTGAATTGGAAGCCTGTTAATAAGCCGGTTGAATTTTCAACCGAAAAGGTTACAGAAAAAACTACAGTAATTCCGACAGAAAGTCAAACTGAAATTTCTACTAATTCGTCTACAGAACCGAATTCGGAAGAGGTAAGTTCTGAAAAAACAAGCGAGATATTTTCCGAATCAAGTTCAGCTAATAATAAACTTGAATTTACTTGCGGGTTAAATATAAAGGGTAAAATTAACCTGTACGATAAAAAAGTTTCAATTTACCCTGTAAACAGAAACGGTATGAAGTCGGATGGATTTAAATCTATTTTTAAAAATAAGGTGATTATATCCGACGATAAAAGCGAAAATGTTTATAACGGAATGAAGTTTATATTTGATGATAGTGAATACACGTTTATCCTTAAAGGCGACGTTGATTCTGACGGTATAATTACGGTTTCTGACGCAAGAATTGTTTTGAGAATTTCAGCGAAACTCGAAAATCCCGATGCGATTGAAAAAGAGTCGGCAGATATTGATTCTAACGGCGATGTGTCTATTTGGGACGCGAGAAGAACTTTAAGATTTGCATCGAGACTTCAAAAGACAATTTGATATTTTTAATTCTACTGTGAAATATAAATTTGTTATAATCAAAATAGAAAAACACGCATGCGGTATCGCAGTCGATATCGTTCGCGTGTTTTGTTTTTAGTGGTTTTTATTTTTTTGTCCGGCATGTCGGATTATTACATCGTAAGAATTACTGCAACGACTCTTAATGTGCCGGAGGGTTCGCGGTTGGCTATCGAGTGAGACTGTCCGTTCTTGCATATACAGCTGTCGCCGGCGTGAAGAATTTCGGTTTTGCCGTTGTCGTCGTACGTTGCGGTACCCTCGATTATATAGAAAATTTCCTCTTCGTTTTCATGAATGTGTTTGCCGATTGAACATCCGGGTTCGAGTGTGAGGGTTGCGAGCAGTCTTGCTTTTCCGTCGTATTCGCCCGCGGAGAGAAAATCCCTGACGACAACCTGACCGTCGCCGCCGCGCATTGCCTTTCTGATGTTTTCGGTCATTTCGTTTGCTCTTTTAATCATTTTTTTGCTCCTTAGTATTTAATAAGTATACATATATATGTTTTGGAATCGGATGATTCCATTGAAACGCTGACGGTCGTTTTCGTAAGGGTATTTTCGAACGAATACTTAAAATTCTTTTCATCCGAGACGGTGAGAGTAAATCCGTTGTTTAAAAGAAGCTCGGTATATCCCGATAGGGCTTTATCCTTCGACAGACCCGATTGTATAACAGAATTTAAATCATAATAAAACGCATATGTGTTTTTATTGTCTGCTGTTGAATCGGACGCGGAATACGGAGATACGGCGCACATTGCCCCGAAGTCGGGGACGTTTCCTTTTATGCCCGAATACACGGGCGCGGATTCTGCCGTTGTCGATTTTAACGCGACTGTCTTAACTTTTGACGGCGAACGGTCGAACCAGAGCTTTAACTCTGCCGAGGATTCGTTTGCCGATGAGGTTATGTAAAACATTGTAACGTTGCCGTATGTTCCGCCCCTTATGACGGAAAAATCGGTATTCGAAACGGAGTATTCGACCGAATAATCGCCGTTAGCGATTCCTATAACGTACAACGCGCATGTTCCGCCGCGCGTCACGGTTATACTGTCGGAGGCGGGGAGCATAATCCCCGTAAAGTCATTCGAATCCGAACCCGAATGAACACGGCTGTAAAACGCGGGGAGAGTTATCGGATTTGACGTGTCGAGGGCGGAAAGTTCGCCTATCGGAATTGCAAAATTCATATTCTGCGCGGACAAATACGTCATTGAGCATATGCCTATTACGTTTCCGCGTTCGTCGATAAGAGGGGAGCCGGAGTTTCCTATTGTGATGGGTGCGGTCATCTGAATGTATGAAATTCCGTCGTTTAATTCGTAAAAATTACGGTTCGACTGTGATATCATGCCCGAAGTGAACGTCAGTTCAAGCCCGAGCGGACTGCCGAGTGTGTAAATCGTATCGCCCGTAGCGTAATTTGATGAAAAGACGGCGCAGGCGCCGGGGGTATTGTCGACCGAAATAATCGCGATATCCTTTAACTGCGAATAAGCGACAACGCGCGTTACGTCGTAATTGTTCATATCGCCGTCGATCGCCGTGAGCTTGTACGCGTCCTTTATAACGTGGTAATTCGTTGCGATCCAACCGTTTTTGTTTATATAAAATCCGGTGCCGGTCGCCGCGGTTTTGCCGTCTTTGTCTGTCGCTTTTATCGTAAGAGTATATTCTTTTGCCTGCGTATAAATTTCGTTTGAAGTGAGCTTTATATCGGAAACGGAGCTTTTTGAAGTCGTGATTTCCGTATCGGTCTTCGTTTCGGGTTCTTTTATATAATCGCTTATATTCTCGAGTTTTGCCGAAATTCTCAATATAATTCTCGCGTCGGCGGCGGTAACTCTCGAATCGGAATTTATATCCGAAACTGCCAGCTGATCGCGTGTAAGCGTTGTAAGCTTTGCGCTGTAACGCAGAACGGCACGGGCGTCGGCGGCCGTTATTTTACCGTTTAAATCGACGTCGCCAATGAGTACGGAAAACGCGCCGAATGCAAGCGACAGCGTAAGAAGAACGGAAATTAAAGCGATAAAAATCTTTTTCATTTTATATCACCGTTTTTTTATAAATCAAAATGTCAAAGTCGAGTTCGGTTTTGAGTTCGTTCAGAGAGTCAAGCTTTTGAGCGTCCTTTCTCGACGTTCGCCAGCCGTAAGGGGTCATTGTGAAAAGCGACTTTATATCCTCATTCGACGAAAGAAGTATATCATACGTAAGATTTTTTGAATCGATTAAATCGAAATCTCCCGTATCACGTTCGGTTTCGCCGTTTAAATAAGCCTCGTCGTATACGGCGCGTTTTAATGAATAAAGGTGATATTTGCCCGGGACGACGGATATAAGGTAACCGCCGGGCTTCGTGATGCGGGCGAATTCCTCCGCATTGAACGGGGCGAACATGTGAACGCACATGTCCTGCGAGGATGAAAGAACCGGAATACGCGCCATATTCGCGACGAAAAAGAACGCTTTGCTTTTTCTTTTGGCGGCAAGGCGCACCATTTCCTTTGAAATGTCAAAGCCCGAAACGAAGCAGTCTGTATTTTCGGCAAGTCTCGACGTGTAATATCCGTCGCCGCAGCATATATCCGTAATAAATCCCGACGAAACGAGATTTGCCGATATTCCATTGACCGTATCGGACAGTCGTTCATAGTAGCCTTTGTTGAGAAAATCACGGCGGGTTTGCGCCATCAGTTTATTGTCGCCCGTTTTTTCTCCGCTTTTTGAACCCGTCAGAAGATTTACGTACCCCTCCTTGGAAATGTCGAACGAATGAGAATTCTCGCATTTAAACGACTTACCGTAAAGAGAGAGGGGACGCGAGCATACAGGGCATATAAGATCATCCATCAGAACGTTCTGACCTTGTTTTTCTCTTTAAAACGCTTTTCGCTTTCGAACATATAGAGAAGTCCGCGGATTATGAAAAGAGCCTCGTACACGCAGAATGCGATGAGCCAGTTGGTCGTGTCCATTTTAATCATTGTATTGACAGCGATAAACGCGCCCGAAAAGATGAGAGAGAAAACGAGAATTGCAATGCCCTTGCCGATATGCTTCAAATAAAACTGATGCACGCCGAGAATTCCGAGAAATATCGAGAGAACTCCGGCTATGTTTTTATTTCTTATCGGAGACTTAAACGGGACACTTCCCGATTTCATATAAACCTCCGACGAGGCGTTCGCGGGAGCTTCGATTTTGATTTTTGACATAAGAATCAGTCCTTTTTGAGTTTGTCGACGGCTTCGGACAGTATTTTTCCGATTCCGTCATGAAAAACGAGGTCGGCTTCGCCGTCGCGCGGGGTCGCCTCTTTATTTATTATAACGGTATATTTGCCCGTAAAATATCTGACGAAGCCCGCCGCGGGGTAGACCGCAAGGCTTGTTCCCCCGATTACAAGTATGTCGGCTTTTTCGATAGCGTCAAGCGCTCTCGAAACCGTGCTGTCGTCAAGCATTTCGCCGTAAAGAACCACGTCCGGTTTGATAACCGACGAACACGGACATACGGGGACGTTCGTTTTTGAATTTACAACGCAGTCAAGCGTAAATTCACGCGAGCAGTTTACGCAGTGAAGCTTAGCTGCGGTTCCGTGAAGCTCACAGACGTCGGTGCTGCCCGCTTTTTCATGAAGCGAGTCGATATTCTGCGTGACGACTGTAACTTTTTTGCCGAGTTTTTCGAGTTCGGCTATCGCCTTATGTGCGGAGTTCGGTTCGGCTTTTCCGAGAAAGAAATCCCTGAAAAAACGGTAGAAAAGCTCCGTATCCTCAAAAAAGCAGTCGTGCGAAAGAATTTCCTCGGGCGATCTGCCGTATTTCGAGGCGGTCGAGTAGATTCCGTCTTTGCTCCTGTAATCTTTAAGCCCGCTCTCGGTCGAAACGCCCGCGCCGGTAAAGAAAACTATCCTTTCGCTGTCTCTCAGCATATTTACGAATTTTTCGATATCGGACATAGTTAAAACCTCTTACCGCTATTATATCAATTGTATTATTTATTTTCAATACGCGCGCAAAATTAGTTGAAATTAATTTTTAAATTTTTTGTAAATTTTCATTAGATATTTTGTAAAAAACACTTGACAACTTGACCGCAAACCCTTATAATGATATGCTGTATTATAATGGATAGCTTTGCGATTGACGAAATCGAATTTCGGTTGAATATCACCGTTTTGCCCTGCGTTTTATTGTATAAACAACGGGTCGGAAGCGGACGAAGCGAGTTCCTTTCATCGGATAAAAACAGAACGGAGTGAAGAATAATGGTCAATGTCAAACCCGTTAAAAGAGGCAGAAAAACCAGAATGAGTTTTGCCCGCATCAACGAGGTCATGGATATGCCCAACCTCATTGAGGTTCAGAAGGATTCGTACCGGTGGTTTCTCGATAAGGGTCTGAAAGAGGTTTTCCGCGATATAGACGTAATTACGGACTATTCGGGTAATCTGGCTCTTAATTTCATTGATTACAGAATGGATGAGAAGCCAAAGTACACCGTCAAGGAGTGCAAGGAGAGAGACGCAACGTACGCCGCGCGTATGTACGTTACCGCTCGTCTTTACAACAAGGAGACCGGAGAGGTTAAGGAGAACGAGGTCTACATGGGAGATTTCCCGATAATGACCGACAGCGGTACGTTCGTTATAAACGGAGCGGAGCGCGTTATCATCTCACAGCTTGTCCGTTCGCCCGGCGTGTACTACGGCATGACGAGAGATAAGACGGGTAAAAAAATGTTTTCGACCACCGTTATCCCCAACAGAGGCGCGTGGCTTGAATACGAGACAGACCAGAACGACATCGCTTACGTCAGAATAGATAAAACGCGTAAAATCTGCATTACCACGTTCGTAAGAGCTTTGGGATGCTTTTTCGACGATAACTTTTTAAATACGAACGCTCAGCTTGACGAATTCTTCGGTTACGACGATTCGATCAAAGCAACGCTCGAAAAGGACACCACGCAGAACACCGCGGAGGCTCTTCTCGAGGTTTACAAAAAGCTTCGTCCCGGCGAGCCTCCCACTCTTGACTCCGCAAAGACCTATCTTCAGAATCTGTTTTTCGACGAGCACAGATACGATATATCAAGAGTCGGCAGATACAAATATAATAAAAAATTAGGCGTTGCCGACAGACTTAAATTCCAGGTTCTCGCCGAATCCGTTACCGATCCTGCTACGGGCGAAATTCTTGCCGACAAGGGTGAGAAGATTTCAAAGCAGAAGGCTTTTGAAATCGAGCAGGCGGGCGTTGACACCGTATTCGTCGATGTTGACGGCAAGACAGTTAAAATCATCGGTACGGGCATGGTTGACATTCTCCCGTATCTTCCCGATGGTATTACGGCGGACGAACTCGAAAATATCGGCATTAACGAAAAGGTCAGCTGCAAGGCTCTTATGCCTATACTTGATGCATGCGGCGGCGATAAGGAAGTCCTTATGGAGGAGCTTGCCAAGAATGCCGACCTTCTTATCCCCAAGCACATAGTTTTAGAGGACATCCTCGTATCGGTAAACTATCTTAACACGCTTGAATACGGCGTAGGTACGCTCGACGATATCGACCATCTCGGAAACAGACGTATCCGTTCTGTCGGCGAGCTTCTTCAGAACCAGGTAAGAATCGGATTTACGAGGATGGAGAGAGTCGTTAAGGAGAGAATGTCCTTACAGGCTCAGGATTCCGACAAGATTACTCCGCAGGCGCTTATCAATATAAGACCCGTTGTTGCGGCTATTAAAGAATTCTTTGGTTCTTCGCCCCTTTCGCAGTTCATGGATCAGAATAACCCCCTTGCCGAGCTTACTCATAAGAGACGTCTTTCCGCTCTCGGCCCCGGCGGTCTTTCAAGAGACAGAGCGGGATTCGAGGTTCGTGACGTTCACTATTCCCACTACGGAAGAATGTGCCCGATAGAGACTCCCGAAGGACCCAATATCGGACTTATTTCCTCGCTTGCTACATTCGCGAGAATCAATAAATACGGATTTATCGAGGCTCCGTTCCGCCGTGTTGACAAGGAAGCCGGCAGGGTTCTCGATGATGTCGTATATATGACCGCCGACGTTGAGGATGATTTCAGAGTCGCGCAGGCGAACGAACCTCTCGACGAAAACGGTCACTTCATGAATGATAAGGTTCTCGTCCGTTACAGAGACGAGTTCAGGGAGATTCCCTCAAAGGAAGCCGATTTCATGGATGTTTCGCCCAAGATGGTAGTTTCCGTTGCGACCGCGATGATTCCGTTCCTTGAGAACGACGACGCGAACCGCGCGCTGATGGGCTCGAACATGCAGAAGCAGGCTGTTCCGCTTCTCAAAACCGACGCCCCCATTGTCGGAACCGGTATGGAATATAAGGCGGCTGTCGACTCGGGCGTATGTATTATAGCCAGGAACCCCGGTACCGTTACCAAGGTCAGCGCGGACAACGTCGTAGTTAAAACCGACGACGGCAAGTACGACAGCTACGAGCTTATCAAGTTCATGCGTTCCAACCAGGGTACCTGTGTAAACCAGAGACCCGTCGTAAACGTAGGCGACGTTCTTGAAAAGGGCGACGTTATCGCAGACGGTCCCGCGACGAGCAACGGCGAAATCGCGCTGGGCAAAAACGCTCTCATAGGCTTCATGACCTGGGAGGGCTACAACTACGAGGACGCGGTACTCCTTAACGAGAAGCTTGTACGCGAGGACGTTTATACTTCAATTCATATAGAAGAACACGAGGTCGAGGCGAGAGATACGAAGCTCGGCGCAGAGGAGATTACAAGAGATATTCCCAACGTCGGCGAGGACGCACTCAAGGATCTTGACGAGAACGGTATTATCCGTATAGGCGCGGAGGTTCGTTCCGGCGATATACTCGTAGGTAAGGTTACGCCTAAGGGCGAGACAGAGCTTACCGCCGAGGAGAGACTGCTTCGCGCAATCTTCGGCGAAAAGGCGAGAGAGGTCAGAGACACCTCGCTTAAGGTTCCTCACGGCGAATACGGTATTGTCGTAAACGTTGAGGTGTTTACAAGACAGAACAGCGACGAGTTAAGCCCCGGAGTAAACAAGGTCGTCCGCTGTTATATAGCACAGAAGCGTAAGATTTCCGTCGGCGACAAGATGGCGGGACGTCACGGCAACAAGGGCGTTGTTTCAAGAATTCTTCCCCAGGAGGATATGCCCTTCCTTCCCGACGGTACTCCGCTTGATATAGTTCTTAACCCCTTGGGCGTTCCCTCCCGAATGAACATAGGACAGGTTCTCGAGGTTACACTCGGTATCGCGGCTAAGAAATTAGGATGGAACATCATGACCCCCGTATTCGACGGCGCGCACGAGGCTGATATCGTCGAGTGCTTGAAGCAGGCGGGCATGGCGACCGACGGTAAGACTGTTCTTTACGACGGACGTACCGGCAAGCCTTTCGACAACAGAGTTACGGTAGGTATTATGTACTTCCTTAAACTCCATCATCTTGTCGACGATAAGATTCATGCGAGATCGACGGGTCCGTACTCTCTCGTTACCCAGCAGCCCCTCGGCGGTAAAGCCCAGTTCGGCGGTCAGCGTTTCGGAGAGATGGAGGTTTGGGCTCTCGAGGCTTACGGCGCGGCTTATACGCTTCAGGAAATTCTTACTATCAAATCGGACGATACGGTCGGACGCGTTAAAACTTACGAGGCTATCGTTAAAGGTCTTAACGTTCCCAAAGCGGGTATCCCCGAATCGTTCAAGGTTCTTATCAAAGAGCTTCAGTCTCTCGGTCTTGACGTTAACGTTCTTGACGAGAACGAAGAGGTTATAGATTTAAGACAGGATTACGATGATGACGGAACGGGCTATATCGAGGATGAGTCCGCGACCGTTAAAAACGACGCCGAGGGCGCAGAGGGCTTCGGTGTAGAGGATATTCCCGACGAGTTTGAATCGGAAGATCAGAACGACGATGATGAGATGTACGGCGGCGAGCTTCTCGATACGGAGGACGACGGAGGCGACGATATCGACTTCGGCAGCTTCGCAAGCTTCTCACCCGATGACGACGACGATAATTATTGATAATTGCTCATCATTTCGAGCGTTCACTCTGAAAAATTCTAAGGAAGAAGGAATCTGTTTATGCTTAATGAAAGCAATTACAATGAATTGAACTTCGAATCCATTAAAATCGGACTCGCTTCGCCCGACACGATCAGATCATGGTCGTGCGGCGCGGTAACGAAGCCCGAAACCATAAATTATAGAACTCTTAAACCCGAGACCGGCGGTCTTTTCTGTGAAAAGATTTTCGGACCCACAAAGGACTGGGAGTGCCACTGCGGCAGATAT
>OIYO01001240.1_pt1 | contig 14946 bp, 8 predicted proteins | sample 1588191 | NCBI WGS metagenome assembly OIYO01 (sample SAMN03283275) | human gut metagenome | biome: human-associated habitat; material: feces | host: Homo sapiens | place: Peru | collected 2012 | reverse complement strand
CCCGGAAAGAGAGGGCTACACCTTTATCGGCTGGGATAAGGCAATTCCCGAAACCATGCCTGCCGAGAATATAACGCTCAAAGCACGGTGGAAAGACACCGAAAAGCCGACGGGCGAAATTATCATAGGCACAGATAAATGGCGGGAATTCTTAAATACGCTCACCTTCGGACTGTTCTTTAGGGACACGCAGACGGTGACGATAAACGCCGCCGACAACAGCGGAACCGTGTTTGTCTCTTATCTGGTGACAGATCAGGATCTCTCCGAGGCGGAGCTTCAATCCCTCGTATTCGGCGGGTATGAGGAGCCGTTCCGCATAGACCCAAACGGGGAATATATTGTTTACGCAATGCTTGTTGACGAGAGCATGAACATAACATATCTTCGCTCCGACCGCGTAACGCTTGACAATGTTCAGCCCGTGATCACCGGCATTGAGGACGGCAAAATCTATTGCGAGGCGCAGACGGTCACCGTTGACGAAAAGCATGTGGACACCGTCACCGTGAACGGCACAGAGGTCACGCTTGACGAAAAAAACAGCTTTACCCTCTCTCCGGCGGACGGCGAGCAGAAGATCGTTGTCACCGACAAGGCGGGCAACACCGCCGAAATGACCGTAACGGTCAACGACGGGCATACCTTTGGCGAATGGACATCAAACGGCGACGGCACACACACCCGCCAATGCACGGCAGACGGCTGTACAGAAGGCGTAGAAACGGATAATTGCACCGATGAGGATAAAAACCACATATGCGACATTTGTGGAAATATAATCTCCAACCATGAGGATGCGAATCAGGATCACGTCTGTGACCTCTGTGGCAAAGTGATTTCCAACCACGAGGATGCGGACAACAACCATATCTGCGACTATTGCGATAAGGTAATCTCCAACCACGAGGACGCAGATGAGGATCACGTCTGCGACTTCTGCGGAAAGACAATCTCCAACCACGAGGACGCAAACAACAACCATATCTGTGACCTCTGCGGAAAGACAATCTCCAACCACGAGGATGCGGACAAAGATCACATCTGCGATCACTGTGGCAAAGTGATTTCCAACCACGAAGACGCAAACAAAGACCATGTCTGCGACCTCTGCGGAAAGGTGATCACCAATCATGCTGGTGGTAAGGAAACCTGCAGGGATAAGGCAGTATGCGAAGCCTGCGGCAAATCCTACGGTGAGCTTGATCCGAATAACCACACCGACTTAAAGCATTTCCCGGCCAAGGCGGCGACCGAGGATTCCGAGGGCAATATCGAGTATTGGTACTGCAGCGGCTGCAATAAGTATTACAGAGGCAAAGACGGCACCAAGGAAATCGCCAAAGCCGACACCGTAACGGCGAAGCTGCCGAAGTCTCCTCAGACCGGCGACAACAGCAACCTTATGTTATGGTTCGCACTGCTGTTCATCAGCGGCGGCGCTTGCACGGCGCTTACCGTAAAACGCAAATACAGACACGGAGGTAACGCAAAATGAGAAAACGAATACTCAGTATCCTGCTCACCCTTTGTATGGTGCTATGTCTTGTGCCGATAACGGTTTTTGCCGCAGGCGGTGCAAAAGCCATTCTGCCCGGTACGAGCGCCCAAAGCATATTAAAGATCGACCAAAGCAGGCTGTCCTTTGCGGGGCATGAATGGTGGGTGATCGGCCAAAAGACCGACAAAAGCAATAATGCGCCCATCATTACCCTGCTTGCGGTAAACAATGATTTCGGAGATGTCCCGTTCCGCACGGGGAGCGACGGGCCGTTTGAAAATGCAAGACGCTACAGCGAGGACAACGGTTATTATGCCAACAACCCGTCCGATATGTCGCAATGGAGAAAGCCCAATGAGTATGCGGGAAGCACCTTGCAGCAGAAAATGGTTTCCCTGGCCGAGGCGATCCCCGAAAAGGAGCAGGCGGTCATTCGCCCCAAGGACATCACCAAGGGAATCACCGGGCAGGAGGTCAAAGCGCAGAAGCTCTGGGCCTTGTCGCAAGAGGATAGTATTTATTTGTACAGAAATTCGTGCAAGTACGCTGCACAGTGGTGGACGCGTTCTTCCAATGAGGTTTACGGCTACGGATCGTGGACGATTAATCCCGATGGCAGAAGCGGCAGCGCCCTCAACGTGGATTACGATGCTGCCGTGCGGCCTGCCATGGAGCTGGATCTGTCCTCCGTTCTCTTTATATCTGCTGCCGAGCACGGAAAAGTTGCAGATTTAACGACCCCGATCGCCGAATACGCCGGATATGAATGGAAGCTGACCTTGCATGACAGCGACCGCGACGATTTTACGGCAAAGACGGTGCTGGTCAACGGTAGTGTGCTGGAGGTCGAATACAAGAACGCAAAAGTGGGCGATAATGAATATATATCTGCCGTTGTTAAGGATGCGGACGGGAGCATTTCCCGCTATACACGCGTTGTGCAGCTGGACGGCACGACAAACGGTACACGCGGCAGGGCAGCGATTGACCTGACCGGCATAGACATGACCGGCAAGACGCTCTGCGTGTTTAACGAGCAGTTTAACGGCGATCATAAGACCGACTATGCCGGAGCACTTCGGGAAGTGAAGCTGACGGACGAGATCGACGAGCAGTTCACCCTTACCCCCGGCGGCAGATACTATTTTGACCTGTCGGCGATGAATATTCCCGGCACGGCAAACAGCAATCTGCCGGACAGCACGCTGCATTATGTGCCCTTTACTTATGCAGGCACGGTGGATGCATATTCATTGAAAAATGAAGCCGACAACGATACCACTTCTTACGAACATAGCTTGTTTATTGCGAACTACAATGTAACGCATACGGTAAGCTGGAATGACATGAATACCGCGGGTCTGCTTTTCGGCAAGGACTATGCTGGCGGCGGCGTAAACTATACGCTGCGTGCCCCATCTGTGGGTTTTCACTATTCCTACGATCAAAATGTCGGCGGTACCCCGAGAAATAATGAGTGGGATGTGATTTTGGACAAAGCAAAACAAGGTAACAATGACAACACAAATGGCTATGTCAAAAATTGGCAGGATATATATTCCTGGGGGCAGGACACAACAGGCTACAACTCGTCGGGCCGTGCGATTCGCGGGTCCCTTTTGGCCCGCTACTGGCACGACTACCGTGCTTCGAGCTCCAACCCGCTCGTCGGTTACCGCCCCGTTCTTGAGCTGCCGACCGATCTCGCCGCCGACAGCCTGAAGGTAGTTGAGTTGGTCACAGCCGGTTATATGCCCGGCGAGCAGCAGAACTGGATCAACATCATCGTGAAAAAGGGCGAGAGCTTCACTGCGCCCTCTGCCGAGGGGCTGCCCCTTTCCGACGACATCTCTGCCGACACACCCATGTGGTGGGTAGACGAAAACCTAAACTTCTACAAGCCCGGCGATACCGTTCCGGCGGATGTTTCAGAGCTTTACGCTTTCTATGGCGGCTTAGGTCTGTTTTTGGATCGCGGCGACGGCGAGGTCGAGGTCACACCGGACAATCATACCGATATTTTCGGCGACGGGACTGCCTCCTTTGTTCTTCCGCAGGGCAGCAGCCTTACAGAGCTTGAGGGACCTTCTTATAATCTGACATCCAAGGATATTTTGGAAATTTATTCGACAGGCAAGCTTGAAAGGTACGGCAGTGTTTTCCCGAATCTGAAGCTCAAGAATGCCGACCTGACCTCTGTGCGCCTGAGCGAAGAGTATATCGGATATGAAAGCCCACTCTTTATCACGGCGGACGGAAAGAATACCGTCGGAAGCCTGAACGGAATCAGCATGAGCGAGGACACTCTTTCCATCCTCGGCGACGGCTCGCTGACGCTGAACAGTGCGCTGACGCTTCAGCGATACACCCAGTACGGCGGCGGAAGCGTCACCATGGCGGACGGGCTGACAGCATACTATCTTTCTATAGACAGCGGCTCGCTTACCGTAACGGGCGATCCGCAGGCCATTACGCTGCGGGATCAAGATATCAGCGATCTGCATATGGGCGACGGTGTGCGGCTGTTCACGGGCTCTTCGGCGCAGGATGCCGCAGAGGCTGCTGTGCCGCAGCTTTCCGCTGAAATGCAGGAAGTGTATAAACGCTATCAGGCGGAGGACAGCACGCTGACATATGAAGAAATCGTCGCGCTGAGCAACGCACTCAGAGAGCAGTTTAACGCCATCTTCCGTCAGCTTTCGGGCAAGACCTATGTGCGTATCACAAACGCTTGGGATGTGACCTATCAGCCCGGAGAAAACGGCGACGGCAATGCGGTAACGGATATTAAGTTCTATAATGATATCCTCACGCTGCGAGGCAAGCTGTTCACTCGCACGGGGCACACGCAAGTTGGCTGGGCGACCGTGGACGGCGGCGAAAAGGTATACGGCTTTGATGCTGTTTATACGCAAAACGAGGCTTTGACGCTCTATCCCGTTTGGAACACGAATAAATATACAATTACCTTTGATACGGCGGGCGGCAGCGAAATTGCTCCGATTACACAGGATTACAGCACGCAGATTGCCTCCCCTGCCGACCCGACAAGAGAGGGCTACACCTTTATCGGCTGGGACAGGGAAATTCCCACGACCATGCCTGCCGAGAATATAACGCTTAAAGCACGGTGGAAAGACATTGAAAAGCCGACGGGCGAAATTATCATAGGCACAAATAAATGGCGCGAATTCTTAAACAAGCTCACCTTCGGACTGTTCTTTAAGGATACGCAGGAGGTAACGATAAACGCTTTCGATAACAGCGAAACCGTGTTTGTCTCTTATCTGGTGACAAATCGGGACCTCTCCGAAGAGGAGCTCGGCTCTCTTGTGTACCGTGCGTATGATGAGCCGTTTTTAATAGAGCCTAACGGAGAATATATTGTTTATGCAATGCTTGTTGACGAGAGCATGAATATAACATATCTTCGCTCCGACCGCATAACGCTCGATAATATCCGGCCTGTAATCGGCGGCATAGAAAACGGCAAGACCTACTGCGAAGCGCAGACTGTTACGATTGATGAAAAGCATATTGATACCGTTACCGTAAACGGCACGGCGGTCGCGCTTAACGAAAACGGCAGCTTTGTTCTCTCTCCTGCGGACGGCGAACAAAAAATAATCGTCACCGATAAAGCAGGCAACACCGCCGAAATGACCGTCACGGTAAGCGACGGGCATACCTTCGGCGATTGGAAATCGAACGGCGACGGTACGCATACCCGCAAATGCACGGTGGACGGCTGCAAGGGTGTTGAAACAATGGATTGCTCGGGCGGAAAAGCGACCTGCACCGAAAAAGCGGTATGCGAATACTGCGGCAAAGCCTACGGTGAGCTTGACGTAAATAATCACACCGACTTAAAGCATTTCCCGGCAAAGGCAGCAACGAAGACCGCCGAGGGCAATATCGAGTATTGGTACTGCGGCGGCTGTGATAAGTATTACAGCGACAAAGACGGTATAAACGAAATTAAAAAGGCCGACACCGTAACGGCTAAGCTGCCGGGCGATCCGAAATCTCCCCGAACAGGCAATGCAAGTGGCCTCGCTTTATGGATTTCCCTGCTGCTTGTCAGCGGCGGCGTAACAGGCGTCACAGTAGCCTTGCGCAAAAAGAAAAAACACAAAGTATAATTTTTTTCGTTTCCCTTTTCTGCTTTTACGGCAGTAAAAAGCCTCCGTTATTAAGACGGAGGCTTTCGTTTATTGCGGCTTATGCATATTCTCGATTTTTTTAATGTATTCGGTGCTGTTCTCAAGAAATTTCCGAGTATCGAAGGACTCGTTTTTAAGGCTGTTTTGAATAATAATACCGTCGGAAACCATCAAAATAAGCCAAGTGAAATAGTCTGCCGAAACAACGTCTGTTCTCTCGGCGATTTTTGCCGAAATGAGCTTTTGGAATTCATCATAGCGATGAATCAGCTTAGCTCTGATTTCCTCGTCGCCGAGCAATGCCGCGTCAAAGAGGTGAAGCCTGAGCCCGGCATAGGCTATATTTCTCTCGATTACATAATTTACAAGACGGTGCGGTGAGGTATCCTTTTCCTTGTTTTCCGTCCATTGTATCAGCTCGTCCCATTGGCGCGAAAGATAGCGGTCGGTAACGGCAAAAAGTATTTCGTTTTTGCTTTTATAATAGTAATACAGCGTGCCCTTCGAAATATTTGCCTTTTCGGCTATTTTCGCGAGAGTCACCTCCGAAAAGGAATTTACCTTTAAAAGCTCCTCAGCCGTATCAAGTATGATTTCGTTTATATTTTCGGGTCTTTGAGCTGCCATAATACCCTCCTGCAAAATTTCTTAAAGTATAACACGAACAATCGGCAATGTCTACAAAACAATATCCACAAAAAAATTACATAAGTTCGATTTTTTTAGTTAAAAGTATTGACAAACGCTTTTTGCGGAATTATACTTGTCTTATGAGTCGGTCAGTTAACCGACATATTTTTTATGCACAGTCGGGCGCGTGACCGACTGCAAGGCTGATTAAAAGAGGCTTGAAGTTATGAACATATCATCAATTAACAAAAAATTGAAAAAGACTTTCGGCGGAAAATTCAGTGCTTCAAAGGAGAACGGCTCGATTTTTGTTCGAGGCAAAAGCTCCGATTGGGGCGAAATCGTCGCGGCTTGCCAAGCGGCGGCAAAAAAATTCAGCACAACGCATATTGTCAACGATATTGTTTACACGGGCGAGCAGCCCGCTCCGACGCGTCTGCCGTCTCTCAAGGATGATTTCCTCGAGGGCAGAACACCCGACGTGCTTGTTATCGGCGGCGGCATTTCAGGTGCTTCGATAGCAAGAGAGCTGACCAAGTGGAAGCTTGACGTTTTACTTGTAGACAAGGAGGCAGACCTTGCGCTTCAGGCGTCGGGACGCAACGACGGCGAGGTGCACCCCGGAATCGACCTCGGCAAAGGCTCGCTCAAGCACAAGTACATTCGCCGCGCAAACCATATGTATGCAGACGTTTGCCGCGAGCTTGATGTTCCGTTTAAGCAGGTAGGTCAATATGTGCTTTTCCGCAACGCCGCGCTGAAACCGCTTATCGGTCTGTATGCTTTTTGGCGGAAGCATCACGACGGCATAGAGGACACCGAGATAATCTCGGGCAAGGAGCTTATGCGCCGCGAGCCGAACCTCACACCGGAGACAAAATTCGCAATGTATAATCCGAGCGCAGGCTGTGTTTGCCCGTACGGACTCACCATAGCCTATGCCGAAAACGCCGTTCAAAACGGCGCGCAGGTAAGCCTTAACACCGCCGTGCTCTCCATGGAGGTGTCGGAGCATAACATAATAAGCGTTACCACCAACAGAGGCGTTATTCATCCGAAAATCGTTATCAACGCCGCAGGTGTTTTTGCCGAGGATATTGCCGCCATGGCGGACGACAGATTTTTCTCGATTCATCCGCGTCGAGGAACCAACTCGATTCTTGACCAAAAAGCAGGCGCATATATGCACTCGGTAGCCTCCGTAAAGGACATAAGCGTTCACGGTAAAACCCATTCAAAGGGCGGCGGCATATTGCACACCGTCCACGATAATCTTCTCGTAGGACCCGACGCCGTAGAAACGGTTGAAAAGGAAAACACGGAAACACGTGCCGAGAGCATTAAAACCGTCTTCGACAAGCAGACTCAAACAATGCCGGCGCTGTCAAAACGTGATATAATCACTTATTTCACGGGCGTTCGCGCTCCTACCTTTGAGGAGGATTTTATACTTGAGCCCGGCAGAAGAACAAGGAATTTGATTCACGTAGCCGGTATTCAATCCCCCGGACTTACAACCGCTCCCGCGGTTGCCGTCGATATGGCGGAGCTTGCGGTCGATATGCTCGGCAAGACCGAGACGGTTGAAAAAAACAACAATTACAATCCCATTCGCAAGGGCGTTCCCGTGCTTCGCGAAATGGACGACGATACAAGAGAAAGAATGATAGCCGAAAATCCCGACTACGGCGAGATTATTTGCCGCTGCGAGCAAATCAGCAAGGGCGAAATTCTCGACGCTTTGAAATCCCCGATATGCGTTCCGACGGTTGACGGTATCAAAAAACGCATAAGACCGGGAATGGGACGTTGTCAGGGCGGCTTCTGCTCGCCGCTTGTCACCAAAATAATTGCCGAATTCCTCGGCGTTCCGCTGTACGAGGTTAAAAAATCCTCGGCGGAAGCGGTGATAACATACGGCGAAACAAAGGTAAACGAAGGAGGCGAAGAGTGATGACGACAGGTAACTATGACGTACTCGTTGTCGGCGGCGGCCCTGCCGGACTTGCGGCGGCGATAAGCGCTCACGATAACGGTGCCAAGGTTCTCCTTCTTGAAAGAGAGGCAAGGCTCGGAGGAATACTCAAGCAGTGCATTCACGACGGTTTCGGTCTTCATCACTTCGGCGAGCAGCTCTCAGGTCCTGAATACGCCGAGCGGTTTGAGGATGAGCTGTACAAACGCAATATCGAATACAGCACCCTGACGTTTGTCACGAAAATAGACAAAAACGGCGACGGAGGCTTTACGGTGCATACCGTCGGCAGAAGCGGCGTTTCGATATTTACGGCAAAAGCGCTTGTGCTGGCTACGGGCTGTCGCGAGCGTACCGCCAAGCAGGTATTTATTCACGGTACGCGTCCTGCAGGCGTTTTTACGGCCGGAACCGCACAGCATTTTACAAATCTGCTCGGGCTTATGCCCGCCAAAAAATGCGTAATTCTCGGCTCGGGAGATATAGGACTTATCATGGCGCGCCGGCTTACGCTTGAGGGCGCAAAGGTTCTCGGCGTTTATGAGGCAAAGCCTACGCCGTCGGGACTTACGAGAAACCTGCATCAATGCCTGCACGATTATGACATTCCGCTGCACCTGTCGCACACCGTCACTCGCGTGTTCGGAGTTGACAGGCTCGAAGCAGTTGAGATTTCAAAGGTTGACGAAAATATGGCTCCGATACCCGGCACACAGAGCCGCGTCGAATGTGACACGCTGATTCTCTCGGTCGGATTGATTCCCGAAAACGAGCTCGCCGAGTCCGTCGGAGTAAGGCTTGACCCACGCACAAAGGGTCCCGTATGCGACGGCCAGTGTATGACGAGCATCGACGGCGTATTCAGCTGCGGCAACGCTTTGCACGTCAACGATTTGGTTGACTTTGTTTCGCAGAACGCCGAGCAGGCGGGAAAATCAGCCGCTGCTTATTCGGGCAGAGAAAGACGGCTTATTGAGATAACCCCGGGCGACGGCTTATTGTACGCAGTGCCGCAAAGGCTCAATCTCAACGAGGATAACAGTAAAACAGACCTGTATTTCCGCGTCCGCGAGGAGGAAAACAACTGTGAGCTTCATATTTACGCGGACGGTAAGGAAATACTTAAAAAGCGTTACGCATTTATGCGTCCGCCCGAAATGGAAAATCTCACGATTGATTTCAGCGCATGCGAATTAAACAAAAACAGCCGAGTGGAGCTTCGGCTGGAAAGACTCGGTAAAGGAGACGGTGTAAAATGACAAAAGAATTGGTTTGCATCGTTTGTCCCCGTTCGTGCAGAATGACGATTACATCAGACGGCGACGAGCTTGTTGTGACCGGCAACACCTGCAAAAGGGGCAAAGAATTCGCCGTAAGCGAAATGACCGACCCGCGCCGTACCGTTTGCACAACGGTGCGCACCGCCTTCCCTTCGGTACCGGTTCTGCCCGTTCGCGTATCGGGGCCGATTCCCAAAAACAGAATTTTCGACCTGATGCACGAGGTAAACCGTATCACCGTTTCAAAACGACTCGGACGAGAGGAAGTCGTTGTACCGAATATTCTCAATCTCGGCGTGGATTTGATTGCAACAAGCAATATCCTGAAGGACGAGAAGAAGCAACCTTAAAAAAGAAAGAGGGGAAAATCTTTAATGGAACAGTCACTTGTGCTGACCTTTGACGTCGGCACGCAGAGTGCAAGATGCTTGCTTGTCAATGAGAGTGGAGACTTTGAGGATAAGGAGCAGCAAAAATACAAGGTTCCTTATTTATCAAAACAGCCCGGATGGGCAGAACAGACCCCGGATTTTTATTTTAACATTATAGCCGAAATGTCAAAAACGGTTATCGAGAGAAATGCCGATAAGCTTGACCGCATAACAGCCGTATGCCTTACCTGCATACGTGACACGGTGCTTTGCCTCGATAAAGATAAACGTCCGCTTCGCGACATAATATTATGGCTCGACGAACGTGAGGCCGACGAGGACGGGCAGATTCCGGCAGCAAAACGCGCATTGTTTTCGCTTGTGGGAATGGGAGAATCGGTAGATATGATTTACCGAGCCTCTACCGGCAACTGGATTATGCAAAACGAGCCCGAAATATGGGCCAAAACAGACAAATACGTTATGCTGCCGTCATATCTCAACTATCTTTTGACGGGCGAGCTTAAGGATTCCGTGGCAAATATGATAGGTCACGTACCGTTTGATTACAAAAACCGCCGTTGGATGAAACCCGGTGCTCTCACGCGCTGCGTGTGCAATGTTCCGTCCGAAAAGCTCTGTGAGCTTGTTCCGTCGGGCGAGGTCATAGGCAAAATCACAAAAGATGCGTCCGAAAAAACGGGCATTCCAATGGGACTTCCGCTTATAGCAACCGGCTCCGACAAGGGCTGTGAAACCATCGGTATGTCCGTTGTAAAATCAAACCGAGCGGCAATTTCCTTCGGCACGACCTCAACCTTACAGATGGCGGTTAAAAAATATTTTGAACCGCAGCCTTATATGCCGGCTTATCCGGCTGTTCCGAACGATATGTTCAATCCCGAATTCGAGGTCTATCGCGGATTTTGGATGATTTCGTGGTTTATAGAGCAGTTTGCCGCGAAGGATAAGGTTGACGCCGCCGAGGAGGGCGTTTGCATAGAGCGTTATCTTGACGATAAAATCAAGGATATTGAGGCCGGCTCCGGCGGACTTATTTTACAGCCGTTTTGGACTCCGGGCATCACGAACCCGAACGCGAGCGGCGCAATTATAGGCTTTTCGGATTTCCATACGCGTTATCATTTGTATCGCGCCATAATAGAGGGCATCTGCTTAGAGCTGTACCACGGGCTCGTTAAAATGCAAAAACGCTCAAGCGTCACGGTAGATGAGCTTTATGCCGGCGGAGGCGGCTCCAGCAGCCCGGTCGTATGTCAAATTGCCGCAGATGTGTTCGGCTTGCCCGTACACCGTATTCAGACTCACGAGGCAAGTGCAGTCGGCTGTGCCATGGTCGCGTTTATTTCACAGGGCGTTTACGGCAGCTATGAGGACGCCATAGAGCATATGGTACATAAAAAAGACGTATTTATTCCGAACGAGGAAAACCACCGAACCTATATGAAAATTTACGGCAAGGCATATTCTCACCTTGCCTCAAGATTAAAGCCAATAGAAAAATACCTACATCATTTTCAAACAGGAGGACACTGATAATGAGTACAAAACCGTATAAGGGCTTTGAGCCTAAATGGATGCTTCAGAGAGCACCTGAGAACAGCTATCGTTCAATTTTCCGCTGGGGCGACCCCGACTTCTTCAAATATCCGAAGGAGAGCCTTTACAAATATGTTAAAAAACGCTGCAATCTCAAGGACGAGGAGTTTATGCAGTATAATGACGATTTGGGCCTTGACCCTGTAAATCTCGGCGAAGAGCACGCTCCGAAGATTGACAAAAAGCACGTAAAGGCCATTGCCGCAATAGTCGGCGAAAAGAACGTCTCACAGAGCGACTACGACCGTCTCGCCGTTTCCTACGGACAGACAATGTACGATCTTCTCAGAATGCGTCACCGTCGTTTTGACTCTCTTCCCGACCTTGTTGTTTTCCCGGAGACAAGCGAGCAGATTGAGAAAATCGTAGCCTACGTCACAAAGAATAAAATACCGCTCTATGTTTACGGAGGCGGCTCGTCGGTTACAAGAGGCGTTGAGCCCATTAACGGCGGCGTTTCTCTTGATATGCGCCGCAACTTCAACAAGGTCATTAAATTCAATGAGACCGACCAGACCATCACCGTTCAGGCAGGTATGTCCGGACCAAAGCTCGAGCAAACGCTTCAAAACGCACAGAGCCTTTTCGGCGCAAAGCGTCCGTACACCTGCGGTCACTTCCCTCAGTCGTTTGAATATTCCTCCGTCGGCGGTTGGACCGTCACACGCGGTGCCGGTCAGAACAGCACCTATTACGGCACCATAGCCGATATAGTTGTTTCGCAGAAATACGCCACACCGATAGGTAAAATCGAGACAAGTCACTATCCGAGAGAGGCAACGGGACCGAATCTCAATCAGGTCATGATGGGCGGCGAGGGTACCTTCGGCGTTCTTACCGAGGTCACGCTCAAGTTTTTCCGCTGGATGCCCGAAAACAGAAAACGCTTTTCTTATATGTTCAAGGACTGGCCGACAGCTATGCGCGCCGCTCGTGAAATGATGCAGTGTGAGTGCGGTTTCTCCTCTGTTTTCCGTCTTTCAGACCCGGAGGAAACTTCATTAATGCTCCATCTTTACAACGTTGACGAAACGCCGCTTGAGCCTCTTCTCGATAAATTGGGCTACAAGGACTTTGAGCGCTGCCTCTTCCTCGGATTTACCGACGGTGAAAAGGGCTTCTCAAGAAACGTTGCGCATAACATAATGAAAATTGCCGTTAAGCACGGCGGTATCCCGATGACCGGCTACGTATGCAAGGGCTGGGAAAAGGGTCGCTTCAACGACCCGTATCTTCGCGATACACTCATGGATTTCGGCTTTATGATTGATACGCTTGAGTGCACGGTCAACTGGTCAAATATGGCTCGTGTTCACCGTGAGGTTCGTGAGGTTTGCCATAAGCTTCCGAACACAATCGTTACAACTCATATGTCGCATTGCTATCCGCAGGGCGCCAACCTCTACTTCATCTTTATGACTAAAATGCAGGACGAAGAGGAGTTCCGTGCTTATCACGCAACAATTCTCGACGCCATACAGAAGAGCGGTGCGGCCATCAGCCACCACCACGGTATCGGAAAGATGTTTGCTCCGTGGCTTGAGGGCTACCTCGGCGAAAAGGAATACGGCATAATCCGCACGCTTAAAAACTATTTTGACCCCGATTACCTTATGAATCCGGGCGGAACCATAGGCCTTGACCTTAAGCCCGAGGATAAAAAGTATCTGCGTGAGCATACCGAGTATGTTGACGAGCTCAAGGACTGAACAGGCTGTTGAAGCGCGGCTCAAAGCCGTAACGTCAAACATAAACACATAAAATCAAGGCTTTCGTCTCAGGTGAGACGAAAGCCTTTTTATTGCCGATCACAGAAAAGCTTACTTTTTGTATAAGCTTTCGGACATCATTCTTTGCTTTTGTCGAGCCAATCGGCAAACGTCCTTTTTATGGTACCTTAAACACATTATAATTAAATTATGAATATACAAAATCAATGAAAGGTACTTTATTATGAGCATTCAAGACGACATTAAAAACCTGTTCTCCGCAATCGAAAAAAACGTAACCGTCACCATTGAAACGAAGAGCGCAAGCGACAATGAAAAAGCTCCTACCGATGCGGCCGAACCGGCTACATTCGACAGCTTAGAGGATATGCTTGACAAGCTTGACAACACGCTCGACTCCCTTGAAGACGATATCGACAAAATACTTCAACGGTTCGATATGTTCCAAAGCACTCTCTCCGAGATAAAGGGTAGCCTTGACAAGCTCGAAAACACTCATTCGGCAGATGACGACGAAGGTGAGGAGTGGGACGACAGGTGCGAGGAGCTCCGCGACAGAATCGAAGATATTGAGGACAGGTGCACCGACCTCCCCTTGGATATTTAATTGCCCCGGCAGAGGCAATCGTGTATATGCAAAAAGCGGCACTCACTCGTTTTTATGTTTCGGCATTTGCGACTATTGACTGTTTGCCGTCGTAATTATATAATAATTTATAACATAATTTCGCCGCATATGTAATATGCCGCACAAGTAAAGAGGTTCATCATGACAGATAAAAGCTATTCAATTATTTTCAGCAGCCCGACAGGCAACACGAAGCTGCTCGCCGACGCCATTCGCGACGCGCTGCCGGAGGAAAACTGCAATTATTTCGGAGTGAGCGAAAACGCCGATACACAATCCGACATTTTATTTATAGGCTTTTGGACGGATAAGGGAACCGCCGACAAGGCGACCTTGGATTTGCTCGAAAAGCTGAAAAATAAAAGGATTTTTCTTTTCGGAACGGCTGGCTTCGGCGGAGACGAGGAGTACTTCAAAAAAATCCTCGCAAATACAAAAAAGAGTATTAACGACAGCAACATCACAGTCGGTGAGTATATGTGTCAGGGAAAAATGCCGCAAACGGTCAGGGAGCGCTATATCAAAATGAAAAGCCTGCCGAATCCCGTGCCCAATCTCGATATGCTGATTGAAAACTTTGACCGTGCTCTGTCTCATCCCGATGAAAACGATTTGAAAAGGCTGAGGCTCTCCGTGGAAAAACTGTAATAAGAAGCGACAGCATAAACGACCCTGTTAAGCTGTGCCGCGTATCATATTACTATTGATTTATTGTAAAAATAATGATAAAATATTCAGCGTACCACGTAAGCAGGTGTAGTTTAATGGCAGAACATCAGCTTCCCAAGCTGAATACGGGGGTTCGATTCCCCTCACCTGCTCCAAAAACGGCAAGTATCATTTGATGCTTGTCGTTTTTTACTTTTTCGCATTTTACTCTCGTCTCGCTTTTCTTTCGTCTACCCGTCGTCTGCTCACTTCATTATTCGCTGTTCACTTTTCTCTCTTCGCTCAACCTCTCCTCTCTTGCAGAGGAAGGTGAGCCTCGTCAAGGCAAGCCGGAGGGATTCTGCCTCCCTTGTAAAGGGAGGTGGGCCTCGTCAAGGCA
>OIYO01001238.1_pt1 | contig 15006 bp, 10 predicted proteins | sample 1588191 | NCBI WGS metagenome assembly OIYO01 (sample SAMN03283275) | human gut metagenome | biome: human-associated habitat; material: feces | host: Homo sapiens | place: Peru | collected 2012 | reverse complement strand
ACAAGGGAGCTCCGCCCCTTGACCCCGCAAGGGGGATTCCCCCTTGACCCTTTTTTTTGCCGCCCGGCTTGAGCGCTTTTCCCTACGCTTTGGGTTAAGCGGCTTTTTTCGCCTTTACAGCGGCAGGGGCTTCACATACCCCACCTCTACCCCAACTTCCTGCAGCTTCAAAATCATCGGCATCAGCCGCGTGTCCTCCGGCGTCTGTGTCACCAGATACAGCCGCACATTCGGCCCCATCCTCCGCATCGACAGCATCACATCCACCATCTGACTATCCAAACGCGCTGTAATTACCACCGTACACCCCACCTTCCGCATCCGCCGCATTTCCAGCAGCAGCACCTTCGCAAAAGGCTCCGGATTGCTGAAATCCGCGCACGCAAGGTTCTCCAGCAGCATTTTCAGCCCCATGTCCTTGTCCAGCTCCACCGGGTGTGCGCCGGGAAGCGGCAATCGCGCCGGATGCTCGGCTTTCGCCGCCTGTACCATCACCGACGCGGCGGTTTCAATCAGCGCGTCGCGCAGGTCGGCGTCTTCCTCCGCATCAGCCTGCTTCGGCGGTTCGGCGCAGTCCAGCAGGACGAGCGCGTCCGGCTGAACGGGGTCTTCAAAGCGGCGGACGAGCGCCTCCTGCTTGCGGGCGGATAACTTCCAGTGGATTTTCTTCATCGGGTCGCCGGGCTGATAGGTGCGCACGTCGGTGGGGTTCGTCACGTCCTCGGAGGCGCGCGCCATCGCTTCCGTGCCCATTTCGCCGGAGGACAGGCGGAGCGGCGCGATGTCGAACAGCTGCGGCAGCACGAGCAGTTCCCCGCCGTTCATATTCGGCTTCTGGCGAATCGTGCACACGCCAAAGAAGTCCGACAGCATCACACTCTGCACGCCGGGGTGAATTGCGCCGACGTGCGCGGCATGGAAGGAGAGCTCCAGCGCCTGTGACCGCCCCGGACGGAGCTGCATCATCTGCGTACCGCTGGCAGCGCTGTTCGCGCCGCTGACGCCGGAGAGTTCCAGCCACATCGGGGCGAGCGGAATCCACCCGCGCCGCTTGACCTGCACGTTCAGCGTCACATCTTCGCCGCGCTGCACCCGTTCGGTGGAGGCGCGGGAGGATACCTCCAGCGTGGCGGACGCGCGGAACACGCCGTAAATCCCACTCAGGCACAGCAGCGCAATCAGCAGCGCGGGCATCAGGAAAACGGGACTGCCGGTGGAGAACGCCGCCGTCAGCAGTGTCAGCGTGACGAGAATGGGCAGTGTCAAATGCAGCGTCACCTGCCGCGCCGAACGGTTCTCTGCCTGCTTCATGGCGCTCACAGCTTCACCGGCACGGGCGTATTCTGGACGATGCGCCGGACGACACTTTCCGGCGTCACGCCCTTCATGCGCGCTTCGGGGCTGAGCACGAGGCGGTGCGCAAGCACTTGCACTGCCATATGCTGCACGTCCTCCGGCACGATGTAGTCGCGCCCGGCGAGCAGCGCGCACGCCTGCGCCCCGTGGATGAGGGCAATGGCGGCGCGGGTGGATGCGCCCAGCTGCAGGGCAGCATCCTGACGGGTGGCGGCGGCGATGGTTGCCACATACGAGCGAACCTCCGGCGAGCAGTAAATCTGCGTGACCATTTCCTGCATGGCGATAACATCCGCCGCCGAGCAGACGGGGGACAGCGTCGCCATCGGCTTCACCACGCCGGAATAGCGCTCCAGCACGTCCATCTCCTGCTCAATCGTCGGGTAGCCGATGGACAGGCGCAGGAAAAAGCGATCCATCTGCGCTTCCGGCAGGGGATATGTGCCCACAAATTCACCCGGATTCTGCGTCGCCAGCACGATAAAGGGCTGCGGCACGGGGTGCGTCACGCCATCCACCGTCACCTGCTGCTCTTCCATCACTTCCAGCAGGGCGGACTGCGTTTTCGGGCTGGTGCGGTTGATTTCGTCCGCCAGCACCACCTGACTCATCACCGAGCCTTCGCGGTATTCCGTTTCGCCGGTCTTGAAGTTGACCAGCGTGTAGCCTGTCACGTCGGAGGGCATCAGGTCGGGGGTGAACTGAATGCGCCGGAACGTGCAGTCCAGCGATTTCGCCAAGGCGCTGGCGAGCGTCGTCTTGCCCACGCCCGGCACGTCCTCAATCAGCACATGCCCCCGGCACAACAGCGCAATCAGCGCATATTCGATAACTTCCTGCTTGCCCACGATAACGGTGCTGATATTGTTCATCAGCCTTTGAATCATTTGCCGCGGCTGCATACTGCGCCTCCTCTTTGTTGATTCCTCCATCAGTATACCCGTTTTCGGCGGATATTGCAAGCAAAGGGCGCTGTTTTTACATTTGCGCGCCGCGGAGAGAGAATGAATTTTCAACGCTCGTTTATCTTTCTGCTGAATACTTGACACGGTCAAGGTTTTATGCTATGCTTCGTATTTGTTGATATTCCCGGCGTTTTGCCGTATTATGGGAGGAAAGCATGATTCGCATCGTCACCGAATCCATGTCCGATTTTACGCAGGAGGAAGCCAAGGCTGCCGATCTCATCGTGATGCCGCTGCCGATTCGCTTCGGCATGGAGGAATACTGGGATGACGGCGTATCCCTGACGCAGGATGATTTTTATGCGCGCCTGCGGGTCGCCAAGGAGCTGCCCAAGACCAGCCAGGTGCCGGTGGAACATTACCGCAAGTGCTTCAACCGTCTGCTGGAAAATCCGGAGGACGAAGTGCTGGTGATAACCGGCTCGTCGAAGCTGTCCGGGTGCTACCAGTCGGCGTGCATCGCGCGGGAGGCGTGCCACGACCCGGCGCGCGTGACGGTGCTGGATTCGCTCAACGCGACGTGCGCGGAGTACATGCTCGTCGATCAGGCGCTGCGCTATCGCCGTGAGGGAGTCAGCGACATGCAGACCATGCTGGCGAAGCTGCGCGACGTGATGGCGCACTACAAAATCATCGGCATGGCGGCTGACCTCAAATATCTCGTCATGGGCGGACGCCTTTCGCCTTTGGTGGGCAAGCTGGGCAACCGCCTGAGCATCAAGCCGACGCTGAAAATTGAGGACGGCATCGTCAGCAAGGCAGGCATGGTGCACGGAATGGCGAAGGGGCGCGCGTGGTACATCGAGCAGCTGAAGGAATGCCCGCCCGACCCGGACGTGCCTGTCTACATCGGCGGCGCGGACTGCCCGGAGACGGTTGCGCTCATCAAGTCGCAGATTGAAGCGGCGAATCTCGGCATTCAGGACATCCGCTGCGTCAAAATCGGGTGCCTGATTGGCACTTATGTTGGCCCTGAACTGACGCTCGTTGCGTGGAAGCGGAAGTAATCAAAAAGGCAGCTCTCCCCAAATCGCGGGAAGGCTGCCGTTTCTTTATCTGAATTTGCACAGCGCAACGTGCAAATCCACCGTCACATGCGCATCTGCCCTTTGCGCCAGCGCATCCTTCTCCGCTGCCGACAAATCGTGATTCAGCGGCGTCATGCGCACGAAATTGCCCCATAATTCTGGCGAAACGGGCAGCGTCTCATGTACCCGCACCGCCTTCACCAGCTGCGCCTTCTCCCGCAGGTACGCATCCACCTGCCCTTCCTCATAGGTGGACATGCCCCGCGCCGCGCGAATCTCCCGCAAATAGTCCTGCCCCGGATAGACCTTCACCAGCATGCCGTCCGGGGATAGTACGCGGCGAAACTCGTCATAATTCGCGGGGGTCAGCACATCCAGCACGGCGGAAAACGTGCCGTCCGCAAAAGGCAGGCGGCGCAAATCCCCCACGCACCAGACGGCTTGGCAGGGCTGGTTGGTTGCTTGCAGAATCGCGTCCCGACTGATGTCGATGCCCGCACCGATGCTGTCCGTTCGGCGCGTCAGCAGGGCGTTCAGGTACCAGCCTTCGCCGCAGCCCGCGTCCAGCAGCTTTTGCGGCGCATCCGGCAGCAGCGCGTCGATGGCATCCGCGACCGGCTGATAGCATCCCGCCGCGAACACGCGCTCACGGGCGGCAAACAGCGCCGCGTCATAGAACGTATCCGCCTGCGCCGAAAGCAGATTGACGCACCCGCGCCGGTTCACATTCACGGCGTGGCCGCCCGCGCAAATCAAATTGTCGCCCTGCCGGGAAAGCAGACGGCGGCAGACGGGGCAAATCAGCCCGTGCAAATCGGAAACGGCGGCAAACAGCTTTTCGCGCTTGGAAAGCATCACAAAATCCTCCTTGATATGCTGGACAAATAGGTCAAAGGGGTGTACAATATGCCTGAAATCCATCAGGAAAGGATGAGGAATATGTCTCGAATCGAAACCGTCCGCGCCGCGATGATGCAGGCAATGAAGGATCACGACAAGGAGCGCAAGGAAGCGCTGTCGCTGCTGCTGTCCGCGCTGAAAAACAAGGCGATTGACAAGCGCGCCGACCTCACGGAGGACGAAGAGAACGCCGTCGTCCTGCGCGAAATCAAGCAGTGTCAGGAATCCATTGAGCAGGCGAACGGCCGTGAGGATATTATCGCGGAAAACACGCTGCGCATGAAGGTTTATCAGGAGTTCGCGCCGAAGATGATGTCCGAGGACGAGGTGGAGGCGGAAGTGACCGCTGTGCTGGCGGAACTGGGGCTGGATGCGCCGACCGCGAAGCAGAAGGGGCTTATCATGAAAACGCTCATGCCGCGCGTAAAGGGCAAGGCAGACGGCGCGCTGGTGCAGAATGTGCTTGCGCGGCATCTGGCGTAAGTCATTATACCAGAAATCGAAATCAAAGAAAAGGGGGAGCAGCCCGCATGAGCTGCTCCCTTTTCGATTGGGTTGATAGCATCAGCTGTTTGTAAGCACAATCGCCGTCTCCGCTGTCTTCGCGCCCACCACGTCGCCCCTGCAAGCCTCAAACGCCACCGTGCGCGTGCCGCTGCCCGCATCCGTGAAGGACAGCTTGTAGGTCATCGTCCCGTCCGTTACGCCGTAGATGTAGCGGTTCACGCTGCCGTCAATGTACACGCGGATGCTCGTCGTGTTTGCCACGGTCAGCGTGAAGGTGATTTCTTCGTTCAGCGCCGCTGTCGTTTTGTCCGCGCTGATGGCGGAAATCGTCGGCGCGGCTTCTGCCGGTTCGCTCACGTCACGCATCGACGGATTCGTCGCGTCCACAAAGGACGCTGCCGGAACAGCCGTTTTGACGGTTTCCGCTCCTTTTGTCACGCTGATTGTTCCCGCCGTCAAGCCGTTCGCCGTCGCCGTAATTTTCATCGTGCCGGAAGCACCGTCGTGCTTCACCACGCAAAGGCACTTGCCGCTGAACGCGCTGTGACGGCTGCCGGAGAGCTTCTCGACGTTCGCGCCGTGACCGTTGTCCGTGCCGATAATCGTTCCGCCCACAACCGCAAAGGTCACGCTGCTGTCGGCGTTCGGGCAGAGCGTGCCGTTCTTGTCCTGTACGTCGCAAGTGATGTAGACCAAATCATCCGACGTGGTGCTGACTGCTGTCTTGTCGCTGGAAAGAGCCAGTTTCGCGGGCGTTCCCGCCGTGTATTGAATGTCCTGCGCAATCAGCGTCCCGGAAGCGTCGTAGCCATTCGCAACCAGCGTTCCCGCCGCGTATGCCACCGTGTAGGCGTACTGGTTCTTCGTCCCGCGCTGCGAAAGCACCTTCTTGCCCAGCGACACGCCGTTCAAGAATAACTCGACGGACGCGCAGTTTGAGTACAGCCATACGTCGATATTGCCGGATTCGTGCGTCCAGTGCGGCAGAATGTGAACCATCGGTGCACTTGCCCACATGGACTGGTACATGAAGTAAATGTCCTTCGGGAATCCGCAGGTGTCGACAATGCCGAAATAGCTGCTCTTCGCCGGGTATTTGTTCCATTCGGTGGGTTCGCCGATGTAGTCAAAGCCCGTCCAGACGAAATGCCCGCAGGAACGAGCGCTGCTTAAGTAGGCGTTCACCGTTTCCGCCGCCGTGTTGCCCCACGAAACCGCCTTGTTGTCGTAGGATGGATACGCCATGTTCGCGCTGTCCGTTGCGTATACGCCGCGGCTGGAAAGCGCCGAGGTCGTTTCGCTGCCGTAAATCGGGCGGTCGGTCTGGTAAGTCTGGTTGTTGCTGTTGTAGTTGATGCCAACCACATCGACAATAGCCATCAGCGCCGCCAGATTGCCGCCGGGGGCGTTGTTGCCCATCGTCGTCGGGCGGGTGCTGTCGAGCGCCTTCACCGCGCTGTTCACCATCGTGCAGACGTTCACAATCTCGCTGGATGAATAGTCGCCGCCCGTCAGGTTCGTGCGCACTTCGTTGCCCAGTGACCACATGATGACCGCCGGATTGTTCCAGTCGCGGCGAATCGTGCTGGTCACGACTTCGGCATAGTGGTCGGCGAAATACCGCCCGAAATCCTTCTGCTTCTTGACCTTCGTCCAGCCGTCGAAAAGCTCTTCCACCAGCAGAACGCCCTTGCGCTGGCATACGTCGAGGTATTCCGCGCCGAATGGGTTGTGCGTCAGGCGAATCGCGTTGCAGCCCATGTTGGTCAGGATGTCCACTTGCCGCTCAATGACGCTGCGGTTCTCCGCCGCGCCGATGCACCCGCCGTCGTGGTGGACGCAAACGCCCTTGAGCTTCGTGTGGATGCCGTTGAGATAGAAGCCCGTGTCCTTGTCGAATCGGATGCTTCGGTAGCCGTAAGGGACGCGCTTCGATTTCTGTACCCGATTCCCGGCTTTCGCACTCACCTGTGCTTCGTACAACTTGCCCGCGCCGATGTCCCACAGCGTCGGATTCGCCAGTGTCACCGTCGCGCTGACGTTCTGCGTTTCACCCGCCGCAATCACCGCCGACGTATCCGCCGTGCCGACTTTCGCGCCGTCCGGGTTGTACAAATCCACCGTGAACGTCGCGGACGCTTCCGCCCCCGTCCTGTTCACCGCGTCAAACGCAACAACCGTTTCGCCGTTCGTCAGGTCGCTGTCCAGCTTCGGGGTCGTTACGCGGATGTTCTCCATGCGAATCTGGTCATCCAGCAGCGTCACCAGCTCCACCGGGCGAATCAGTCCGCTGCCGGAGTACCAGCGCGAGGACGGCTGCTCATTGCGCACAAACACTGCAATCGTGTTCACGCCGCTGACCATCTGTTCCGTCGCATCCACCGCGAACGGGTTGTAGCCGTAGTAATTCCTGTGTAACTGCTGCCCGTTGACGTACACCGTCGATTCCATGTACACGCCATCGAAGCACAGCACATAGCGCCGCCCGGTCTGCTTGTCCACGCTGACGGTCGTGCGATACCACGCGTCGCCGCCATCGAGATACCCGCCCTCATACGTCGCCGGGCTGGACGCGTTGAACGCCAGCCCCACCGACCAGTCATGCGGCACGCTGACCGTCCGCCAGCTTGCGTCGTCATAGGACGCTGCCGCTTCTGCCGTCGAGGAATACGCCGTGTTCGCGGTTGCGGAAATCAGGTTGAACTTCCACGAATCCAGCGCCTGTGTGGAAACAAGCTGGTCGGCGGCCGTGACGGGAATGCCGATTTCCTCCAGCGCACGAAGGCGCGCATCCAGCGACGAAAACTGCTCCTGCAGCGCCGCAAGCGAGTAAAAACCGGGAACATCCGCCACGCGGTCGGTGGAAGAGGGGAAAACGCAGCCCGTTGCGGCGAAAATGCAGTTCTGCACGTTGCCGCTGGTCAGGGTGACATAGATTTCGATGTCGCCGGGCTGGGCGTAGGCGGCGGGCGGCAGGGTGACGGACGCAATGCTGCCCTGTGCGCTGCCGCTGAGAGGGATGGTTGTGCCGGTGCGCAGGTGCTTGACCGTGCCGGAAACGGTGGTGTCGCCAAGGTCAACGGGATTTCCCGCGCGGAGAACCGTGACGGTGATTCGGTGCGCCCGGCGCGCATCGGTGATGAACAGCGCGGGGATGTTCATGCGGCGCAGGGGACGGGTGAGATCAGCGGTGTAGGTGAGAGTTGTGGTAATATCAGTCAATTTCGTTCCTCCTTGTGTGATGGGTACGGCGGCGCGGGCAGGTACGCCACGAAATATAGGAACTTACGTTCTCTATATGCGCATGATAGCACGGATGACCGCAATTGGCAAGAAAATTTGATTTCATTTGAATTGGCTTGATTTCATTTGATTTCGCTTGAGATGGGGGATAGAAAGCCGCGCCCATCTGGCGCGATGGCGTTGTTCGCTTTTCCCTTGCTCCTTCTGCGCGGTTATCCGCATTCCTCCTAACCGAATTTTGCCGCTCCCTCTTTCCTTTTCCCCCTCCCTATGGTATAATCATACTGGAATCCTATTTCCGAGGAGCAGAAGGCGTATGATGAAGGATCTGGTAGTCATCGGCGGCGGACACGCGGGCTGTGAAGCCGCCCTCGCAGGGGCGCGCATGGGGCTTGATACCCTCCTGCTGACGCTGAATATGGACGGCATCGCTCTCATGGCGTGCAATCCCGTTATCGGCGGCAGCGCAAAGGGGCATCTCGTGCGTGAACTGGACGCAATGGGCGGCGAAATGGGACGCGCCATCGACGATACGTTCCTCCAAAGCCGAATGCTCAATATGTCCAAAGGGCCGGCGGTTCATGCCCTGCGCGCACAGGCGGACAAGCAGCAGTACCAGAACCGGATGCGTACCGCGCTGATGACGCAGGACAACCTGACTGTCCGGCAGGGGGAAGTTGCCGCGATTGACGTCGAGAACGGGCATGTCACCGGCGTAACGACAACAACGGGGCAGCATATTTCCTGTAAAGTCGCGGTGGTGGCGTGCGGCGTGTATCTCCGCAGTCAGATTATCATCGGCGAGAGCATTACGCCGGGCGGCCCGCAGGGGCTGATGAGCGCGCCGAACCTCAGCAGCAGCCTGGAACGCATCGGCTTTCCGCTCCGGCGGTTCAAGACGGGGACGCCCGCGCGCATCGACGTGCGGACGATTGATTTTGACGAAATGACGCCCCAGCCCGGTGACGAACCGGTCACGCCGTTCTCGTTTATGACCGACCGCGCGCTGCACAATACCTACGCATGCTATTTGACATGGACGACGCCGGAAACGCACGACATCATCCGCCGAAATCTCCACCGTGCGCCGCTGTATTCCGGCAAAATCCACGGCATCGGGCCGCGCTACTGCCCGTCGATAGAGGATAAAATCGTCAAATTTGCCGACAAGGAGCGCCATCAGGTGTTCCTTGAGCCGGAAGGAATGCAAAGCCGCGAATGGTATGTGCAGGGCATGTCCACATCGCTGCCGGAGGATGTGCAGTGGGAGATGTACCGCTCCGTGCCGGGTTTGCGGTGGTGCGAGCTGACGCGGCTGGCGTATGCGATTGAATATGACTGCATCGACAGCCGGCAATTGCGCCCGACGCTGGAAAGTCTTGATGTGCGGGGGCTGTTCTTCGCGGGGCAGATCAACGGCACATCCGGGTACGAGGAGGCCGCCGCGCAGGGCTTGCTGGCTGGCATGAATGCCGCTTTGACGGCGCAGGGCAAGCCGCCGATTGTGCTCACGCGCGATCAGGCGTACATCGGCGTGCTGACCGACGACCTGACGACGAAAGGCACGGACGAGCCGTACCGCATGATGACGAGCCGCGCCGAGCACCGCTTATCTCTGCGGCAGGACAATGCGGATTTGCGCCTGACGCGCATCGCCTACGAGGCGGGTCTGGCGACGCGGGAGCGCATGGAGCGCACGGAACGCAAGGCATCGGAAACCGCGCAGCTGCTGGGCGAACTCCGCAAGGCGAAATACACACCCGGCATCGCGCTGAACGACTGGCTGGAGAAGCATCATCAGCCGGAAGCGCAGAACGGGCTAAGCGCGGTGGAACTGCTGAAGCGCCCGGAAATCACGCTGTCAGCGCTGGCGGAGCTTTCGCCGGAGCTTGGGCAATTCGGCAAGCCCGCGCAGGAGCAGGCGGAAATCTCGGTGAAGTACGAGGGCTATTTGGAGCGGCAGGAGACGCTGATTCGCCACGCGCGGCAGATGGAAGAGACGCTGCTGCCGGAGGATTTGCCGTATGAGGAAGTGACCGGGCTTCGGATTGAAGCGCGGCAGAAGCTGATGAAGCAGCGTCCGCGGTCGCTTGCGGCGGCGAGCCGGATTCCGGGGGTGTCGCCCGCGGATGTGGCGGTGCTGATGGTGTTCTTGGAGAAGCATAAGGGCAATGCTTGAATGCCTTTTGGCGGGCGGCGTTGCTGGATGCTTATTTGCAGCTGAATTTTCTTGTTGCAGGGGGAATCGCGCCTGCGGGCGCGACAAGGGGGCAATGGAAACAGACGAAGTCTGCGGTCGCCCCCTTGACCCCTTCGGCGCCGCAACTTTTGGGGTTTCATGTTTATTGGTTTATACCGGAGCATCCAATCCGAACCGTAGGTTCGCCGGATAAACACGCGGACACTGTATGCAAGTGTCACCAATTCAATCGCGAGAAAGGGTCAAGGGAGGAACTCCCTTGCAGGGTCAAGGGGCAGCGCCCCTTGCGGAGTCCAGAGGCAGCGCCTCTGGGGTCTCCCATAACTTATATGAAAGAAGGAATGACGATGGGACTGTTCGCAAAACTGCGTGAAGGATTAACCAAGACGCGTGATTCGCTGATGGGGCGCGTCGATACGCTGGTGAAGGAAACGAGGAAGATTGACGAGGACTTCTATGAGGAACTCGAAGACATCCTGCTCATGTCCGACTGCGGCATGAAGGCGACAACCGCCATTATGGATGAACTGCGCCGCCGCGTGAGCGAAAACAAGGTCAAGGATGCCGATACCGCCAAGCAGATGCTCAAAGATATCATGATTGAGCAGATGGACATTCCGCGTCCGCCGCTGCGCTGGCCGATGGTCATGCTCGTTGTCGGCGTGAACGGCGCGGGAAAAACGACCACCATCGGCAAGCTCGCCCTGCGCTTCCAGAACATTGGCCGCCGGATTATCCTCTGTGCGGCGGATACATTCCGTGCGGCGGCTGCTGACCAGCTGACTGTCTGGGCGGAACGCGCGCGTGTGCCGATTGTCAAGCACGCCGAGGGCGCTGACCCCGCGGCGGTCGTCTATGACGGCATCCAGTCCGCCAAGGCGCAGGGCGCGGATCTGCTGATTGTTGATACCGCTGGCCGCCTGCACAACAAGAAAAACCTCATGGATGAGCTGAACAAGATGCGCCGCGTGATTGACCGCGAGTTCCCGGAAGCGGATGTGCGCTGTATGCTCGTGCTGGACGCGACGACGGGTCAGAACGGTCTGGCGCAGGCGCGCGCGTTCAAGGAAGTCTGCGAAATCGGCGGCATCATCCTGACAAAACTGGACGGCACGGCGAAGGGCGGCATTGCGCTTGCCATCCGGCAGGAACTGGAAGTGCCTGTGTGGTACATCGGCGTAGGCGAGGGCATCGACGACTTGCAGCCCTTCAATGCCAAGGACTTTGTGGAAGCGCTATTCTAATTAGGAGGGCAATTATGCCGTCTTTATCAACCTATTCGGCGGAGCTGGATTATGCCTATGCACCGGGGATGTTCCCGGCGATGGAATGCCTGCTGCACCGCCCGGAAAGCTGCCGCCGCGTGCTGCTGCATAGCCGAAGCGCCGGAACTGAGGGCGCACAGCGGCTTCGCGAGGAAGCGGAAAAGCACCATATCCGCGTGGAAGAGGCGGACAAGGCGCTTTCCCGCATTTCGGGGAAGGAAAACTGCTTCGCGGCGGCGGTGTTCAGCAAGTTCGAGGATGACCTGCACCCTGACAAGCCGCATATCGTCCTGCATCACCCGTCGGACAGCGGCAATGTGGGCACGATTTTCCGCACAGCGCTCGGTTTTGACGTGCAGGATATCGCTGTCATCCGCCCGTGCGTGGATGTGTTTGATCCTAAGACCGTCCGCGCCAGCATGGGCAGCATCTTCCAGCTGCGGCTGCATGTCTATGATGATTTTTCGCAGTATCAGGCGCAGTTCCCGGAACACGCGCTCTATCCGTTCATGCTCGACGGGTCGAAGTCCCTGCCGGATGTGTTGGGCGACATTCCTGACCGCTGGACGCTGATTTTCGGCAACGAGGGCAGCGGCCTGCCGCCGGAATTCAGCCGTCTGGGGCAGCCTGTGCGCATTCCAAGCAGCAATAAGGTGGATTCGCTGAATCTGTCCATTGCCGCGGCGATTGGGATTTACGCCTTTGCAAGACGGTGACTTGTAAATTCTTCCCCTGAAGGCGAAAATTGCTTGACGCAGGGCTGCGCTCTGCGCTACAATGAAGAATGCGGAATCCCTTTTTCGGAAAATGGTAGGAGGAAAGAGCCATGAAGCAAAGCATGAAAAAGGCGGCGCTGGTGCTGATGCTGGCGCTGGCGGTGCTGCTTGTGCCGCAATGGAGCAATACAGCGCTGGCAGTCACAACGCCGTCGGACATCACCACGGGCAGTGATCTGCCGCCTGCGCCGCCGCTGCCGACGCCGCCTGCGGAAGGCGAAGTCGTTATTTCCGGCGCAAAGACGGTTCGAGGCGGCGAGAAGCTGACGTTCTCCGTCACCATCGACGGAAAAACCGTCCCGAACAGCGATTTGGAATGGACGCTGTACCCGGCGGATGCTTCGCTGGCGACCATCAAAAGCGGCGTTATTACCACCAAACGTGTGACATACACGCACTATGTGCAGGTGTCGGCGGCGCTGAAAAGCGACACGTCGCGCTATGCGAACTTCCGCCTGTGCATTGCGCCGAGCGTGAAAAAAATCACCGTCAGCGCGCCCACGACGTATGTTGATTTGAGCGGCAGCAAAACTTTGCAGCTGAAAGCGACGTGCGACCCGGAGGACGCGATTGCCGATGTCACATGGTCGAGCAGCAGCAGCAAAATCGCGACGGTGGATGCAAACGGTCTGGTGACGGCGCACAAAACCGGCAAAGTGACCATCACTGCCACGGCGAAGGACGGCAGCAAGGTCAAGGACAGCATCACCCTGCGCGTCGTCAGCGGCGTGACGGGGCTGACCATCGAGGGCGCAGGCAGCGTCGCGGCGGGCAAGTCCATCACGCTCAAGGCGGTAATGACGCCGGCGGATGCGACGGAAAAGGGCGTCGTCTGGTCGGTGGACTGCGACAAGAGCATCGCCAGCATCAGCCAGAGCGGCAAGCTGACGACCAAGAAAATCAGCGCGATTACGACCATTACCGTGACGGCGGTGTCCAAGCAGAACAGCGCGATTCGCGCCACCCACACGGTTACGATTCGCCCGGTGACGACGGGACTTGCGATTTCCGCGCCGCGCCTGACGATTGACCTCGCTTCCCCGACGCTTCAGCTGACGGCAAAATGCATCCCGGAGGACGCCTCCCAGCAGGTGACGTGGTCGACCAGCAACAAGCGCATTGCGACGGTGGATGCAAACGGTCTGGTGACGGCGAAGAAGGTCGGCAAGGTGACGATTACCGCCAAGGCGACGGATGGTTCGGGCCGCTCGGCGAAAATCACCCTGACGGTCGGCAGCGCGGTCGGTACGCTGGAAATCCGCGGCGCAAGTGCTGTCGCGCAGGGCAAGACCATCACGCTGAACGCCGTCATCACCCCCGCTACGGCGACGAACCAGAAGGTTATCTGGTCGGTGGACTGCTTGAAGGACATCGCAACCATTGACCAGCAGGGGAGATTAAAGGCGGGCAAGGGATTCACCGCGCCCGTGACCATCACGGTAACGGCGGTCAGCGCGGAGAACAGCGCGATTACGGCGACGCGCACCGTGCAGATTCTGCCCCCGGTAACGACGGTTGCCATTTCCGCGCCGAGAAACTACATTGACGTGGATGGCGAGGACAAGACGCTTCAGCTGACGGCGCGCGTTTTGCCGGAAGATGCCGCGCAGAGCGTCACTTGGTCGACCAGCAACAAGCGCATTGCGACGGTGGATGCAAATGGCGTTGTGACCGCACTCAAGGCGGGCACAGTGACGATTACCGCGACGGCGACGGACGGCACGGGTGTCCGCGCGAAGTTCACTGTCAAGGTACAGAAAACGGTCAAGTCGCTGACCATCAGCGGCGCGGCAAAACTCGGCGGCGGGCAGTCCACGACCATCAAGGCGACGATTCTGCCCAAGGATGCCGCAAATCAGAAGGTCATCTACTCGCTCAACTGCCCCGCGAGCGTCGCGACGATTTCGACCAGCGGCGTGCTGACCACGAAGAACGTGACAGAAATCACGACGGTAACGGTGAACGCCGTCAGCGCGGAGAACAGCACAATTTCCGCAACGTTGACGCTTGTCATTTACCCCAAGACGACGAAACTCACCTTGACGGCAGCCAGCAGCTGGATTAACGTTGGCGCGTCGGTGCAGCTGAATGTGTCGGCAACACCCGAAACGGCGCAGATGCCCGTCCGCTGGCGCAGCAGCAACACCCGCGTTGCGACGGTGGATGCAAACGGCGTTGTGCGCGGCCTGAAGGCAGGCACAGCGACGATTACCGTCCGCACGACCGACGGCTCGAACAAGCGTGCGTCCGTGCGCGTGACGGTCGGCATTCCGGCGACGGGCGTGGTGATTACGGGCAACCGCATCGTCCGCGCGGGTGCGACGCTTCGGCTGATGGCGACGGTGCAGCCCACGAACGCCACGGTGAAGCGCGTGACGTGGGCGGTCAACTGCCCCGCGAGCGTCGCGACGATTTCTGGCGACGGGAAGCTGCGCGTGTCCGCAAACGCGGAAACACAGATTATCCTCGTCACCGCGACGGTGAATGACGGTCAGCGGGTGAGCACGGCATACCCGGTGTACATTCAGGGCAAAGCCCCGGTGCCGCCCACGCCGACCACCCCGGATGCGCCGGAAAAGTAAGCAGAATAAAGAACAGACCAGCATGGTGTGATGCCGTGCTGGTCTGTTTTGATTGTGGTTTGGTTACTGGCAGAGACGCTTCGCTGCCTGCGCCTTTGTTGATTTTTTCCTTTGAGTTGAGCGCCCGCAGAACAGTTGGGGCGTTGCCCCAAACCCCACAAGGGACGCTGTCCCTTGACCCTGC
>OIYO01001236.1_pt1 | contig 15029 bp, 17 predicted proteins | sample 1588191 | NCBI WGS metagenome assembly OIYO01 (sample SAMN03283275) | human gut metagenome | biome: human-associated habitat; material: feces | host: Homo sapiens | place: Peru | collected 2012 | reverse complement strand
TTCGCGCTGGCTGCGCTGGTCCTGGCACTCCACCACCATACCGGTGGGCAGGTGGGTCACCCGGATGGCGGACGACGTTTTGTTGATGTGCTGGCCGCCTGCGCCGGAGGAGCGGAAGGTGTCGATCTGCAAGTCCTTGGGGTCCAGCTCAAAGTCCACTTCCTCCGCTTCCGGCAGCACCGCTACCGTTACGGTGGAGGTGTGAATGCGACCTTGACTCTCCGTTTCCGGCACCCGCTGCACCCGGTGCACCCCGCTTTCAAACTTAAAGCGGGAGTAGGCGCCGTCGCCGTCAATGGAAAAGCTGATTTCCTTGTATCCGCCCAGTTCCGTGGCGTTCTCAGACAGGATTTCGCTCTTAAAGCCCTTTTGCTCCGCGTACATACTGTACATACGGTACAGCACCCCGGCAAACAGGGCACTTTCGTCGCCGCCGGCGCCGCCGCGGATCTCAATAATTACATTCTTGTCGTCGTTGGGATCCCGGGGCAGCAGCAAAATCTTCAACTGCTCATGCAGCTGTTCCAGCGCTGCCTCGCTGTCTTTCAGTTCTTCCCTTGCCAGATCGCACAGCTCCGGGTCGCTTTCGCTTTGCAGCAGCTCTCGGGCTTCTTCCGCCGCCGTCTTGGCGGTTTTATAGCGGGCAAAGGTCTCTACCACCGGGGTTAAGTGCTTTTGTTCTTTCATCAGGGTGGTGTAGCGGCTGATGTCTGCCACCACCGCCGGGTCGCACAGGTCTGCGGCGATCTTGTTGTACCGTTCTTCTACACGGCTGAGTTTTTCAAACATAAGCGTCTCCTTTTATATGTATTATATAATGAAAAGGAGACGGGCTACCCGTCCTGTACCACCCCGCGGATCAGCTTTTCCGCCTTGATCCGGGGCAGCAGCACCTCGCGCCCGCAGCCGGTGCATTTTAATTTGTAGTCTACGCCCAGGCGGGTCACTTCAAAGATCGCGCACCCGCAAGGGTGTGGCTTTTTCATTTTGACCCGATCATGCAGTTGTAATTCCATGGGGCTCTCCCCTCGTTTATTCTTGTTTACAGTATAGCACCTTTTGGCCGATTTTACAACATATCCGCCTATTGGCGGGCATATATTTATAGCACAGGCAATTCGGAAAGGCGTGAGAACATGGAATTCTACCCGGAGGGAATGAATGCAGAACTGGACCGGCAATTTACTACACCGGAGGCGCTGCGCCGGGCGATGATGCAGGGATCCATACTGGAGAGTCGGGTGCTGCTTTGTGACCGGGAACATAATCTTCATGTGGACCTGGGTGCCATGCGAGGGATCATTCCCCGGGAGGAGGGCGCCGTAGGAATCGACGACGGCACGGTGCGGGATATTGCCCTGATTTCTAAGGTTGGCAAGCGGGTGTGTTTTTCGATTTTAGGCTTTCAGCGGGAGGACGACGGCCCCTTTACCGCTATTCTTTCCCGCCGGGCGGTGCAGCTGCGGTGCAAGGCAGAGTTTTTGGACACTTTAGAGCCGGGCGACGTGATTCCTGCCCGGGTGACCCATTTGGAGAAGTTTGGCGCGTTTATTGATGTGGGGGCGGGGCTGAACGCCCTGATCCCCATTGATATGCTTTCGGTCAGCCGCATTGACCACCCTCGTGCCCGCCTGCGAGAGGGACAGGAACTACGGGTGGTGCTGCGCAGCCGAGAGCCGGATAAGCTGACTTTTAGTCTAAAGGAGCTGCTGGGCACCTGGCAGCAAAATGCAGCGGGCTTCTCCTCCGGTGAGACGGTGCCCGGCGTGGTGCGTAGCGTAGAGCCTTACGGCGTGTTTGTGGAGTTGACCCCAAATTTGGCGGGTCTGGCAGAGCCCAGCGCCGCTCTGGAGCCGGGTCAGCCGGTGGCTGTGTATGTGAAGTCTATTTTGCCGGAGAAAATGAAGATTAAGCTGGTGGTGGTAGAGGCCTTTGACCCGCCGGCACCGGTAACGCCCCTGACCTACTATATGGACGGCACCCGCATGGACCGTTGGGTGTATTCCACCCCCACTGCCCCTCGCCAAACCGTCACAGACTTTGCCGCCCTGCGAGCACAAGAAAAAAGCACCCTTTAAGGGTGCTTTTTTTGTAGGATGTTCTGTATATGATGCGTTTTGATTTATTCCCTTTCGGCGGGCGGAGATTTGCGCTTATTTGATATACCGAATATCGTTGCCCACCAGTACCAGACGGGAATAGGCGCCGGCGATGCGGGAGGTGATGCGCTGGTCGTATTTTTGCGCCAGCTCGTCAAAGCCCAGGTTGGTGCTGATGACGGTGGGGCGGCTGCAAAGAATGCGGGTGTTGATGATATTGTACAGGCAGGCCACGGTATAGGCAGAGGTGTACTCGGTGCCCAAGTCGTCCAGGATCAGCAGGTCCGTATGAAGCACCCGCTCCTCCGTATATTGCAGGTTGCCGGTGCGGCCGAAATTCTCATTTTGCAGGTCGGACAGAATATTATAGGCGGTGCCGTACTCTACGGACAGGCCCCGGCCGATGGCAACATTGGCAATGGCCAGGCTCAAGTGGGTTTTGCCCAGGCCGGTCTGACCCATCAGCATCAGGTTGGCCGGCTCCCGCAAAGATACCCGCTGGGCGTAGCGATGGCAGGCCTCGGCGATCTTATCCGCCTTCGCCCGGGGCGAAATGCCGTTGTCCTCCGCCGTCTCCGGGTAATAGTTGGTGTCAAAGCTGTCAAAGGTGCAGCTGTCCAGGGGCGCCAGGCGGCGAATGGCCTCCCGCTGCAAGTCCTTGAGCAGTTCGCGCTGGCAGGTGCACATTCGGTCACCTACATAGCCGGTGTCCTTGCAGGTGGGGCACTGGTAGTGGTGGGCCAGGGCGTCCGGCGCATAGCCGGCAGCCACCAGCAGCCGCTCCTTTTCCCCTTGCAGGCGCAGGCTTTCCGCTTGCAGCTTGTCGATCTCCGCCTTCGCGTCTTTGGCAAAGAACGCCTTGGAGATGGAAAAGCCCACTTGCCGCAGCTGATTTTGGATTTCCTCCAGCCGGGGGACCTTGGCGCTGACCTCTGCCAAAGTGGCGGCGGTGCGCAGCTCGTCTTCTTCCCGGCGGCGATCCAGCCGGTTCAGCGCTTTTTGGTAAAGATCGGAACTATACATAGCTTCTCCTTAGAACTTAATATCCGTATTATTCATGGTGTCTCTCTTGATCTGCTCCAGGTCGTAAGAGGGCTTGCCTTGCAGGCGGCCGTCTGCTTTTTTGGCCTTGGCGGCGGTAAAACTCTGTTGCTGCTCCTGCACCTGGGCGGGGGTGGTCAGCCCCTCTTTTTTCCACCGGCGCAGCACGCTGTCCATATACTTCAGTGATGGCTTGTCGGCGTTCTCTTTCATAATATCGCAGGCCAGTTGTAGCATATCTTCGCTAAAATCCCGACCCCAGTCTGCCACCATTTGGCGTTGGCGGGCGGTGGGTGACCGATGGCGAATGCCGGTCATGGCGATTACCTTGTCCCACAGCTTGTCCGTACCGCTTAGATACAGCAGCTTTTCGTCTGCGTCCGCCACGGTGCGCACCCCGTCCTCGGACCAGGAGTTGGCCATTTTGTTAATATAGGCCAGGTTGATGGAGCGACCCTTTTCTTTTTCGCCACGGTAATAGCCCAGGAGCATCAGGATCACTTCCGGCGGCAGCTCGTAGTAGATGTGCATATTCACCAGCATTTCCTGCTCGGCGGTGCTGATGGTGCGCCCCAGTACGGTTTGCGCCTCGGTCAGCAGATCGGACAGGGCACTGTTTTCCCGGCACAGGGTCACAATATCCCGCGGGGTCAGCCGGGGAGGAGACAGCGTCTCTTTTTTCGGCTTTGGCGGTTCCGCTACCGGCGTGTGCACGGTCAGGCTGGCCGGTGCGCCCATAGTGGGGGGTACTTTTGTCATAACCGGGATCTGTACGGTGCTGGGCTCGGCGGGCGCAGGGGCTGCCGGGCTGTTGCCGCTTTGCAGCAGACCCTCGGCCACCCAAAAATCCATAATACTGTCTGCGTCTCGCTCCGGGATACCCAGCGCGCCGGCCAGCTCCCGGGTGCTGAGACTGCCGCCGTGGCGCAAAAGAAGCAGCAGCGCCTGGAGTTGGTAGGCGCTGGCCAGTTTTAAGTAACGATCGGCCACGCAGGTGGGCACGGTAAACACGCCGTCCGTCCACAGGGGGCCAAAGGGGGGAATGGTGTATTGCATAGGTGGAATTTTCCTCTTTTCTGCGCCGGTGGCGCTCTGCTTTTTATTGTAGCAAATCCGCGCTCCCTTGTAAAGCCGCAAGATATGGCGGTGCCGGTAAATTCGGCCACAAGCGGAGAAGGGCGTGATTTTGTGGTGGACAAATCGGATCTTGCGTGCTATAATTTTGCTGATTTTGAACGGTAGGAGGCGAAATATATGGACAGTTGTGATCACCGAAGTGGCTTGGACGATGGACAGGTGCCGCCGGAGGGCGCAAGTGTCTATATCGGTTCGCTTTAATTTTTTCGGTCCGGTCCATCGTAGGCAAAGAGTATCACAACGCTTAACGGAATTGTGTATCTTTACACGATGGATTTTTTATGCCCTTTTTGGGCGGAATAGGAGGCTGAAATGGAAAACAAAGCACCAAAGATTGTAGAAGAAATTGTTGCCGTGATTCGGAGCGGGGCAGAAAAAAAGCAGCTGCTCCAGCGGTTGGATGATTACCACGCCAATGATATTGCGCAGAGCTTGTCCTATCTGTCTCAGACGGAGCGGCTGTCCCTGTATGCGGTTTTAGGGGTCGAATGGGTCTCTGAGATCCTGGCGTATGTAGAGGAGCCGGAGCCGTACGCCCGCGAGCTGGGCACGGAAAAGCTGGCGGCCATTATCAACGAAATGGACGCCGATGACGCGGTGGACTTGCTTCAAAAATTAGACGAGGCCGACAAGGAGAAGCTGCGCCCTTATTTGGACGAGCATGTGCGGGCGGATTTGCAGTTGATTGCCTCCTACGATGAGGACCGAATCGGCAGCTTGATCACCACCAATTATATCTGTATTCCGAAAACGCTGGATATTCGTGCGGCCATGCATGAGCTGATCCGTCAGGCGGGGGAGCACGACAATATTTCCACCCTGTATGTGATGGACGAAAGCGGCAAATTCAGCGGCGCCATCGATCTGAAGGACCTGATCATCGCCAGGCAAAACGATTCGTTGGACGCTCTGATCATTTATTCTTATCCGTATCTTTTCGCGGATGAAAAAATATCCGATTGCATTGAGAAGATTAAGGACTATGCCGAGGATTCTTTGCCGGTTTTGAATCAAAGCCGGCAGATCATAGGGATTATTACCGCCCAGGATGTGGTGGAAGCGGTGGACGATGAAATGGGCGAGGATTATGCAAAGCTGGCCGGCTTGACTGCCGAAGAGGATCTGAATGAGACCACCGGGCAAAGCATAAAAAAGCGCTTGCCTTGGTTAATGATCTTGCTGGTTTTGGGCATGCTGGTTTCCAGCGTGGTGGGTGCCTTTGAGGGCGTGGTTGCCATTTTGCCCATTGTGATTTGTTTTCAGTCCCTGGTGCTGGATATGGCAGGCAATGTGGGCACCCAGTCCCTGGCCGTGACCATTCGTGTGCTGATGGACGAGGAGCTGGGCGCCAAGGAAAAAAGAAAGTTGGTGGCAAAGGAAAGCAAAGCGGGGATGTTCAACGGATTGCTTTTGGGCGCCTTGGCTGTGGCTTTTCTGGGGGTGTATGTGCGCTTGTTTAAGGGTTATGCGCCGGCACAGGCTTTTCTTATCTCTTTTTGCGTGGGCGTGGCTTTGCTGTTGTCCATGATCGTATCCAGCCTGGTGGGTACGCTGGTGCCCATGTTCTTTAAGAAGATCAAGGTGGATCCGGCCGTGGCCTCCGGTCCGCTGATCACAACGATCAACGATTTGGTGGCAGTAGTGATCTATTACGGCTTGGCGTGGGTGCTGCTTATCCATCTTGCGCATATTGCAGGGTAAACGGCGTGGCGATTTTGCAACCGATTTGCCTTCCCTGTTCGAGTCTCGCGCAAAGATACTACAAACAAAAAAAGCACAAGGCGAATGCTGAGGTTTTATAAGGCAGTATGATAAAACTTAATAAAACTAAGGCATTGCAATGGCAGATGAGGCTTTGACTGTAAAAGGTCAGAGCCTTTTTCTGTTTCTTAAATCCACACATTTGTCTTTTCGTTTTGTATTCAGCATAATGAAGTTACCAAATCCAAGGAGGCTTCAATATGAAAACAAATTTTGAAAATATAGGCGGTAGTTATTCGCAACAAGGCGATTATCTTTTGCCAACTCTTACGCTACCTGATGAAAACCAAAGGCAAATCAGTGTGTGGGCAATGAGGCACAGACGCTATTTGAAATCAAGTCATCGAGTGCTTTATTACAATCTTCTTACATCGGGTAAGCTTTACAATTACCTTGCCGATGTTGAGCTTCAGGCAGAGAATTTGTTTGAACAGACAATAAAATCACTTGCTGAGCAGGAACAAGTTACGGAAAAACTCAAAGCCGAAAATATGATGTTGTGGGTGCAAAAGATGAATAATATTCGCAACAGAGCAACAGAAATCGTTAATGAACAAGTAATTTATAAATGAGAAAAAGGCACAACTTGCGGAGAAAATTTTCGTATGTTGTGCCTTAATTTTTTTGTGAAATTGAATGTACAAACTTAGCGAGCAGACCATTTGGTTATCCAAACGGTAATTTTCTCGTTAGGGACACCCTAAGACCCGCTTTTTGTATTCGACTTTAATATTGAAAAAACGAAGTGGCTCAATGTTGCAAAGGAAAACATTATTGACATATAGTCAAAGAGATAAAGCAGTAGGTGTTCGTTATCTCCAAGGAGGAAAAACTGATTTTTCAGAAACAGGTAAGATGCTATATCCCGTTTGAAAAATGCGTAAATTCCGTATGCGAAAATGAGTATGAATATTATTTTGAAAACAGTCCTCACTTTTGGTGAGAGTTGCTTTTTCTTTTTTATCATTAGCAAAATCATATTGAAATGAAGTCCAAGGTGGAGCGACATAAATATAAATCCCCAATATGCAGAAAGCATATGGATTCTGTTCGCTGCATAGGTTGATTTTATATTCAAAAATGTAAACAGATGCCTTGAAACAATTACCCCGCTGACGATTGAGCCGACAAATGATATAAGCACAAGCAAAACAAGAATATTTTGAAAAATTCTTATAGGTGTTTGCCTGCCTTTTGTTAAATGCTTTGCCCAATTTATATTGAGTGCGTGATGAACAACAAAAAGCACAAAATAGCAACGCCGACTACCTCGTGTGCAGTTGAGCCTAAAAGTTCGTAGGACATCAAAAGAAGCAGAGCAAATGTCATTAAAATATCAATTGACGGCTTTAGTTTTAATTTTGTTTTTGAATTCATACGGTTTTGTTTAAGTCTTCAGCCTCTTTGGCGTTCGTTGCCATTCCCATATATTTCATACCGTAAAGTCCGGCAAAGCGTTTCATTGTGTATTCGCCTGTGTCAAGCATCCACTTTTCGGGTGCCGCACCTTGGAATACAAAATATAGCTTTCTGCCTAAGAGCTCGCCCTCGTCTACCTTGCCGTAAAAACGGTCTAAAACATTACGAACAGAGCCGCAAATATTGTGCCAATAAAGCGGAGAACCGATAACGATTGTGTCAGCCTCTTTCATTTTTTCAATCACTATGTCAAGTCCGTCATAAGGTAAAGTTTGACCGTATGAGCCGATTGTTAAGTCAGTTAAATTAAGTGTTTCGTATTCCTTGCCGTTCAAAAGAATTGAGGCAAGATTAGCAGTATTTCCGTTTTCGTTCGGACTGCCGTTAATAAAAAGAATTTTCATAATATTACCTCTCTTAATAATTTAATGTTCGCCGAAAAGCCAAGACATAATGGTATCACCGTAACAGTAACCGCCAAAAACACAACTGTAAATTTGCGGATTTTATTTAAGGTCAAGACCGTTTACCCAAGATTCAACCTTGCTTGATGAGGCACCTGAAGAAAATCTTTCGCCGTCCTGCCAATTGCCTGTGCCTGCCATATCTGCTAAAAGGTCACCACTCTGACCTAAGCCTGATGATGTTGATGTGCAAAACGGAATAACGGTTTTACCGCTGAAATCATTGCCTTTAACAAAATCGTTCACAGGCCAAGCAGCAATGCCCCACCAAATCGGATAGCCGATAAATACTGTATCATAATCTGCCCAATTATCAGGCGTAGTCTTTGTAAGTGGTACATCACGTTTGCTTTCGTCGTTGTGCTCAACACTTACACGGCTGTTGTCATTAGTCCAGTTAAGGTCATCACTTGTGTAAGGGTCGACGGGAGTAATCTCAAACAAATCTGCTCCGGAAGTGTCGGCTATAGTTTCTGCAACAGCTTTTGTACTGCCTGTTGCAGAATAATAAACAACTAATATTTTTGAACTTGTATTAGAATTTTGCGTATTTTCATCGGTGGATTTTGAAGTATCTGCCGTTTGTGAAGTGCTTGGGTTTGTATTTGAATTGTCGCTCGAATTATTAGAGCAAGCTGCGAAAGAAAACACAAGCACAAGTGCCAAAAGAATTGAGGTTAATTTTTTCATAATCTTAATCTCCTTTAGTTTAATTATTTTTGTTCGTCAACAGGCGGTATCATCTCGGCATACTTTTTAAGCATTTCCGGTGTTGAGGTATAATATCTTACACCCTTATCAAGTAATAATATTTTTGCCATTTCTTCATCAGTAAGTGAAAAATCAAAAATATCAAAATTAACCTTGATATGGTCGCTGTTCTTTGAACCCGGAATAACAATATTTCCGTCTTGAATATGCCAACGAAGAATGATTTGAGCTGTTGACTTACTGTATTTTTCCGCAAGGCTCTTAAAGAGTGGCTCATTGAGAAGTGCATTATCACCGTGACCCAGCGGATACCAAGCCTGAATTTTAATATCCTCGTGAGAAAGGAATTTTTTAAGTTCCTTTTCCTGATAATACGGGTGCACCTCGGTTTGAAGAACAGACGGCTTAACCTCGCAGATATTTAAGATTTCACAAATCTGCTCTTCGTTAAAGTTTGAAAGACCGATTGCACGAACCTTGCCTTCCTTGTATGCCTTTTCCATTTGCTTATATCCTGCAATGTAGTTTCCGGCAGGCTGATGAATTAAAAGCAAGTCGATATAATCTGTTTGAAGTCTTTCAAGCGTTTTGTCTACTGCATCGTCCTGCTCGTAAAATGACGGCCAAAGCTTTGTTTCAAGAAAAATATTTTTTCGGTCAATGCCTGCGTTTTTCATTGCTCTGCCTACTGCCTTTTCGTTGCAATAAGCATTTGCCGTATCTATAAGCTGACATCCGTTTTTGAGAGCGTAGGTTGCAGATGCCTCTGCCTCGTCAGGTGTGAGCAAAAATGTTCCGATACCCTGCATAGGCATTTCTACGCCATTGTTTAATTTTATAAATTCCATACTGATTACTCCTTTTCTGTTTGAAAATTTAATATCTAAAATTAGCTTTAGATTAAATAGTTATTTGCATTCTTCAAAAATTTTTAATATTTCTTCGTGTGTCATTTTTTTGTATGCACCCGGTACAATGCCGCATGAGTCTGCAATTTCTTTAAGGTTGATGTTTTCATCAATTCCAAGTTCCTTAAAGGTTGTCGGCATACCGATTTCCTTAATAAAATCTGCCAGGGCCTCAACACCTGCCTTTGCAAGCTCTTCGTCTGTTTTGCCGTCCTTTGAAATGCCCCAAACATTAACTGCAAACTGAGCAAACTTCTTTTCGCCTGCCTTGCAAATATGTCTGTAATAAACAGGATGAAGAACGGCAAGACCTGCACCGTGATTGCAGTTAGTGTATGCGCCGAGCTGATGCTCCATTTGGTGGCACTCAAAATCTGTCTTTTTGCCAAGTTTGATGATACGGTTTTCTGCCATTGTTGCGTCCCACATCAGGTTACTTCTTGCTGTGTAGTCCTCGGGATTTTTGATAGCGGCACGCAAATTGGTGATAACATTTTTCATAAGAGCCTCGGATATATCGTCCGATACATTGCTTTCATTCGGCTCGCTGAAATAGATTTCCATAATGTGTGAAAGAGTATCAAAAGCACCCGATACCATTTGAAATTCAGGAACGCTGTATGTGTAGGTCGAATCAAGCATAACGAATTTTGCGTTAAGCTGAGGATAATCTTTGCCTGTTTTGATTTTAAGTTCTTCGTTTGTGATTACGGCACCGCCGTTACATTCACTGCCCGTGCCTGAAACAGTGACGATAATACCAAGTGGCAACGGTTCAAAATCAATCACACCCGGTCTTGCCCAAAAGTCAGCCCAAATGTCGCCGCCATATTTTGCACCGAGTGAAATTGCCTTACAGCAGTCCATAACACTTCCGCCGCCTACTGCAAGAATCAAATCGGCGTTGCTTTCTTTAGCAAGCTTAACCCCCTCAAGCACCTTGCTGTAGGTCGGGTTTGACGGAATACCGCTAAACTCAACAACTGCCTTGTTTTCTTTTTTGAGTACGGTTATAACCTCGTCATAAATGCCATTTTTCTTAATCGAGCCACCGCCGTAGCAGAGCATAACCGTGTTGCCGTAAGCTGAAAGAATATTTGAAAGATATTCTTTTACACAGCCTTCGCCGAAATATACCTTTGACGAATTTTCAAAAATAAAATTATTCATAGCTTTCTCTCCTATCCTGAAAATTTGATTTTATTATTTCATCGAGTGATACATTTTCATTCCTGTATCGCTCGATTTTGTTTTTCTCGTGCTTAATGATAATTGCCTTTTGAGGGCAAGCGTGAACGCAGGCAAGGCAGTATTCGCATTTTTTGCTTTGCCTTTGTGCGTAATCCGTCAGCACAATTATATTGCCTGTCGGGCAAACCTTTTCACAGACCTTACAGCCGATACATTTATCGGTTATTTTAATCATCTTGCCGTTATTAAATGACGGAATGATTTTATTCAGCGTTGCCACTTGCTTGTGGAGTTTCCTGTCTGCGTCTGTTGCAGTTGGAACACCTTTTTTCATCAGTCTGATATTCTTGATTATATGTGCAATTTGAGCATCTGTATCTTTGTCAATTTTCTTTTCTTCTGCCATATCAAATACAGGCAGGTAATTATCAACGCAGTGAACGGTGTCTATATAATCAAAGTTGATGCCGAGAGCCTTAAACTCGTTATATGTAAACTCGGGGCAGTCGCTTGCACTGTTGCCATAGGTTAAAATGAGATACATATATTTTGTATCAAACTTCGATTCTTTCAAAAACTCTTTTACCGTATTCGGTATTTCGCCGCAATAAACAGGGCAAACAATACCGATTTGGTTGTCTGAATAGATTGACGAATTTTTGATAACCTGCGGTATGCTGACAGAATTTTCGTCAATACACTTTGCAACATAAAGGCTGTTGCCCGTTGCGGTGAAATAAAATACCATAATTACTCCCTCTTTTTTATCACTTTTGACCCACCGAAAACAGCGGACATATTTATATTATCAAGCTTATTATCAATCGCTGATACCTCATCGCTCGTTAATATAATATCTGCCGAGCCTGCGTTTTCAATCAGTCTGTCAAGCTTTCTTGCACCCGGAATAGGTACTATATACGGTTTTTTGCACATCATCCACGCAAGCGAAATTTGTGCAGGCGTTGCGTTTTTATCCTTTGCAAGCGTGTTTAACAGCTCAAGCAATTCTTTATTTTGACGAACACCGTCGGCAGTGAACTGTGGCATAACTGTTCTGTAATCCGTGCCTTTTTCAAACTTTGAGTTTTCGTTGTACTTACCGCTTAAAAATCCGTTTGCAAGCGGCGAAAATGCAACGAAACCAATATTAAGCTCCTCAAGAACAGGAAACAGCGATTCATAATGCCTTGCCATCATTGAGTAGCGATTTTGTATAGCAGTCAGCGGACAAACCGAATTTGCTTTTCTTATATTTTCCTCGGTCGCTTCGCTCATACCCCAATGCGTTATTTTACCCTCTTTAATCAAATCTGCCATTACTCCTGCTACTTCTTCAATAGGAACATTAGGGTCGAAACGGTGCTGATAGTATAAATCAATATGGTCTGTGTCAAGTCTTTTAAGCGAGCCTTCAACCGATTTTCTGATAACCTCCGGTCTTGAATTCGGTATAAGAGGTGGGTTTGTGGCATTGCTTGTTTTGTCAAATTCAATGCCAAACTTTGTTGCGATAATAACCTTGTCACGGTATGGCTTTAATGCTTTGCCTACAAGCTCCTCGTTATCGTGTGGGTTATTTTCCGTACCGTAAATCTCTGCCGTGTCAAAAAAGTTATAGCCTAAATCAACAGCCTTTGCGATAAGCTCGCACATTTCATTTTTATCGGCAGGTGAGCCGTAAGCGTGGCTCATTCCCATACATCCGAGACCGACAGCCGATACCTTTAAGTCTTTGCCTAAAATTTTGTAATCCATTATTTCTCCTTAGTGATGAAAATTCGTAAATGTAATCTGTTCTTTTTCGGGCAGTCCGAATTGCTCCTTGCCCAGTGAAATACTCTTTGCCATAAAAGCAATGTTTCTGCCGAGCGTTCTCATAGTTTGCAAACCCTCTTTGTCCTGCAAAACTTCTTCTGCCTGACCGCCGTAAACCATATTCCAATACTGACTTGTGGCAATCGGCATAGAGCTGATTGAAAAATATTTGTTGAGCACATCGTATGATGCTGTGTTACCACCTCTGCGACAGGTTGTTACTGCTGCACCAACTTTCATTGTCTTATCAACATTCGCCGTACTGAAAAACAATCTGTCAAGAAATGCGATTGCTCCACCGGCAGGAGATGCGTAATAAACAGGTGCTCCGATAACAAAAGCGTCTGCCTCGTTAAATTTAGGTGCACCCTCGTTTACAATATCATCGAATACGCACTTACCGATTTCCTTACATTTTCTACAAGCGATACAACCGTGCACATCCTTGTGGCCTACATGGATAAGCTCAACCTCCATACCTTCTTGCTCCAATGTATTTTTTAGTTCGGTCAATGCCGTGTAAGTACAGCCCTTTGCTCTTGGACTGCCGTTTATAAGCAGTGCTTTTAACTTTTTCATATCTGCCACTCCTTCGTTGTTTTTCTTTTCAACTATATTATAAGAAAAACGAGACCTCGTATGAAGTCTCGTTTTGTTATTCAGTATATACCTTTCGGTTATAACTGCTTATTTAGTTTTAACTATATTCTTAGCTGCATCTAAAACTCGTCTGACATTTTCGCTTGGAGTCATCGAATGTAAAAGACCGTACGGAATACTGTATTCCCACTCAACAGGAATAACTTTCAGCAGAGGATGAACATTTGCCCAACCCGGTATCGCAAGCAAAACATCGTTCGTGTTTTCGCATCTGTTAAATATGCTCATATTGTAAAAATCGAAATCAACAATATGTATCTGCGTATGATTTTGCCAAATATCGTCACGCAATTGGTCAACATAATTGCTCCAGCCGCGGTGCATAAGCATTAAATTTTCGCCGTATAAATCGCTGATTTGAAGCTTATCCTTTTGTGCAAGCTTGTGGTGAATGGATACGGCACAGCAAAACGGCTCACGGGATAATTGCAAGCCCTCGCATTTTCTGAGTTTAAGCATTGTGTCGTCAAATATTCCGCCGATAATATCAATGTTCTTTCCCAAATTCGCAAGTATTTCTTTTGCGTTTTCGGGTGTGTTCTCAAATGGAACAATTTCAAATTTTATATCCGGGCATTGCTCTTGAATTTTCGGCCACATTTGCATAAGTAATTGAGCAGGAGTTGTAGGCGACGAGCCGATACGAATAATATTTTCGCCCTCGCTCATTGCGTTTTTCGCCCTGACAACACTGTCCTTGCAATAGCCGATAATGTACTTAGCGTCCTGATAAAGCGACTTGCCTGCGTTAGTCAGTATCAACCCACGGTGCGTACGCTCAAACAAAACCAAGTCAAGCGAGCTTTCAAGCAAATTGATTTGCTTAATAACGGCAGTCGGCGTGATATACAATTCCTCTGCCGCTTTGTTAAAACTTCCTGCGTCCGCAACCTTTATAAATGTTTCTATCTGTGGATTATACATCATCCCACCACCTACATAACAAAATTAAATCACAATCTGTTGTATATCAAAATGATAAATCTTTTTCTTAATTATACTTTAAAACTCTCAAAAAATCAAATTGACTAATAAATAGCCGTCTGAACACACAGGCGGCTATTTTAATTTTTTAACTTTTCCATCTTATGGTGGTACAAAACGCTTCCCCCTGTTCAAACAAGTAAAGGGCATAAAAAATTTTTCCAAATAATTTTCATTAAACCGTCAATTTTGGGTGTGCATTTCGTCACCCTTTGTCCAAATGAGTAGAGAGGTAAATATTAAAAAATATAAATTTTTCAAAAACACCCCCCCAAAAAGCGTTCTCAGTTCTAACAAGTGAAGGGGTAATAAAAAAATATTGGTCAGAGGGTTAATTTTTGCCCGTTTTCGTTGCCTACCAAGTGAGAGGGAAAAATTATTTGCAAATAGGGGGTGCAAAATGCCTCTCCCGGTTCAAACAAGTGAAAGGAGTTTTTACAATGCCGAGATTATCAAAGAAAGCAAAACAAGAATGGGATTTTTTCATAAATCCCAAAACAGGCAGAAGAACATACAACAGCCTTTGTCGTAAATGCAAAAGCAAATGTAAGCAGAGCCATAAGGTAATCGTTGTTTTCTGCCCGAAGTACAAATCCAAAAGAGGTGCAAAAAGCATTAAAAATCGCCGTGAATATGACGACAGCGGTTAATTTGATATAGCGATACTTGTTTTCAATAAAATGTCGATACAAAAGAAAAAATTACCGATTTCGGCACCAAATCAATACAGAAACAGAGGTAACACGGTGAACAGATATTTCAAAACATCGGATGCCAAAAACTTTGCATTCTACAAAGTACCTAAAGCGTTATTTGAAGAAAAGTACAAATCAGTT
>OIYO01001234.1_pt1 | contig 15066 bp, 12 predicted proteins | sample 1588191 | NCBI WGS metagenome assembly OIYO01 (sample SAMN03283275) | human gut metagenome | biome: human-associated habitat; material: feces | host: Homo sapiens | place: Peru | collected 2012 | reverse complement strand
TGCGCCGTTTTCCCTGACCTCCACCGTAACGGTAATGTCGGGATTATGCACATCGACCTTGAGATGATGGAATTTCGACAAAATATATCCGCCAAGCTCCCTTGCAATTTCGGGACTTTTAAGGGGAAATGTCTTGTCGGCACGCTTGGCCTCAACCTTAAAGGTTTTGGCTGCAGAAAGACTGTCGGCAAGGTATTCCGCCGCCGTCTTTTTAATGCATTCCATGTCCTTTTCGGTCACTGCCGCCCTCGTGAAAGCAGCAATTCCGAATACTTTTCCTATGCGGTTTTGCGCCTCGTCCATATCAAACCCCTCATCGGCAGGCTCGATGTATATTGTCGACTGAGCGGCGCGTATGTTAACCGTCCCTAAGGGCTTTATTCTGCGGCGTATGTTTTTTATAAGAATTTCTTCAATTATTCAAAATCATATTTGAAAGTCGAACAAGTTTTCTAGTTTGTTCATTCAATTGATTTTCCAAAATTGGTTCATATTCACCTAAATAAGTATTTGCAACTTCCGGTTTTGACTTAAACTTATTCACATTATGTCTTATAATTCTTTCAGCCGGCTTTCCAATGTTTTCTAACGTGTTTCTATCTTCTTCTGTCAATCTATTGGTTTCTAATTTTTTCTTACCTTCTTCGACCAAAGTTTTCATTCTTTCCAGTCTATATTCGTGTCTTGCCATATTACGTTTAGCGGTTTCAATATAGTCCGGAATATCAGCATGACGGGATGGGCGGCTGAAGGATTTTTCAATACTTCTTTTATTTTCTATTACATCATCAAAGCGACGTTTACTCATTGATACAGAAAACTCTAGTTCTGATAAGTTTTTCTTCTTTTCAGCAATTTCCGGAGCTACACTTTCTAAAGACAAATTTGCTAACCCATTTTTTATATCTTTTTTCATCTCTAAAAACGCCTTATATGGGGCTTTTAAATAACTCGGTATTCTAAAAGAGCCATCCCTTACCAAGTCCATCGCATATTCTTTTGCTTCATCTCCTGCGTACCACTTTCTGCTTTTTGTAATAAGATTATCAAATTGAGTTTGATTTTCATCAACCCTATCTAATTTTAATCTTTTAACTTCGTCAAAAGCCGTTGCATCAAAACGTGGTTTTACTTTGTGGCTGTTAATATCCATAAGTTCGCATTTGCAAGAAGACGCTATAGCAGAAAGTTCACTGACTAATTCTTTATTTTTTTCTATAAAAGGTGTTAATTCTTTATCAACAAACTCTTTTGCATAATTTAATTCCGGAGGAACTTTCCCCTTAAACATTATCATATTCATAGGAAAAATCGTCAAAGTTAGGTTTGAATTCGAATAATTAACATTTTGCGGATTGTTTTTACGAACATTATTTCTATTAACAAAAGTTGAACTAATCGGTAAAATTTTCACGATACACCCTCCTTTTTAGTTTATTTATACATCAATGCTCTACGCTTCTGAACATCTGCATTTTTTAGATAATCTTCATATCTCATTTGATAATTCAAATATCCGTTTGGCGTGATTTCAATAATTCTATCAGCAACAGTGTTTATGAATTGATAATCTTGAGAAGTAAATAAAACAGTTCCTGTATAATCAATCAAAGCATTATTTAAAGACGTTATAGCTTCTAAGTCCAAGTGGTTAGTTGGCTCGTCAAAAAGAAGAACATTAGATTCTTCAATCATTGTTTTTGCAAACATACAACGAACTTTTTCTCCACCTGATAGCACTTTTACTTGTTTTTCAGCGTCTTCACCGGAAAACAGCATTCTGCCCAAATATCCTCTCAAAAAGCTTACGTGTTGCTCTTGAGAATATTGTGCAAGCCATTGGATAATATTTTTATCCGTATTAAAAAATTCGTTATTATCTTTAGGGCAATAAGAATGAGTTGCCGTAACTCCCCAAGTTACAGTTCCTTCATCCGGTTCAATTTTACCTTCTAAAATTTCAAAAAGCGTTGTAACCGCCAATTGGTTTTGAGAAATAAATGCGATTTTTTCACCCTGCCTTACATCAAATGACAAAGCCTTTATCAAAAGCTCGTCATTTACAGATTTTCTTAATCCTTGAACATTCAAGACATCTTTCCCAGGGATTTTTGAGAACTTGAAATTTATACTAGGATATTTTCTTGTTGAAGGTTTTATATCTTCCAAAGTCAATTTTTCCAACATATTTTTTCGGGAAGTTGCTTGTTTTGCTTTTGATGCGTTCGCACTAAATCTTGCAATAAATTTTCTAAATTCTTCCGCTTTTTCTTCCAATTTTTTATTGCGTTCTTCTTTTTGTTTCATAATCAACGCACTAGCTTGTGTCCAGAAAGAATAATTACCTGTATAAAGCTGAATATTTCTAAAATCAATATCTGCAATATGTGTACAAATTCTATCCAAAAATTTTCTGTCGTGCGAAACTACAATAACTGTGTTAGGGAAATCAATCAAAAAGTCTTCCAACCAAGTAATTGTCGCCAAATCCAAGTGGTTTGTAGGTTCATCCAAAAGAAGAATATCCGGAGTGCCAAATAAAGCTTGAGCTAACAATACACGCACCTTCTCGCTACCGGACAAATCTTTCATCAATGAATAGTGCAATTCTTGAGGAATACCTAAATCATTAAGAAGCGATGACGCATCCGATTCAGCCTGCCAGCCATCCATCTCTGCAAATTCTGTTTCTAAATGAGCTACACGAATACCATCTTCGTCATTAAAATCGGGCTTCATATACAAGGCATCTTTTTCTTTCATAACATCATAAAGATGCTTGTTGCCCATAATAACGGTATCAATAGCAGTATAGTCGTCAAATTCAAAGTGGTTTTGTTTCAAAACTGATATACGCTGCCCTTTTTTGATATGGACTTGTCCGCTTGTTGGCTCCAAATCACCCGATAACACTTTTAAAAAAGTACTTTTTCCGGCTCCGTTTGCACCAATAAGTCCGTAACAATTGCCTTCTGCAAATTTTATATTAACATTTTCAAATAATGGGTCTTTCCCAAATCGTACGGTTAAATTTTCTGTAGTAATCATAATACTTAAAAGTTTAGCATAAGCAAGAGGTGCAAAGCAAGGAGGTAAGATTTTTCAGTATTTGGTGGGAAACGCTCACGCTATTCCATTCAGTTTGCCGTCATTGCGAAAAAATTTAGACTTTTGTTTATTAATATTAATTTTTACTCCGAAAATTTTCGTGGCAATTCAAAAGTTTAAAATAAACTTACAAACGGAATGACTGGATTGCTTAGTTCCCGCTCGCAATTGTACATGTCAAACAATTAGTCGTAGGGTGGGAAAAGCGTCAGCGGTTCCCACCAAATGCTATTCAAAGTCTAAATTGTCTATACTATTAACATCATCAAAATTACACCAATTAATATCATAATATCCTTTATCAACAAATTTTAAAAAAGTTGAATACTTCCATTCTTTAGGTGAAATTTTATAATGTTTCATTGAATTATAATGAATATAATCAATATGTGTATAAAAATCTTTTTCATTTCTTATAGTATGTTCCCAATATCTTCTTTGCCAAATTCCTTTTTCACCTTTTTTTAATTTACTTTCTGAGATGTTATTATTTTTGTTTAATCTATGAGAAAAATCAAATTTTATTGAGTATATAATTTTAGGGTATTCTTTTATGTTTTTGACATTTAGAATCATATGTAAATGATTTTTCATTACACAAATTGCAATTATGTTGAATTCAAAATTTTGAAGAGCATATCTAAAAGAGTCACGTAATAAATTTATATTTTTAACTAAAATATCTTCACGATTATTGGTAACAATAGTGAAGAACACATAATTGTATTCTTGCAAATACATTCGTTTATAATTTGACATATGTTCATTATATCAAAAATGGGGTTTGGTGGGAACCGCTGACGCTTTTCCCACCCTACAACTTCGCTCCCGCTCGCAATGACGTTGCAATATTTTTACCAACAAAGTCGCAGGACAGGAAAAACGTCAGCGGTTCCCACGTGCTTAGCGATTTTGCGAATTTTAGCAAATTATTTTTTTAGAGTTTTTTACTAATTAAGACAAATCATAACAAAGGAATTACTAATTAATGCAAATCGACAAATTTACGCAAGAAAAATATCAATTTAAAGCAATGTTAAACAACATCCAACATCACGCAGACAATTCTTTACGTAATAAAATTCAAATAAATCCTGAGAAATTGTCACGCGATTTGTACGTTGCAAATAGCAAATGTAACAGCAATCAACTTAGAAAAATGTTAAATCATACATTTGTTCAGTTAGCAGAAAAAATGGAAGAAGCAAAACAAGATAGTATAGCCGGAATTATTTACTCATTTCTGATTAAAACCAATGCTGATAATACTACATTTCTAAAATTCATTGGACCTAAAGCTATTGAAATAGCCAAAAAGCAAAAAGACAGTGTGCATATTGCATCAAGAGCAGACGATTTAGCTAACGTATACAAAGGAAAAGATGAAAATTTATACTTGCAGTATTTAAACATCAAAAAAGATGCACTTACAGAGGTTTGCACAAATTATGAACAATTAGGAAAAGGGTTTAAAACAATTTCTCGTCCCTTGAATACAAAAACAGCGTACGTTTTGACCCTAATAAAAACAGAAATTGATATAGCAATGCAAAAAGAAAATTCTGCTCCTAATGAAACAAGAAAAGAATTAGTATCTATTTACAAGAAAATCAACAATCCAAACGGTATTTATTTTGTTGATAACCTGCAAGAATTGAACAAAATAAATCTGTTTTTAAAAACCAAACTTTCAAAAGATATCTTTAATACAGACAATGAAGATAACCTAAAAAAGAATTTTCGTTTAACAGCAAGAAAAATACTCACTAGCGTAAAAAATAGAGAACCGTTGAATATAAAAATATTAGGTGAGTATTTTTCTGATATGTATGACAAATTCAAAGACAATGCTTTAGAATCAGACTTTATAAACAGTTCCTTTTCTTTAATTGATAAATTGAATAGATTAGATACTTATATTTTTACGAGTAAATTATACACAATTTTATTTGACAAAAATAAAAATAATCCTCATAACACTAAAATAATTGCAAAACATGGGTTCAATCATAGGGTAAAAGAAAAAGATGATTTCGGAATTGTATTTTTTGGACAAAAATACACCAAAGCATTAAAAGAGTGTGATAGATTTTCTCCTACAGAATATTTAGATGTTCTTAGTGCATCAATGAATGCATCTAAAAATATTATAGAGAATTATGATGAATTATCTAAAAAAAGTACATTAAGAGCAAAAAATGATTACGTAAGGCAATTAATTTTTGATAAAGTAAGTGCCGCAAAATTCATAACAAAGAAACATCCTGATATTGGCATAAAACTGATACAAGAAGCAATGGCATTAATAAAAACCTTGCCAAGAGATTATTTGAATCAAAATCCTGCTATTGAAAAACTAAGAGAATATATTTCCACTTTTGTTAAATATAATAATTAAAAATCAATACTGGATTGCTTCGCTCCCGCTCGCAATGACGTTGCAATATTTTTACCAACAAAGTCACAGGACAGGAAAAGCGTCAGCGGTTCCCACCATAAAAGACATACATTTATAACACAGTTCCCACCTTAAAATACTTTTATAACACAGCAATTAACAAAATCAATATTGCGGAAATAATAGAACTGATTCCGACAAAAATCCAAAATGGCGTAATACCTTTACTCTTGGCATATGTTTTTGGTTTCATTGTGTAAGATTGTTTTACCGGTGCAGAAGTTTTTTTATTACTGCCGTTTCCACTCTTTTTAGTTTCTTTTTTCTTTGTTTCATATTTTTCGCTCAAGCTGCTTTTGCCGGTTTTTCCTGTTATCAAGAGTTCAATATCATATTGATTTTTTAGTATTGATTTATTTCCTTTTTTATAAAAAACTGCATAATTTATAGCAGCTTCAAATGCTCGCTGCAAACACTCTAGCGCAGCCATACCATCTTTTTTTACTGTAGAAGAATGGACTGAAATATTGCCTTGTTTTTTTAGAAAATACAAATCGTCAACAAATTCTTTTTCTTGAATAGAAGTTGCGTGGTCTTTTAATGTTGCAATCATATCATCAAAACTTCCGTCATATTGTCTTCTTTCAGCCAATATAGATTTACACATTTGTTCGCCAAATCTTCTTGTCTGTCCCATACATTGTTCAAAAAATTCAGCGGTATAAAGCTTTTCTGCCTCTTTTATTATTTCATAGAGATTAGCATCTATCTTTTTTAAAAAATCAAAATTTGTCATACTTTTTTAACCTAATTTAATATACACATAAGAAGTCTATAAACCCCAAATGCTACACACCAAGCAATTAAGCATTGTATAAATACAACCAGAACCGCATATTTTCTGCCTAATTCTCTTCTTACGGTTGCAATTGCAGCAACACAAGGAGTATATAGCAAACAGAACACCATAAACGTAAATGCCGTAATCTGATTAAACAATCCAGATTTAGTAATATCACCAACCAAGACGCTCAAAGTACTTACAACACTTTCTTTTGCCATAAATCCGGTTAAAAACGCAGTTGAAATTCTCCAATCATCAAGACCTAAAGGTCTGAATAGCGGTGCAATAAAATTACCAAACAAAGCCAACAAGCTATCAGCAGAATTTGTAACTAAATTCAATCTTGTATCAAAGGTTTCCATAAACCAGATGATAATTGTTGCCCAGAAAATTATCGTAAACGCTTTGGTTACAAAATCCTTTGCCTTGACATAAATGAGTCGATAAACATTCACAAATCCCGGCATTCTGTAGTTAGGAAGCTCCATTACAAACGGAACGGCTTCACCTCTGTATACAAAATATTTCAAGAAAAATGCCAAAAGAATTCCGACTACCATACCTATCAAGTACATACTAAGAATTATCCACACTTGGTTCTTAGAAAAAAATGCAGCTGTAAATAATGCATAAATTGGTAGTTTAGCAGAACAACTCATAAACGGAGTCAATAGAATTGTCATCTTTCTATCACGTTCTGATGGCAAAGTTCTTGATGCCATAATAGCTGGAACAGAACAACCAAAACCGATTATCATTGGAACAAAACTTCTGCCGGACAACCCGATTTTTCTAAGTAATCTATCCATAACAAAAGCAACCCTCGCCATATAACCGCTGTCTTCCAAAATAGATAAGAAGAAAAACAGAACAACAATTTGCGGCAAAAAGCTTAAAACACTTCCCACTCCGGAAAATACACCATCAATAATTAGCGAATGCACTACAGGATTTAAGCCATAAGCAGATAGAATCTGATCAGAAAAAGATATGACTTTTTCTATTCCAACTTCCATCAAAACTGACAAAAATCCGCCAATGGGTCCAAAAGTTAAGAAAAATATTAATGCCATGATTAGCAAAAATGATGGCATTGCCGTATATTTTCCTGTCAAAACCTTATCAACTTTCAAAGATATTCTATGCCCTATTGTATCAGAAGGTTTGGAAACATAATTAGCGCACAATCCTTCAATGAAAGTGAATCTCATATCCGCCATGGCCGCTTCACTATCTAATCCTGTATCATTTTCCATCTCTTCAATAATATGGTTACAAGTTTCAACTTCGTTGTCATCGAGATTTAATGATTTAATAAGGTGAAAATCCTTTTCAGCAAGTTTTGTTGCCGCAAATCTCGCAGGGATTTGCACTGCAACAGCATGGTCTTCAATCAAGTGAATCATTGAGTGAATACAACGATGAACTGCACCGGATTTTGAGTCATTTTCTTGACAGAAATCAACTCTTGCAGGAAATTCCGAGTATTTGGCAACATTAATTGCGTGCTCTACCAACTCCTCAATACCTTGATTTTTAGCTGCAGAAATAGGAATTACAGGGACTCCAAGTTCCACTTCTAAACCATTAATATCAATACTTCCGCCATTTTCAGTAACTTCATCCATCATATTTAATGCAATTACCATCGGCACATTGAGTTCTATCAGTTGCAAAGTTAGATACAAATTACGTTCAATATTTGTGGCATCTACGATATTAATAATTCCATCCGGTTTCTCGTTTAATATAAAATCTCTGGTAACAATTTCTTCGTTACTATAAGGTGAAAGCGAATAAATCCCCGGTAAATCTGTAATTGTGACATTTGCATATCCTTTGATTTGCCCTTCTTTCTTATCAACAGTAACCCCAGGGAAATTACCTACGTGTTGATTAGAACCGGTTAATCTATTAAAAAGTGTAGTCTTACCGCAATTTTGATTTCCAGCCAATGCAAATTTTAGCTTTGTTTTAGGCTTAACATTTCTTTTCTCAACACTTTCTTCACCTTTCATAGAGTGTTCAATCTTTTTGAAAACAATTTCTTTTCTTGGCAAACTATGAGCTTTATGGATTTTTTCCAAAACTATTTTTGCCGCATCTGCTTTTCTTATCGTAAGTTCATACCCTCTAATTCTAATTTCTAAAGGGTCGCCCATTGGTGCAGTTTTGATAAGTTCGACTTCCACCCCCGGAGTCAAACCCATATCCAAAATATGTCCTCTAAGCGCCTTGTCTTCGCACTCGATTGATTTTATAAACCCTTCTTTTCCAATTCTTAATTTATCTAATGTTATCATTTCAGCCTCATGTGTTGATTTTATTATATTCTAAAAATATTCAAGGGGAAATAGCATGTACATCTAACAAGTTCAAGTTTTTGGTGGGAACCGTTCTCACTTTTCCAACCCTACATTCTTTCAATTTTCAACTTTTTAACCCTAAGAGCATCGCACCACTTGCATTCAAGACCGCGATAAAAGTTACACCAACATCGGCAAAGACTGCACCCCACATTGTCATTAAACCTAACCCACCCAGAATTAAGAATAGTACTTTTACGCTGATTGCAAATGCGATGTTTTGCTTAACTATTGTTATTGTTTTTTTTGCTACCTCTATAGCATCTACGACTTTTGAAGGTTTATCATCCATAATAACCACATCTGCAGCTTCTATTGCAGCATCAGAACCTAATCCGCCCATTGCAATACCGACATCCGCACGAGTTAAAACCGGTGCATCATTAATGCCATCTCCAACAAATAATACACGACCCTTTGAGGTTGAAATCAACTCTTCTATTTTTTCTACTTTGTTTTCCGGTAAAAGTTCCGCATAAACTTTATCCAAGCCAAGAATTTCTTCAACTTTTTCGGCAGCTGTTCTAGAATCACCCGTCAGCATTTCTGTAAAAATCCCAGATTTTTTGAGATTTGCAATTGCAGAATATGAATCTTTTTTTATTTCATCAGAAATAACAATGTAGCCTTGAAATTTTCTGTCAATTGAAACATAGACAACAGTCCCCATGGTTTCAATAGGCTCTGCCTTTATCAATTTAGAATTTCCAACTAAAACTTCTTTACCATCAACAAAAGCCTTTATCCCCATGCCGGCAATTTCTTTTATATCATTGTTTTCCGGAATTTCTTTACCGTAAGCAGCTTTAATTGCTTTTGCAATCGGGTGAGAAGAAGAACTTTCAGCGTAAGCAGCATACTTTAGAATATCCGGATTGTCTGAAACGATTTGTGTAACTTTAAATACACCTTCTGTTAGCGTTCCGGTTTTATCAAAAACTACAGCAGATGTTTTGGCTAAAACTTCCATGTAATTACTGCCTTTTATTAAAATACCTTTTCTTGAAGCTATTCCGATTCCTGCAAAAAAGCTGAGTGGTATTGAAATTACTAACGCACAAGGGCAAGATATTACAAGGAACGTCAAGGCTCTTTTTACCCAAACAATAAAAGATGTACTCAATATTAATGGCGGAATAACAGCGATTATCAAAGCCAATATAACAACTACAGGTGTATATATTTTAGCAAATTTTGTAATAAATTTTTCCGCTTGTGCTTTTTTTGCAGAAGCATTTTCTACTAAGTTCAAAATTTTTGAAACAGTTGACTCTTCAAATAATTTAGTAACTTTTATTTTCAGAACTCCATCACAATTTATACATCCGCTTGAAATAGCGTCACCTGCTTTTACGCTTTTGGGAATAGATTCACCAGTCAATGCAGATGTATCAATAGAAGCTTGTCCTTCTGTTATAATGCCATCTAGAGGAACCTTTTCTCCTGTATTAACTGTTATTATGTCACCGATTTTTACACTTTCAGGACTAACTTTTTTACCATCAAGGTTTGCATAATCAGGTCTTATATCCATTAGTTCACTTATAGAATGACGTGATTTTTCGACAGCCTTATCCTGAAAATATTCTCCGATTCGATACAAAAGCATTACCATGATAGCTTCCGGATATTCTCCAACACAAATTGCGCCAATAGTTGCAATACTCATAAGAAAGTTTTCATCAAAAACTTGCCCCTTAGCAATGTTTTTTAATGCATCTTTCAAGACTTCCAAACCTGCAATAATATAAGCTGCGAAAAAGAAATATTTACACCAAAAGCCGGCAATAAACAATACGGCAATCAATGCAAAACTAACGGCAACTCGCCTTGTATCAAGTTTTTCTTCAGAATGTTCGCACATAGGAGCACCTCAATCAATGAATTGTTACTTATATTATAGTTGAACAACTATTCAACTGTCAATTGATAACGGCTATCTTTTTACATTGTTTAATATTTAGTTTGACATATGAACAAATATTCAACTATAATTTTTGTATGGATAGATTAGATATTATAAACAAAGTCAGTGCCAAAATGCCTAATACAACACTGTTATACGAGCTTTCAGACTTCTTTAAGCTCATGGGAGATAGCACCAGAATACAGTTATTATGGGCGCTTGAAGAAAATGAAATGTGCGTGGGAGAATTAGCAAGCTTATTAAACATGACAAAATCTGCAGTTTCACATCAACTTAAGATATTAAGAAGTGCAAAATTGGTTAGAGCCGACAAAAAAGGGAAGAATGTTTTTTATTCTCTTAATGACCATCACGTAAAAACGGTATTAGAAATGGCACTTGAGCACATTTTGGAATAAATATTATAAACAGTTCTGAAATTTTAATTGTTATAATAATTGTACCGGCATAGAATTTTGTTTTAAATTATCGTGCGCTATTATATAAGAAACAAGGACAAACACTACTAATATATGTTCTTGGGAGGAGATTTTATGAATAAAAATATCATTATTGTTGTATTAATTTTTCTTGTGCCACTTGTAGCGTACTTTGGATTAACTAGAGATAAGCTGACAACTCCGCCATCAGTCGCAGCAGGAGGGGCTGAAGTTATAAAATTCGCATCTCCAATGTGTTATGAGTGTCAACAATTAGAAAAAGTATTTGACGAGATATTTCCAAAATACAACCGTGATATTACATTAAGACAAATAAATGTTACTCAAAAAGATAATGCAACCGGAACGTTAATCAAAAAGTACGATGTAAAATTGGTTCCTACGACGGTTTTTAAAGACAAGAACGGTAATGTTTTAAGACGCATAGAAGGTTCTATGCAGCCACAGATATTAGAAAACTACTTGAAAGAGTTAATCAATGGATAATTTAGTACAAATTTTTTCTTCCGGCACAACCAGTGCCGGAGTATGGGCATTAATGTTCGCAGCATCATTTTTAGGTGGTGTACTAGCTTCAATTTCGCCATGCTCACTTGCGATGTTACCGTTAATAATAGGTTATGTCGGCGGTTATTCTAAAGAAACGCCGCTCAGAACTTTTGTTCAGCTCAGCTTCTTTATATTTGGCACAGCAATTGTATTTTCAATTATTGGAATAATATGTGCTGTAACAGGTAGCGTATTCGCATCCGCACTTGGAGCTTATTTCACACTCGTAATGGCTTCGTTACTACTTGTAATGGGTTTAAAATTAACTAACCTTTTGGATTTTGACATGCCGGTAATAATAAAAGCAATGCCAACAAACAGTACAAACTCCCTATTTGTGTATCCAATTTTACTAGGAGTTGCGTTTGCTCTAGCCGGAACACCTTGTTCTACGCCAATCCTTGCAGGCATAATGGCATTTGCAGCTATGGGAAAAAATCTTTTTGCTGCAATTGCTATGTTATTCCTTTTTGCAGTTGGTCAAGGTGTAATCTTAATTATCGCAGGCTTGTTCACATCCGGAGTTAAAAATCTTAGAAAATTTGCGAACTTTTCTGACATGCTGCTAAAAATCAGCGGAACGCTTTTGATACTGGTTGCATTATATTTATACTACAAAACTTTTGCGCTGATTGTTTAAACTATACGTTTTTCAAAATTTCTGATTCAATGATTTCCGCTGCAACTTTGATGCAATTTTCGCAAGGTCTTGATTGATAATATTCATCGGTTCTTTTAGAAGGTGTTGGTTCATCAGCTCCTTCTGAAAGTCCGAGTAAATCACGACAGATTATTGAACCACATTCTCTTTGGAATTTTTTACCCAAATCTTGAATATGTGCGTAATGTTCGCCTTTGATATCATCATTATTTGGGGTAGTGTATCCTTGCAAAAGTCCTGCAATCATGAACATCGAACTTACTGCGCCACAAACTTCTCTTAAACGTCCCATGCCACCACCAAAAGAAGAAGCAAGCTTTAAAGCAGTATCTTCTGACAAATTAACTTTGTCGGCAAACGCTAAAAGTACTGATTGAGCACAATTGTAGCCTATTCTAAAATTATTGCAAGCTTTTTCTGCATAAATCCCCATATAAGTACTTTAACAAAAAAATGAACAAAATGCGATTCAAGATCGTTAAACAAATGTAAATTAAATAGGAGAGTAAATTATGACAGACGAAAACAAAATTATCGAAGAAAAACATGAATGCTTGTGCCAAAACAAATATTTTAAGAAATTTGTTGTAATCACAGCAGGAACTTTTGTAGGTGCTTTTTTGGCAATTAGCTTATTTGCAGCGCTTAATAAACCGCCAATGCCAGTTCCAATGCCTTGTCCTTGTCAACAAATGGTAAGACCGGATTTTGGACCTCAACATTTTGATAGAGGACCAAGAGGTGAGTTCCATAAGAAATTTGATAAAAGACATGCGGACAGACCACTTCCCCAAAAAGAACATAGACAAGACGTAGATGTCGATGACTAGTGAATAAAAAAAGGAAAGAAGAGCTTCAAAATAAGCTCTTCTTTTTTTACTTGAAATTTAAAAATGTTTGTGAGAGAATAGACAAGTGACAAGTGAATAACTTAAATTTATGGCAAGGTAGCTCCCTGAGTGAACGATAGTGAGCGAAATTATAGATTTTCGTGAGAGCCGCACTCGAACCAGCTACTGGAACATAAAGAAAAACATGGCAAGGTAGCTCAGCTGGTGAGAGCGCACGGCTCATACCCGTGAGGTCGAGAGTTCGAATCTCTCCCTTGCTATTTTTTATTGCTTTCTCACGGGTTATTCGTCGTTCGCAAGTTCTCTCAGAGAACACAATCGGGTTCGGTTCCAAGTCTTCACCTCTCCCTCTTGTAGCGCACGGCTCCCTCTCAGTAAAACTTACCCATTAGGGGTAACTTTTACTTCGGCACAGTCCGATGAGGTCGAGTTGTTTTATAAAACAGGTTTGGAGTGACAAATTCTTTTCCTGTAAGGTTTTAGAATCTCTCCCTTGCTATTTTTTATTGCTTTCTTACGATTCATTCATTAAAACTAAAAAATTCTTTTGCTGCGTCGTAATTTGCGTTTCTGATATAATCTTCTGTAACTTTTTCTTGATATCGACCATTATAGGAATCAAATTCGAATTTTAAAAAGGCTTCTATTGCCAAATCTTTCTCTGACATATTCGGATTTTCTTTTCTTAAATTATCTATAAAATCCATGTACTGCATATCAACAGATTCAGTTTTTGAACCTGAACGATGACCTTCAATTTTTTGTTTATAATCTGAATCATTTTTTACAGCTTCTGAATACAATCTGTATTCAGAATAAAATGTTACAACTTCTTGTAATAGTGGTGGCATGTTATCTGACAATATTGAATGAGCAAACTCATGAACCATTACAGATGCTATTTCCGGTTCACTTAATGAATCCGAATCAATTTCAATACAATCTTTTCTACTAATTCCTACAGAATTTTCCGCTTTATGGTCATATAAACCTTTTCGGTTTAAAACCTCAACATATTTATCTTGCAATTCCTTTGGAAAAGTTTTTATATTATCAAGCATATATTCTCCGCTTGATAACATTTTGTATAAACGCCTTTTATCCATTTCTGTAATCATATTATTTGTGACACTTTTACCTTTACCTTGTACATATCCTACATTATCCAGATTTACAATAGCATCTAGAAAAGAATTCAGCTCCAATTGTTCTTTCGGATTTTTATTAAAATGTCCATTGTTTGTAAAATAAGCCTTCTCAATGTTATCAAGTTTGTCATCACCGTTCAAATCAAAAAGTTCCATACCGGCTTTAATTTTTCCTCCATTGAACTCATCAGCAATTTTATCAAAAGAAACAGAATCTTTGCCATCAGCAAATAAAACTTTTATCTCATTTGTAATTACATTGTTTCCAGCATCATCAGTTATTTCCATATTATTTAATTTTTCATGTTCGATTTTGCTTCTTTTCTGAAGCGTTTTGTTGTATATCGCCAATTTGTCTTCTTTTGTGATTTTTCCATCAGAATTATCGGCTTTTTCCAATTCTTCAAAAGTTTCTTTTAGCTGAGATAGAGTTGTATACCCAGTATTTTTTGATAAAAATTCTTCTTCTACATTATCAATTTTGCCATCATTATTTAAGTCAAAAACTTCCATTCCTTTTTTAACATTTTTGTCTTCATCAAAAATGTCGGACTCTTTTACGCTTTTGTATTCTATTCCAAAAAGAGCTTTTAATTGTGGTGTAAAGACGCTTTTTCCGCTTTCATCTTTATATTTTTCAGCAATTGTAGATTGCTCTTGTTCTTCTTTTGTTGGGTTGAGTTTTAGCATCTTATTTATAAATTTAACAATATCTTCCAATGTAATATTATTTTTTTGAACATTTTTATCTAGAAGAAAAATTTGTATATCCTG
>OIYO01001232.1_pt1 | contig 15097 bp, 6 predicted proteins | sample 1588191 | NCBI WGS metagenome assembly OIYO01 (sample SAMN03283275) | human gut metagenome | biome: human-associated habitat; material: feces | host: Homo sapiens | place: Peru | collected 2012 | reverse complement strand
GCAAGAGCTCGCACTCGGGTGAATAAAAAATCTGTGGCTTGTTCGGTTCCCACATAACACAGCCGCCCGGCTCGATGTCGGTTTTCTTTCCGTTAAAAACAGCGGTAACGGGTGTCAGAAAGTGAACGAATATATACATATCGCCGATGCTGTCACGCTCGACCACGAACCCCTTTTCCTCGGGGTAAATTGATTTTGTCATTAAAAATTCCATTTAAATCACCAAGATTATTATAATGTATTATAGTAGGAAATGTCAAGTGTTTAAAAGTAATTTGCATTTACTTTTTTAAAATATTAATATACAATTTGGATAAAGGTAACAATGTTTATATCTGTTTTGTTAATGCAAATTTTTGAAAATAAGAAAAAATACGGTTTTTGAATTCATTCAAACGAGTGAATAAAGGTCGAATCGGTATACAATAAATTTTATTAAATAAAAAGAAAACGCAAAGTTATTGAGTGAGGAGAGATTATTATGAATTTCGAAGGAAAAACAGCGTTGGTTACGGGTGCGGCGGCATTGTTTTTTGCCGAACGCAGAGCGGATTTGGTTTTGGCCGATATGAATTACGAAAAGCTTAAAGATGTAAAAAAAGAGACCGAAAAACCGGGCGCGGATGCGCTTATATCAATGGTTCAATAATATACGGGAGGTATTGTCGTGAAGAAATTTTTGTGTATATGTTCATTTATGATTTGTGCGGTGCTGAGCATAGGCAACGTTATTCCCACAGGTGTTTTTGCGGATAATGATTCGGTCGGCGTATCATCGGGCAATGAATATGGTGAACTCGGCGAAAAGGCTGAAATTTTAAACAAACTCGGAATAGCTCGGTTGTCGGGGGATTTGGCTGAGGGTATAACGAGAGGTTATTATATAAATATTATCGGCAATATCCTATGGCAGGGAACGGAACCGACATATGAGCCGTGCTTTGATGACGTAACCGCGGACAGCGAATATGCGTCCGCAATATCGTGCGCATACAAACTCGGAATCATAAGCGGCGGCGGTGACAATAAATTTGAACCCGAGCGTTATATAACATTAAACGAGGCTTTGACCGTTATGGTAAAGGTTTTGGGTTATGATATAATGGCGGATAAAAATTCGGATTTGTATTCTCAGGTCAATTCGATTGCCGCAAAAATCGGTTTAAGCCGAGACATCGCGAGCATAGGCAGCGGCGATTTAAAGGTCGGTGACGCGATATTGATTTTGTACAATGCCCTTGAAATTCCCATCTTGAACCGAATATCTTATGCAAAGTCGGACTCGGATAATGTGTATTCATCAAAGATAGAAAAGGATAAAGACAAGAATCTGCTTACCGAGTATATGAAGATATATAAATATGAGGGTGTTGTTACGGCGGATTATTATACCAATATTTATAATGATACCGATGACGGTTTGAAAGAAAACCAAATAAAAATCGACAACATTATCTGTAACGCGGAACAGAGCGGTCTCTTGGGAAAAAGCGTTGCGGCATATTTAAGAAATGTTTATAACAAAGATGAATATGAGATTGTATACATATCGGAGAGCAATTTTTCAAAAACCGTTGAGCTAAACGGCGATGATATTTTACCATCGGTAAACATCAAAACGATTCAAACGGAAAACGAAAACGGAAAAAAGCAAAATTATAATATAAGTGATAATGCGGCTGTTATATATAACGGCAAGTTTTTAGGCAGAACAAACACAAGCGATGTTTCGGATGATGATTTCAAGATAAACGACGGCAAAATCGAATTGACCGATAATGACGGTGACAACCGATATGACGTTGTTAAAATTTTTGAATACGAACGTATATATATCAAACGTATAAACCAAACGGAAAGGGAAATAACCGATTATTATACGGATAAAAAATACAGTTTGGACGATGTTCAAAAAAAGACGGAAATATACAAAAACGGCTCAAAAGTCACTTTTGATTCTATAAAAAACGGTCAGACGGCTGAGATTGCCGAAAGCAGAGACGGTAAGGTTATATTTGTCTGTCTTTCGGATTCGAGCGTAAGCGGAAGCGTGTCAAGAACCGAAAAAGATGAAGTTGTTATAGATGGCAAAGTATATAAGCTGTCAAAGTTTTATGTGGACTTGTCGGATAGCGGCAACGGGCGCGTGACAAAACTCAAACCCGGTGTAAAAGGAACGTTTTATATAGGCGGCGACGGAAAGATTATTGCATACAAAAACAGCGAGAACACATATTACGGATACCTTGTGGGATTTTCGGATACCGATGTGTTCAATGACAGCGCAAAGGCGCGGATTTATACAGCGAATGGAGAAATGGCGGATTTTGACTTAGCGGAAAAAGTTAAGGTCATAAACGGAAACAAAGAAACGGGCAGGGGAGTTGAATATGCTGTTTCGAACGTTGAACCCCGCCGGGCGGTAATAATAGAAACCGACAGCGATAACAGGCTTATATCTCTAAAAACGGCGGTGGATTCGGCGGTATCGCAAACCGATGCTTTTGTCAGAAACGCGGCAAAATCAAAGATGATATATAACCTCGGGATATTGAACGCGCGATACAGAATAGGCGATAACACTATGGTTATGACTGTTCCCGACCCCGAAACGGTATCGGATATTTATGACGAAAACTATTACAGAATCTCGGCAAAGTTCAGCAACGGGAACAGATACAGCGCTGAGGTGTTCGATATGGACAGCGTTCACGATGTCGGTTTTGTAATATTCTATACCGACAGCCCGACAGACGAACTTGCGACACGTTACGGCTCGGATATGATAGTGAACGAATATATTGATTCTCTGAACGAAAAAAGCGGCGAGACGGTGAGGGAACTCACGGGATTTTGCGATAAAAAAGAAGTATCGATGGCTGTTGACAATACGGACCTCTTGCCCGATTCAACGTATTCGGCGTGGAAGAATCTCAATATCAAAGTTGGGGATTTAAAATTCGGCGATGTTATTCAGTATAACACATTAAAAACGGGAAATCTCGGTATGTACAGAGTCCTGTTCAGACCCGACAAGAACGCGGAATATAAAGAGGCGTGGACCTCGGCGAATCAGATTAACGAAAATTCGATATACGCAGATTTGTACACGGCTTACGGAGAGGTAGTATCAATCGGTCAAAAACAAATTGTTTTCAAAAGCGAAACGAATGCCGAAAAAGTATCGTCAATCACATCTTTGACCGATATATACATAGCCGATATGGATAAAAAGAAAATCAGAGTTGGCGAATACAGTGATATTTCTGAGGGCGATAATGTATTTTTGATTATTACCGCCGACGGAACAAAGGATATTTTTATCTATAAATATTAAGAAAGACGAAAAGGAGGTTTGATGAATGAATGTTACGGGGTTTTTAAAAAGAAAGTTGTTTGTATCGGTCGCGGTATGGATTTTATTGTCAGCACTTGCCGTAACGACAATATATTCGGCGGACGGCCCGATAAGCATAAAAATTACCGATGCTTATTTTGAAACAAACGAAGAGGATAATATAATAAACGAAAAATACCTTGTTTTAAATGGTGAGATAAGTCAAAAAATCAAAGATGAAATCAGTTTTTATATTATCGATGCCGATAAAAAGGTGACGGACGTTTTACAGACGGTATCGGACGAAAACGGAAAATTTTCGTTTAAGAGTACATTTGACAGAACGAACTCAAAGGGCAAGTATACCGTGCGGATAAGCAGCGCGATGTCCGCGAACATAGCCGAAAAGGAGATAACCTACAGCGGAATAAACGGTGATGCCGAGATAACTTCTTTTAAAATCGACGGTGTATCGGGTTCGATAAAAGGCGGCGAACTTACGGTGAAGTTCGATAAATATGTTGATTTGAAAAAATCAACGGCGGAGTTTGTGACATCCGATGATGCGAAAGTATATGTCGGCGGCACTCGTCAAAAGAGCGGTGAATCCAAAAACGATTTTACAAAGACCGTTGAATACAAAGTTGTGTCGGAGGATAATTCGAACACGAAAACATATTCCGTGAAATGCGATGTTCCGTCGGGAAACAATGTGTCCTCGGACGGCAGCGGCGGCGGTGGCGGCGCTGCATCGGGTGTGTCGCATATGAATTATAGCGAAGTAAAAGATGATAATTCAAAAAACGATGATTCAACACGGGATGAGAATGTATTCGGCGATGTGAAAAAAGATAATTGGGCATACGAATATATTAACGCCCTGTATCGCGAGGGCATTGTGAACGGTGATGAAAACGGAATGTTTTATCCCGAAAATAATATTACGCGCGAAGAGTTTGTTAAAATGCTTGTCAATGCCTTAAAATTAAAAACGGAATCGGCTGTTGAGCTGAATTTTGACGATGTTGATTCAGATTCGTGGTATGCGCCTTTTGTGAAAACAGCGTACTTTCATAAGATAGTGAACGGGGTGAGTGCAACATCATTCGGAACGGGAATGAATATCACTCGCGAAGATATGGCGGTTATGGCGTATCGGTGTATGTTCAAGAACGCGGAAATATTGGATAATGGCAAAGACGTTTTTGCGGATGACGATGAAATATCGGATTATGCAAAAGCCGCGGTTTATTCGATGAAAGAAAAAGGGATTATCGGCGGAACGGGGCAAGGGCTTTTTGAACCGAAACGGTATTCCGAACGAGCCGAGGCGGCAAAGATAATATATAACTGCATAAACTTAAAATTCTGGCAGAGAGGAGATATGACGGAAGATGAAAGGTTTTATTAAAAGTTGTAAAAAGCTTATGTGTATATTACAGAGCGCGGCAATCATTTTCGGCGGTTTGAGCATTTGTGCTTTTGCGGACGAAGAAAGCCGATTGTTCACAAACTTTAAAAGCGCAACAATGTACACGGGCGAAGAAAAAAGCGTAAGAGCCGAATTATATTCGCCGAACACGGAAAGCCTCGAGTCGGTACAGCCGATATGTGTTTCGGATAACACAAATGTTATAGAGATAAAGGACGGTGATGTTCTGGTTGCCAAAGAAAAGGGCTATGCACACATTAATGTGGCATATGGGGCATACAGCGAAAGCATAACAATAGAGGTTATTCCGAACTTAGCAAGGGGTGTAAGGCTGTCCGAAACAGGCGTTTCGTTCAGCGCGGCAAACGCGGTAAAGAGGATAAGCGCAAGCGTAATCGGCGATGATGCGGACAAAACGATTGAATGGACATCGGATAATGAGAGTGTTGCAACGGTTGCCGACGGATTGATAACGGCGAAAAAGAGGGGCGTTGCGGCAATCAAGGCAAAGTTCTCGGGGGATTCAGATGAAAATGCGGCAGAGTGCAAAGTCACGGTCGGCGCGATAAACGCAAACGATATGTTTTCGGGCGTATCGAATACAATCGATGATGTTTGGCAATATGTGTACGCGCCGAAAGGCACAAACGAATGGACGGAATATGACGAGATCGCAAATTCCGGGACGGCAGACGCTATGTGGCGAAAGAGCGGCGATACATCACAGAATTGCGGCTTTGTTAAGAGCTTTTCACAGGAATCGGGTACAAATTATGACAGCGCGAGAGTGTTTAATGCTTTTGTGGACGGAAGAATAAAAATAAGCCTGTTTGATGACGAAAAAGCGTCATTGAGCGTTACCGATGCGAACTGTGCGGCGAGCTTTAAAATTCTGAAAAACAATGAAAAAGTTTTTCCGCGTGACGATGATTATTTATTGCTCGAAAAAAAGGAGGACGGTTCGAAAATAAGACCGTTTGACGATATGGATAACAAATCGCTTTATCTCGATGTCAAAAAGGGGGATAATATCAAGTTTGTGTTCGGCGCGGTTGAGGGCAAGGCGAAAGCAACGGTATATATGTGGTACGGGGGATTTTATGTATCATATACAGACGATGTTGCGCAAAACGCTCTCGAATTTGCGAACGAAAGCAAGGTTTTATACGTTGGCGATGAATACGCGCCGCAGATAAATTCAAACCCCGATAATATGGATATTTCGTATTATTCGGATGATGAAAGTATCGTGTATATCGATAACGGCGTTCCGAAAGCCGCGGCATCCGGGGTTTGTAGGCTGTTCGCTTTTTGCAAAGACGGGCGGCTTGGCGATATGCAAAGCCTGACCGTTATACCGATACCGAGGGATGACGCGAATATTAAGTCGGTATCAATCGGAAGGCTGACAGACAGCTCGATAGAGGATATTCCGAAAGGTACAACGGTTGAACAAATCAAAGCCGCCATATCGGTACAGGACGAGGCGACATTTGAAATATTCGAAAGTGACGGAACAACCGCGGCACAGGAACTTGAAAATTATTGCAAGTGCATTGTCACGGCGGCGGACGGGGTAACCCAAAAAACTTATACCCTGATGCTTGCCCCCGAAATTATGATAAATCGGACATATATCCGCACAGAGGTCGGAAGTGTCGAAAAGCTCAGAGCGTCGGTTATACCCTATTCGGACAGGGAAGTTTCGTATGAAAGCAGCAATTCGGACATAGCCGAGGTTGACGGTGACGGCAATATTACGGCAAAGAGTGAGGGAAAGGCGCGTGTTTCGGCGATGTTCGGCGACAGCGCAAAGACCTGTGTTGTTGAGGTCTTACCTAAAACGGAATTGGGCGTAAAGCTCGAAAGGAGCGGAATTGCGTTCTCTGCAACGGGGCAGAGCGAGAAATTAGAGTATAAGATAATCGGCGCGGCGGAGGACAGCGCGGTTGAATGGAAGTCGGAAAACGAAAGCGTTGCGTCCGTCAAAGACGGCGTTGTAACGGCAAACGGTTCGGGGCTGACATACATTAGGGCAGGAATAAAAGGAGAAGCTTCGGCACAGACGGCGAGATGTGCGGTAATGGTCGGCTCTTTGAATACGGACGATACTTTCTCGGCGGTTTCGAATACGGATAACGATTTATGGCAATATATGTACGCGCCGAAAGGCTCGTCAAATATGTGGAAACCGTTCGAAGAAAGCTCAAAGCCCGATGATGCCGAAAACTCATCGTGGCGCATAGCCGGTGATAATTCGTTTGTAAACGGTTTGATAGGTATGCGGACGATGCGTCCGGGAAAGACAACCGATGTTGCAAGGGTGTTTAACGCACCATCGGCGGGTACGGTTAAGATTGCATTGGCATCCAACGAGAGGGCAAGCCTCAGCATATCCGACAATAATGTTGCGGCGAATTTTAAAGTCCTTAAAAATGACGAAAAGATTTATCCGACCGATAAAGACAGCGTATATCTTGGGGCGAAATCACAGACGAGAGTTTTTGATGAGCTTGAAAACGGCGCGCTTTATGTTGATGTCGAAAGAGGTGACACAATAAGGATTGTGTGCGGTTCGGACGATATATTGCCCTGTGCGACAATTTATCATTGGTACGGCGGAATTTTCGTTTCATACATAAATGACAAGAGTACATACGGAATAAAATTTGATAAGGATTCGGTTTTGCTCAAAGAGGGAACGATGACAACGGTTGAGGCAAAAACAGATGGCAGTGCGGATTCGGCCGAATATAAAAGCTCTGACCGTGGAATTGCCGAGATTGACCTCAACGGACACATAAAAGCGATAAACGAGGGTGTATGCCGTGTTTATGCATATACAAAATCGGGCGAGATTGCCGATTATTGCGATGTGACGGTAACGCCGGCGGATTTGAAAATAGGAAAGCCCGTAATTACCTTAAATAATGCCAAGAAAAAACTTGACATAAAAGTCAATGTTATATGTAATTACGGTCAAAAAGATGTGACGTTAATAGGTGTTGCGAGAGATAAAAAACAAAAGGCAAAGAATATTGTCATATCGGATGTTCTGACGATAAATGCAGGCGAAACGAAAGAGCTATCCGTCGAGATTAATCCGGATTCTGTTTCGTATAAAGTCGATGTGTTTATATGGGACAGTCTAAACGGCTTAAAACCGCTTACCGGAATGTGTACTTATTCGCTTTTTGATAACTAAGGGGGATATGACGGCTATGTTAAAGAATAAATTCAATAAAAAAGTATCGATGATTTTGACCGCGGTGTATATAATGTGTCTTAATCTGTCCGTCGGTTTTGCAGAAACGAACGGGTATTCCGATACGGAGAATCATTGGGCAGGCGAGGCAATCGAGTTTGTCACCGAAAAGGGAATAATGAACGGCGTCGGTGACGGAAAGTTTGAACCCGAGCGAAAGATGACGAGGGGCGAATTTTTGGCTGTTGCGGCACGGACGTTCCGACAAACAAGCGGAAACACGGACGATTCAAACAATCTTTATGCCGATATATCAAAAACACAGTGGAATGCGCCGTATATCGCGGCGCTTAAAGCGAACGGATGTATTCCGTCCGAAATGATAAGCGGAGGAAAGCTGAATGCCGAGCTTCCCATAATAAGGGAGGAAGCTGCGGTGATAATGTGGAATTGCTTTTATTATGCCTATAAGAACGAACACGGTTCGGATGCCGGCGATATTGCCGATGCAGATGACATATCCGAGTGGGTGAGAGAGGACGTTTTAAAATCAATTGACGCAAAAATTTTCGGCGGCGATGAAAACAATAACTTTTTACCCAAACAGACAATAACAGCGGCAGAAACCGCCACTGTTGCGTACAGGGTGAGGACGACCGATGAGGCATATGTACCCGACATTCCGAAAGAATCGGGGAATCTTATCGAAAGCGAAACTGCCGCGGCGTATAAGCGCGGTGCAGTGAGGGTTGTGATTTCACCGGGAACATATAATGTCACCGAGGGAACGCCCGCATTTAACGGATTTCGTTCGCATATCCTGCTTTCGGATATGGAGGATTTCAGCTTTGAGGGATATGATGTAAATCTTATATATCAAGTCGTTGACTGTTCGGGGCTTGTTCTTCAAAGATGCAAGAATGTGACGGTTAAAGGGTTCACTACCGATTATCGGATTACGTTCTTTTCCCAAGGCGAGGTTATCGATGTTGACGACGAAAACGGCGATTTCAGATTGAAAATCGATGACGGTTACAACAATGAGCTTGACGACTCGTTTTGGGGCGCGACAAAAACAGCGTATGTTTATGACCCCGATACTCTGAAAATGGCAGAGGGTTACAGCAACGTTGCTTTTACGGTTAAAAAAGACACAGAGTCGAACGATGACCATATGTGGAGGTGTCACGTTACCGATTTGTATAATGCCCTTCAGCTAAAGCCCGGATTGCTGCTTGCATTCAGACAGGGCGGCTCGGGTGTAGGTATGAATACGAGAGTGCATTTGAGCTCGGGTACAACCCTTATGGATTACACTATGTGTATGGGTCAGATGGGATTGCTTGAACAAAACAGTATGCAGATTCGCGACTATAAACGCACGCATTTAAAGAATGTAAAGGTTACGTTTGGACCGACCCCGATGGGCGCGACAAGGCGCAGACTTATGTCAACGCTTGCCGACGGCGTACACTTTACCGAGTGTCAAAAAGGACCGCTGATAGAGGATTGTCTTATCGAGGGCAACGGCGATGACGGCATCGCGATACACGGATATTTTCGTATGATAATGGATAAGTATAACGGTGAGTTTCCCAAGCTCATAGGTGATTATGAGGACGGAAAGGCGTTTGTCATAGCTGGAATGTGGGCGAACGAGAGGGTTCTTGTCGGTGACAGATTCTCAATCTATGACAGCCACGGCTTCAAAAAGGCATCAACGCGATTGGCAAAGCCTGCGGTTGCGGTATCGGGCGGCGATACGACCAAGACAAACACGTATTATACGACAAATAAAAACGTACTCGGACACCAAACTTTGTCGGCGTACAGTATTTATCAGTTTGAGGACGTTATGGATTTGGAATACGGCGACATTATTGTTGACGAGGATTTGACGGGTGACGGATATGAGGTTAGAAACTGTTCGGTTATCAGAAATTCGACAAGAGGAATGCTGATTACCGCAAACAACGGCTTGATTGAGAACTGTACCGTTGACGGAAGCCGAAGCGGCGGAATTATCGTCCTGCCCGAGATAGGCTGGGCGCAGGGCGGATATACCGAAAATCTGACGATACGAAATTGTACGCTCAAAAATATCGGTTCGGGTTATGAGGGCGGCCTCGGAATACCGAGAACCGCGTCTGCACTGAATATTTCGTCCGATGTTGACGGGCGCAATCATAAAAATATTGTCATTGACAATAATCGGTTCGAGAGTAACTGGGGTTATGATATAGAGATTGCGAACACGAGCGGAGCGGTTGTTAAAAGCAATGTTTTCGGGCCGCGCGCCGAGGCGTCAAAGAACCTTAAACACGGTGAGTGCATATATGTTGAAAACAGTGATAACGTTGATATAAAAAGCTGTAACAAAGGTTTGGGCGACAGAGAGCTTTATGCGGCATCGGATTGTGATAACTTAAAAGGCCTTGTTCCCATATCGGTTTATCCGATGACGGTAACGGATACCCAAGACGGTATATGGAGGTATCAGTATTCACCGCTCGGAACGAACCTGTATTATGATTATAATTTCTGTGACTCGGTTATGGACGGCTTTACACCCTCGTTCACATGGTGGGTTGACAGCAAGTGGAACAGCACGTTCGGTGGAATAATGAATCAGTCACAGGTATCAACGGGTTCGGCGGCGGATGTGACATATACGTTTGTTGCGCCGAAAGACGGAAAAATCGAAGTAACAATAAATGACGGAGTGAGAATCAACCCGAGTTCGACCAAATCGGACGGAGTAAAGTTTAAAATAATGAAAGAGGATAAAAATCTTTATCCCAAAGTCGGCTGGCAGACGGTCTTGTACGGCGATGCGGGAACTGTAAACGAAAAGGTGGTGACAAATATACAAAAGGGCGAGAGAATATATTTCAGGGTGAATTGCCTTGAAAACACGTTTTATGATAATGTGGTATTATCGCCGTATATAAAGTATCTCGAGGAGAACGCACAAGCAGAGACGACAGAATGTGATAATTCGGAAAATTATACAAAAATTAATTTTTAAAATTAAAAACAGTAGGAGGAAAAAGTAATGTTGGCTAAGGTTTATTCAAAAAGGCTTGCATCGTGGGTTTTGACGATGTTTATGATAATCGGATTGTTGGATTCGGTCAGGTTTGTGCCCGTCAATGCGACAGAGACGGTTTATGAACTCAATACCTCGACACAGGTTGACTATTCTCAAACGCCGTGGAAGCTGGGATATTTCAAAGTTTCGGATAACAAATTCACGCCCGATGACTTGATGGCATACCCGACTTATCAAAATTTATACGGCGGAAGATGGATGGATGCGGATTTGTATACTCAGGGAGGTCTCGGCATAACAACGGGAGCGAACTGTTTTGTCGGTACGGCATACGAACCGGCAATCGTTTTTACCGCACCGAATGACGGTGTTATCAAAATAGATTACGCGATAACCCCGAGTACGGGTGGTGACGGAATAAGATATAAAGTGGAAAAATATGCGGCGGCATCGGAATCATCGGAGGGTGTTTCATCGGATAAAATTTACCCGTCAGCAGATGAGGCAGACACCGATGGTTGGAAGTTGTTAGAACCGAACGGTACGGAGCACAGCAATGTTTTATATGTGTCAGTAAGCGACGGCGAGAGAGTACAGCTCAGATTTAACTCAAATGCCAATCAAAATTCCGATACATTTAAAATGCCGAGGTATACAATAACGTATTTGAAAAACTTAATTTCATATGATACGGACAAATACGTTCTGACGTATTGTCCCGATGAAGCGGACGCGGCAATCAATAATGACAACATCGCCGAAATAAAAGCAATATCGGCAGTGCCCGCGATTACCGATGCCAATATCACATATACTTCATCGGATAACAGCGTTATCGAACCTATCGGCTCGGGCAGGTTTAAAATCAAAAAAGCGGTCGATATTAACAACCCGATTAAGGTTACGGCAAAAAGCGGAACAAGCACCGCAAGCGTACAGGTATATGTGTTTGAACAAAAATTGACAAGCGCGGATGACCCCGACAGCTATCCGTTTTACACGGGTGCAACGGCGGCGACACAAGGTCCTGTTTGGTATGTAAAATCGGCAACCCCGATGAAGGGCAGTGCCGACAGCGCGGTGTACAGCGACTTAAAAGCCGATATACGCACACTTTCGAACGGAACGAAACGAGCGATATTGTGGACGGCAAAAGAAATGGCGGATGATTCCAGATTTTATGACCTCGGCTTTTCGTACAAGGACAGCACAGGTACGGCTCACACAGGTGCGAACGGCGATATTACACTTGCGTTTAAAGCGCCGCGCACGGGAAGAATACACCTGTCAAGCGTTATTCCGTTCAACAACACGTCCAAAACAAGCGGATTTAATTACAGAATCGCAAAGAACACGACTCAGTTATACCCCGAAAGCGGCTGGGCTTTTTATAAGAATTATACCAACAACGGTGTTGCTGCCGAAGATAACACGGCGTTCTTTGACGGACTCGATACCGATGTGGAAAAGGGAGATTTTATATACATAACCGTCAATAATAACGGAAGTAATTCCAACGGCGGTTTCGGATATGTTCCGATGGTAACATATATAGAAGAGGATTCGAATCCGTTCGGCTTGGATGTATATAAAGGTCTTGCTCTTACCAACGTTTCATCCGACGGCGGAGTGGATAATAACGATACCCTGCAAAAGGCTTTGCATCTTCCGACGGCACAGGCTGAAATCAGCATAACCGACGGCGAAACACAAAGCGATGGAAAGTGGCTTGCGGACGCATTTGATTATTCAAGCCCTGGCGAGTTTAAGACTCTTGCGACAAACTCGGATTCGGCGTATGCGGACATAAAATTAACGGGCGAGAGTGCGGGAAAGACCCTTAAAAACCTTGATGTGGTATTGAGAACAAAGATTGAAACGAGCTATCAGACGGCAGAGGGAATACACTATAATTTAGAGTTTAAATATTCGACAACGGAAAACCCGACCGAGTTTAAAACGTTTTATAAAACAAGCTCGGCACGCGTGCCTATGACGGCGATAACATATCCTGTTATAAGGATTAACGATACAGAGGGTAAAATATCGAATATAGATACGATAAGGATTATATCCTCAAAGAAAAACGGTTACAGTGCTGTATTCGGCGAGGTTGATTTTAACACGGTTGAGGACAGCGCGAGCGTTGCGTTGGCGAAAGAGGGTTGGCTGAACCACTTAAAAGTTGACGGAGTATATGCGGATAATATGATGTTCCAACAGAAAAAGCCGATTGTCGTAACAGGCAAAGGCGGAAACGGAACTGTAAACGTTACCCTGACCAAAAAGGATGATTCATCCGTGGTAAGATACGGTTCGGCGGCAGGTGCAAAGGACGGCTGGATGGTTTCGCTCGATGCTCTTGACGGCGGATTTGACAAATATACCCTGTCGGTAAGTGACGGAAATGCGACAAAGACATTTAACGATATTGTAGTAGGCGAATTGTGGCTTACGGCAGGACAGTCAAATATGATGTTCTATGAAAAAGAATCTTCGTCCTTTGAGGCGGATAGGCTGACTGCCGCGAACTATGATATACGTTATTTCAGCCAAGACACGATTGCGGCAAAGGAAAAGAGAGATAACGTAACCAACGGAAGGTGGACGGTTGCGAACACGGCGGAAAGCATCGAAATGGCATATGCGATCGGGTATCAGTTCGCGAAAAATTATTATGACCTAATGGGCAAGAGCGTTCCTGTCGGAATGGTTCAGGTTGCACAGGGAAGCTCGGGAATGCAATGCTTTATGCCCGATGAGATTTTGACGGGTGATTTTGAGGTTTTGAACAATTCAAATGATGTTGACCCTTATTTGAATACCGCCGACAGCCCCAAGTGGCAGACCCGAGCGACAGGATTATATAACGGTATGTTAAATCCGCTCAATATAAATATCAGCGGTGTAATATGGTATCAGGCAGAGAATAACAGAACAAATTGTCAGTTGTATAAAAAACTTGAACCGACCTTTATAAATATGCTCAGACAAAAGTTTGACGATGCAAAACTTCCGTTTATCCTGACCCAGCTTCCGTCATTTAATGACAATGACAGCTGGCGCAATATGAGGGATGTTCAGATGCAAAACGCATTGAGCGACCCGTATTCGGGAATAGCGGTAACGGTTGATACGGGCGAGAAAAACAATATTCACCCCAAAGACAAAACAAAGGTGGGTCAAAGACTTGCGCTTGTTGCGGCAGGAAAGTTCAAGGGTGTTGACGTTGAGTATTCCGGACCTATGCTTGACGGGATAAAGCAAGAGGGTAACAAGCTTGTTTTAAGCTTTAGCCACGCTGACGGCTTAAAGTCGGGTGGCGGAGAGTTAAACAGCTTTGAAATATCCGCCGACGGCAGCACATACGTTGCGGCAAACGCGGTGATTAACGGCGAAAAGGTTGAGGTCAGCGCCGATTCGGTGACAAATCCGCGATATGTGAGATACGCATATGCGGCATATGTCGAAAACCCGAATCTGTATAACGGCTCGGATTTGCCTGCGGCTCCGTTTGACGCGTCCGTTGCGGGATACAACGACTGGACGATTGAAGTATCGGACGGCAAGGCAAATATCAGCAACGTTATTTCGAACACAGACAGCTTTGTCAAGGGCGAAAGCCTGATTTTGGCGGCATATGACAGCGGCAACACGCTCATCGATATAAAGATTGTTCCGTATGAGGTTATTTATAAAGAGAGCCGCGAAATAAACGAATCGGTTAATTTCGGAAGTGACGCATCATATATAAAGATAATGCAGTGGAAGGATTTGAGCGGCGTAAGCCCGATAAAGGCGGCGCAGACATATCCGTCAAACCAATAAAAACGGCATTAAATTTAAAAATTGAACACGGTCGGACAGGTCGATTAATCGGCTTATCCGACCGTATTTGTTTGGTGATTGGGATATAAAAATCAAAACCCGTAACACAGCTGATTTGACTGTGTTACGGGTTTGAGATAATGTGCTATTTTTCTATTGCCGCGGTCTGTGTGTTTATCTTTCTGAAGATTTCGGGGTCAAACTTGAACTTTCGGTCGTATGTCATAAGACCGTTTTGTTCCT
>OIYO01001231.1_pt1 | contig 15109 bp, 14 predicted proteins | sample 1588191 | NCBI WGS metagenome assembly OIYO01 (sample SAMN03283275) | human gut metagenome | biome: human-associated habitat; material: feces | host: Homo sapiens | place: Peru | collected 2012 | reverse complement strand
GCGGGATTCTTTTTGTTCTTTCCAGCCCGGAACCGCTGCCGTTTTTTCCAGCATTTATGCGGGTTTGGCGCGTTCCAGTACCATCATATAACAGTATATGCATTTTTTCAAGCGTTCTTTCATGCTGTTTACAGTTCACCCGCGCCATTCGCAAAACCGCGCTTTCAGCGCTCTCCGCTGCTTCGCAGCTCTTTTTGCTCATACCCTGGCGCTCCCTTCGTGCATTCATAGAGACAGATTTTCATGCAAGCATGAAATCTGCCTCCACGAATGCACGAGTGAACTTTTGCCCTACATCAAATCGATCGAATTCATCGTAATTGCCTGGCGCAGCGCGTCGATTTCCTCGGCGCTCAGCATGATATAGGACTCGCCTTTTACGATCTCTTTCAGATATAAAAAGCAGTTGTCACGGCTGTGGATTGCATTCAGGATAAAACCTGTGTTTTCTTTGTCGAGCATTGCCAGCGCAAAACTCATCTTTCCGCCCACATCGTCAAACGCATCATATTTTACGATTCCGTATTTGTTCAGCGTCATGCCCTGGATCTTTTTCAGATCCGCAAGATTCTTTTTCGTCAGCTCATTCTGCTTGTTCAGTTTGTCAATTTCCTTGAACCGCTGATGAAACAGCTTTTCGAGTGACTGGGCGTCTTTTCCCTTCATAAAGCTTCTGTACTTCTGGTTCAGTCTGCTCAGACGCAGCGACATGCTGACCGTCATAATCATCATCACGATAATCAGTACAATCAGAAGAAGTACAACAACGCCAAGGTCAATTCCTACCTTATTAAATAAATCGCTCATTATTCTACCTCTTACTGTATTGATTCAAACAGATCCATGATTCTCTCGAGCTCTTCCTGGGAATAATACTCGATCTCGATCTTTCCTTTGTGCTTTGCCCCGCGGTGAATGGAAACCTTCGTACCAATGATACTCTTGATTTTCTCTTCCAGACCTTCGTAGATGGCTTCCTCTTCCAGATTGACTTTCTTTTCTTTCTTCACCTTCGGATTCAGGATCTCTTTGACCAGGCGCTCGGTCTCACGGACACTGAGCTTTTCATCGAAGATTTTCATTGCCGTATTGTACTGGAGCTCTTTATTCTCCAGCGCCAGCAGCGTACGCACATGACCGGTTGTCAGCATTTCATCGACAACCATCTGCTGTACCCTGTCGTCCAGTTTCAGGAGACGCATCGAGTTTGTAACCGCCGTTCTGCTTTTGGAAACGCGCTCTGCGATTTCATCCTGGCGGAGATGGAACTCTTCCATCAGGCGTTTGTATGCGTGTGCCTCCTCAATCGGGTTCAGGGATTCTCTCTGGATATTTTCAATCAGGGAAATCTCGACAACTTCCTGCTCGGTAAAATCTTTGATGATGACCGGTACTTCTTTGATTCCGGCAAGCTTTGCAGCCCTCCATCTCCGTTCCCCTGCGATGATCTCATAATAATCATCTTTTTTCTGCACCAGAATCGGCTGCAGAACTCCGAACTGTTTGATGGATTCCGAAAGTTCGATCAGGCCGTCCTCGTCAAAGGATTTTCGCGGCTGTTCGCGGTTCGGTTCAATTTCGGAGATCTTCAGTTTCATCTCGACTGGTTTTTCGACAACTTTTTCAACAACCTTCTCGACTACTTTGACCTCCGGTTTTGCCGGTTTCTCTTTTGCTTCTGCTTTGGCCGAATGTCCCGGTGAAATCAGGGAATCCAGGCCCTTGCCTAAGCCTCCTCTTCTCGCTGCCATTACTCTTCATCCCCCCTGTGAATCACTTCGTCTGCCAGGAGACGGTAGCTCTCTGCACCGGTGGACCGCTTGTCGTAATAGTTGATCGGCATACCGTAGCTCGGTGCCTCCGCAAGACGGACATTTCTCGGAATAATGGTTTTGTAAATGTTCTGATCCAGGCTGTCTTTTACGTTTTCTACTACCTGCAGAGAAAGATTCGTTCTCGCATCGTACATGGTAAAGACAACGCCTTCCATCTCCAGTTCCGGATTCAGACGCTCCTGCACCAGCTCAATCGTGTGCATAAGCTGGGATAAGCCCTCCAGTGCGTAATATTCACACTGAATCGGCACCAGAACGGTGTCCGCGGTGGTCATCGCGTTGATTGTCAGCATATTTAAGGATGGCGGACAGTCAATAATAATGAAGTCGTACTGATCGCGGACCTGATCAATTGCGTTTTTCAGGATGAATTCTTTGTCTTCCACCCCGATCAGCTCGATCTCCGCTCCGGCCAGATTGACATTGGAAGGGATGAGGGAAAGATTGTCAAATTTCAGAGGGATGATACAGTCCTCCAGTTTTGACTCTCCAAGAAGCAGCTCATAGATGGTATTTTCCACTTCATTTTTCTCTAATCCCATTCCGCTGGTGGTATTTCCCTGCGGGTCCATATCAATGGTCAGAACTTTTTGTCCCATTTCTCCCAGGCAGGAAGAAAGGTTAATTGCGGTGGTGGATTTACCTACGCCGCCTTTCTGGTTGGCAATTGCAATTGTTCTTCCCAAAATATGTATTGCCTCCTTTCATCTTTTTGTTTTTCATTTGCAGTTTTTCCCGTTTTACAGGAAATGACCTGCCGGCACTTCTTTCAAAAAAATAATTCATGCGGCAGGTGTTTTGGCATATAGATAGGAAAAATCTTCTTTTCTATGCCAGTCTATCTGAGAATTTCTTCAGATTCCATCTCAAAATTGCCCCAAATTGGGACAAAGATATTTTATCATACTACGCCGGATTTTACTACTGGAAATGTTTCACGTGAAACATTTTCTGCATTTTTGCATGATTGGGTGGCGTGAAACACGTGAAAATTGGAGATTTTTGGTGATGTTTCACGTGAAACATTTTAAAAAGCACTGTTTTACAGCGGGTTTTTCCTGTTTTTATGCTGTTTGGAAGGCTTTTGAGTGTTTTCCAGCACTTTTTTGTTTCTTTGGATTTTTCAAAGATTTTTCTGTTTCCAGAGAACTTTTTTCTGTTTCACACTGTTTTTATCGAATGTTTCACGTGAAACATTTTGATTTTCTCGACATCTTAACGCTTCCCGAACTGTTTTTTCCATGGTACAATATGTCTATCCAAGAAGCTGCTGCTTTTCTGGTAAATTCATATAAAATAGAAGTAAGGAGGTTTTCGCCATGTTTGAGGATGATTATCTGCTGCGTTCGATTAAAGAAATGGTTCGAACGGTTTTGAAGCTGGTTTTTAACCTTGAGCTTAAGGACGATGATCCTGTATCGGTTGTTTTTGAATCAGAAAATGCTGAAAAAATGTTATATATGCTGACGGATCTGGCTGATCTGGGCTTCATTGATGATGCAGAAAACCAATTGTATGATTTTACACAGAATCCTAAAGATATGGAGGCATTGAAAGTGGCACTGCTCTTCTATTCACATTTAAATCAGATGGATAACGAATTTCTGGAAGATCACGATTACAGCCGGGACGAAGTCGTTTCCGGGGTGAAAGATGTACTGGAAAGGTATCATCTGGATAGTATGAGCGCTCTTTTTTAAGGAAATGCTGCTATTCTGATTGTTCATTGCAAAAAGTGGTGTTTGGGACATTCTAAAAGCCCTTAAACGCCTCTTTTTTGCATAAAAAGTACTCTTTTATTGCTTTCTATTCTATTTCCCGTTACATTTTTTCATTTTCTTTTCAAATTTATCGTTTTTCTATCTACTATCTTCCATCAGTAAGAGAGATAATCCGTGAAACATCCTGTTTTTTCATTTTCTGCTCTTTTCATACCATTTTTTATTGATTTTTCCCATTTTTCAGACCAGGCAGCATATTTTCTGCTTTTTATCGCTTTATTTGATTTTGCTGTCACTTTTCTGCTTTTTTATAGTTTTAACGTTTTTTTCTCTCTTAGACATGCTTCACTCCCTCTCCATCTTCCTGGCTTACCTTTCTCTCTTTTTTTGCGTGCAATTTTACGTTTTTCCCAATTCTCAACGCTTTTTATTCTTTTTCTCTGCTTTTTTCACCTCTTACTGCCATTCTTCAGCTCCTTCTCCCCTTTCGCTGCTTCTCTCGCCTGTTTTTTTTGCTTTTTCGTCCATCCCTTACTGCATTTGCCTCTTTTCAGCCATTTTTTTCCTTTTCTCAGCTCATTTTTATCTTTTTTTCTATTTTTTTCTATTCCGCCGTTTCTTGCCCTCTTTTCGCCATTTTTCAGTTTTTCCTCCATTTTTTCGTTTCTACTTATGTCACTCTTCCAGGCTCGTTTTTTCACGTTTCACACCCCTCAAAATGTTTCACGTGAAACATCGTTTTTCACGATTTCCGGTCTTCAGCGGTCAGTGAGAAGCGATTTGCTTTTTCTCTTCCCGAAAGTCACTCTCGTTTTTGGTCTCTCCAATTTTTAAAATAATCGTATTCTCTATCCCATTTTGGATTTTTCCGTATTTTTTACATTTTTCCTGTATTTTCGCATGTTTCACGTGTTTTTCTATCTTTATTTTTGCTCTTTTATTAAATTATTTAACTACATTTTTATATTTTCGTATAAATTGAACTTTTACATTCGTTTTTCCGGATTTTTCAAAGCATTTACTAAACGCGTTTCAAGGCCACTTTTTCATGGATTTTTGCCAATCTGGAAGGATTTTATCCCGTAGTGCCGTTTTCATGCTTTTATATGTATTATTACATGATTTTTTCTCTGTTTTTGCAGTTATGTAAACCGTTTAAATATACCTTTCACAATCAGTTGACATAACGTAGCACGTCCGGAATTGTCTACACTTTTCGCCGAATTGCGTCTTATTTTCGTCTCTTTTTCTCCTTTTTCCTTTAATTTTTGCATTGTATCTTTCCCTTTTTTCGCTTATAATAAGCTCAACACAACGTTTCGAACCGATTCCTCCCCTCCGGGAGACCCCTGAAAGGAGTTTTATCATATGAAACACAGCAAAAAACTGGTCACATTAAGTGTCCTCACCACGATGTCCGGCGCAGCGATTTACTTTCTGAATAAGACGCTTGATACCGCCGCCGTACGGAAAAACCTGCTCGCATCAGCCGAAAAAGAGACCTTTTCCTGGCAGTTCGGCGATATTTTTTACACAAAAAAAGGCACCGGAACCCCGATGCTCCTGCTCCACGACCTGAATTGCGCCTCCAGCGGCCGCGAATGGCAGTATATTGAGGACGCTCTCGCGAAAGATCACACCGTTTACACGCTCGATCTCCTCGGCTGCGGCCGTTCCGACAAGCCGGCGATCACGTACACGAACTTTTTATACGTACAGCTCATCGTCACCTTCATCAAACAGGTCATTGGATGTCCAACAGACGTGATTGCGTCCGGTTTATCCGGCTCTTTTGTCGTAACCGCCTGCAATACGGCCCCGGATTGCTTCGGCAGAATCATGATGATCAACCCGACCGATCTCGCGAAGCTCAATAAAATCCCGGATAAACGCAGCCGCTTCCTGAAACGCATGATCGAGCTCCCGCTCATCGGAACGCTGCTGTACCATACGCTCACCGGCCGCTCCAACATCGAGCTTTTATTCACTGAGAGCTATTACCACAATCCATTCCACCGCTCCCCGGAGGACGTAGACGCCTTCTACGAGTCCGCACACCTCCAGAACAGCGCCGGAAAGTACCTTTTCGCAAGCCTGGCGGGCAATTATGTGAACCTCAACATCGGCCACGCCTTAAAACACATCGACAACAGCATCTTCCTCATCGGCGGCGAGGAGGAGCCAGGCATCGCCGAAACCTTTGCGCTGTACACGGCACTCAACACTTCTATCGAAACCCAGATCCTGCCCAAAACAAAGCACATGCCGCAGATGGAGGCCCCGCAGGCCCTCTTAGACCAGATCCAGATCTTCTTCGCACCGGTACAGTAATCCCCCCTTCTGCTCCCGGCACGAACATCGTAGACGCAAAAAACGGAGAATTTACTGATTTTTCAATGTCAGTAAATTCTCCGTTTCCTGATTTAACCCAGCCTACAGCCAGTTTTTAACGCATTCTCTTCACTCCGGCTCTTCCTCTGCTCCCGGATAATCCGTCGGCGGCGCTGTATACGTTTCCATTCCTTCTTTTATCTCTTCCATCGTATAAATATTGATTCTCTCCTCCGACGCTGCATCCGGGGCAAATTCCACCGTTTCTCCCAATGCAAGCATCATCGGCTCATCCGCATCTCTTTTCTCACTGGCAATCTCATACGCGTTTACGTATTCTCCCGATGAAGTCTCTACATACTGTCCAAACCCGTCGCAAAGCCGGTAATAAACGTCCCCTTCCGCATCTTTCTCCAGAAAATACAAGGATTTCTGCCCGATCACCGGATCAAGGTCGCAGAAGCTGACCTGAATATAGTTCTCCCGGCGTTTCTCCTCCGGATACTTTGCCTTTAACTCCTCCGCATTCCAGTACGTAATGCCCGCATCTTCCATGGACCGCAGGTACTCTTCCACCGTAACCGCTCCGCCCAGCTTTCGAACAGTAATATTCTCTCCCGGTTCCAGATCCCCTTTTAAGGTCTCATCCAGCCGTAGCGAAATATCCGTTGCAATCTCGATTCCCCCTGCAAAACACGTATAATCTTCCACCGTTCCCAAAACGATGAGGTCGCTTCCCTCTTTCTGCTCATAAAAGCTGTTATAAAACTGATCCCATTCCTTCTGTCCTCCGTACTGCACATTCACCCTTGCCGGATCCAGATTTTCAAACCTCATTTTTGGCTCTTCTGCTGCCGTTTTCGCATTCCCACAGCCGCTCAAAAGAATACACAATAATGCAAAACAAACGATTTTCATCTGCTCACCCCCGTCAATAATCTTTTTATATTCCCATTATACTTCTTTCCATTTTTGCAATACAATCTATGTTTTTTCACAGATTTTCCGGCTCTTTTTTGTCTATATTCACGCATACAAAAAACGGAGGATTTACTGATTTTTTAATGTCAGTAAAGTCCTCCGTTTTCAATTTTCATCAGCTTTCCCTGAATCTTTATTCCGCTGAATCCGAAGCATCATCCGAAGAACTGCTGTCCTCCGTTTTTGCCGCAAGCAGTGTCTCGTAGTTTTCCAGCATCGTCTTCACGTTATTTTTATTAACGAGTGACGGAACTCCGTCCTCATCCACCGTGTAATAGAAGCTCGAATCATACGGGCTGTAAGCGAATGTGAGGTCACCGTCTGTCATATGGAATACTGCGGTAAACTCGGCATCCTGCGCCTGTGCAAGGCCTGTATCCTTTGTCTGCGCCTTCAGGCCGATCAGGGATGAATAGAAGGTCGTAAAGGTCGATTTATCAATCGTTTCATCGCCACAGGTGTAGCTGATCTCCTGTGTCGTGGAGTCGCTATCGTCGCTCTTTACTTCTTCTACGTGGCGTACGTACGTCTTCGTCTCTCCGTTGTACGTAATGTCAAGACTCGTCAGATCTGCCACATTTTCCATGCCGACATACATATTCCAGAAATCAGAAACCGTCTTTTCCGTGAACGCATCAATGTTGGAAGCCGTCATCAGATGTACTTCGTTCGAGCCGTCCAGCATCACGTAATAGGAACCGCCGTCCTCATTTGCATTGCCGACATACAGCACCAGGTCTTTCTCCACGGTAACGGTTGTCGTTTCGGAAGAAGAGCTCGATGATGTACTGTCACTCGAAGCTGAATCTGTCGTGGAGTCTGAAGAAGTATCTGCCGTTGTTGTATCGTCAGCCTCAACTTCCTGCTCCTCCGTGTAATGTACGCGGATCGTCGTCTTCGGCTGATCCAGTCCGTATGCGGCAAGATCCGATGCGTTGTACGTAACGAGATCTCCAAAACTGAGAGATGCCACCGCACTCGTCATGGTGCTGATCGAATCCGCATCACCGCCATGTGCTGCTCCATCCGCATCCACAACCTGCCATTCATCCGTCTGAAGTGCCGAGTCCGCAGCGCTTACTTCTTTCGTCAGCGTATAGCCGTTCTCGCCCTCCACCTGGATTTTCGTAATATGATCCGCAGTCACGGACGGCATCGACTCACTGGTCGCCCACTCCATGATATCGGATGGAAACATCGTTCCAAGCGGTGTACTTACCATGTAAACCCTGCTCGTATCGTCATTCAGATACACATAATATTTGCTCGATCCGTTCTTATCGCCGACATGAATCGTCGTTGTCTCGCCGTCTGCGGTCACGGTAACCTCATCGGACGGCGTCTCGAGCCCAAAATCGGCCATAGAATCGATTTCATCGCCTTCAATGATTCTTTCTGCGGTCATGCTGCTGATAGAGCTTAAAACGCTCGTTACCTTGCTTTCATCCAGCGGGAATCCGTCCTCCTGGTCGTACGTCCAGGTATCCGTATCGTCATCCCCCGTGGTTTTCGTAAAGGACGCCGTCTCCCCGTTGATCTGAAACGAAAGCGCTGTCACATCATCCTTTGAAATATCAACTACCTTTTCGCTGTCTGCACTGGAATCCGAACTGCTGCTGTCCGCATCGGCGGTGCTGTTTTTCTTCGTCAGCACCACCAGTATGGCAAGAAGCAGTACCAAAAGGATCAGGCAGGCCGCCATCTTTCCTTTTTTCTTCATCACTGTTTTCTCCTCTTCATCCAGATCATCACGCCAATCACAACAAGTACCAGCGGAATTCCCGCAATGGTAATAATAGACCAGGTGTTAACTGCTCCCTGTGTAAATACCAGGTTTGTATAGCTTGTGCTCTTGCTTGGGATCACAACGGTCTGCTCCACATCACACATGGATGTCAGTGCAGTCGCTGCCAGTTTCGAGTTCGCACCGCTGATTGCCTGGTCAATCTGACTGCTCAGCATTGATGCACTCGAGAAATAAATGATCTGTGTCTCTTTATCATCTACAGTCTCTGTAATGGAAACACCAAGATCAAATGCGCCCGTCTCACTATCCGCACTCTTCGACCAGGTGCTGTTCTCCGGGTCGTTCTCAATGTAAGCGTCCTCGGTCGTGGTCAGCAGGCTCTTGATCGTAATGGTATCACGGTAAGAATCCAGCTGCTGAATTGCCTGTGCAACCGGCATCAGAATGTAGTTGCTCTTTACCTCTGTGGTAATGTCATCACTTCCGATATTCGGCAGCAGGTAATACGGCATCTGCGGATAATAATGCTGGGAATCGGTCTCTACGACAATTCCGCTGGAACGTTTCACGCCATAGTTCTCCAGAATGGAATCCAGATTCGGCATATCCGTTCCGGTGTAGCTCGTAAACATCAGCAGTTTTCCGCCGTTTTCCAGATAGCTGATGACTTTATCTGCCTCATCCTCTGAATAGTCAACGGTCGGGGACATAATCACAAGCTCCTTGGCATCCTCCGGGATATCCTCTGTCATCAGGGACAGCTCGCTGATTTCCACGTTGTTTTTGCTGATGGCATCGCTGAAGTTGGAAGAAAGATCACTCTCAGAAGGCTCATTATGACCGGTAATCCAGTAAACCTTCGGGTTATTGTCACTCGTTACGTAGGTGATGGCGCTGGTAATCTGACCCTCGCCGTCAAAGCCTGTCGTCTGTGTCTGGTACGTCTGATAGTTCGTGGAAGTCTCCCACATATCACTGTTGTTGACAACCTTGCTCTTCTCACCGCATACAACAATGACGCTGTTTGCGGCTACAGTTGCGTCCGTATACTGGCTCGTAAATTTCGGATACAGATCCGGGTCTTTCTGCTCAACTTTAATGTGATCGGACAGATCCTCGTAGTGCTGAAGCAGTTTCTGAATCGTATCGTTTTCACTGCCCTTCTGTACGATATAGTACAGGGTAACGTCCTGATCCAGATCCTTTAATGCGGTTTTTGTATCATCCGTAATGGAGTACATTTTCTGGGTACTCAGGTCAATCTGTGTTTTGCTGGTCGGAATCTGCGCCACAATCAGGTTAATAACCACAATCACGGCCAGAACAATCACCGTCATAATCGAAGAATAGGAGCCCTGTTTCAGGTGTTTCTTCTGCTCCTCGCCGGTGAACACTTCCTTCAGATGTTCTTTGGAGAACGTCTTTTTCAGCTTTTCTTTGATGTTAAAATTCACTTTATGCTGTTTCTTTTCTTTCTTTTCGCTGCTCATCGTCTCCACCTCCTAATTCCAGCGTTTCTTCTGCAGGGACTGCATTGCAAGGAAAGTGCAGATTGCAATCACGGACAGGTAGTACACAATACCGCCGATGTCCAGAATACCGTTCACAAAGTTATCCATATGGCCTGCCATGTTGAATACACCGAGCAGATCCTGGATTCTGCCCTCGAGAAGGGTGGATTTTGTGAAGTAAACTGCCGTCAGCGCGCCCTCCCCGATCACGGCAATCACACCGGTAATGATCGGGTTTTTAATCATACTGCCGATCCAGAGGCATACCAGCGCGATGATGATAAAGAACGCAAAGAAAGAGCTTCCGGCTCCTTCCGGGAAGAAGTTTGCGATACCGCTCTCCACGTAGCACAGGAACAGGATCACAAAGCCGACAACGGCTGCGATGACCTGGCTCTCGGTGATAGAGGAAACGAACTCGCCGACCGAAATATAGGCTGCTCCCAGCAGGAAATAGCCAAGGATCGAGGTGTAGGATACTGCGTAGGAAACTGTTCCATGGGTTCCAAGAAGCAGCGGATACAGGCACATAATCAGCACCGGAATTACATAAATGGTGAGAAGCGCCAGATATTTTCCAAGGATAATATCGGAAATTTTTACCGGTGCGGTAAGGAGCAGCTGATCCGTCTTATTTTTCTGCTCCTCCGACAGGATACGCATTGTCAGAACCGGTACTGCGATCAGCAGAATAAATGCGGAATTCTGCAGCGCGTATCCAATCTCCGGGTAACCCTGCTGCAGGTTGATGGCCGTAAAATACAGGCCGAACAGCGCCAGAGTAAACGCCATAAACAGATATCCGACCATACTCGTCAGATAGCTTTTTAACTCTTTTTTATAAATCGCCGTCATTGTGCGTCTCCCTCCTCCTGTTTTGTTTCAGCAGCTGTTTCTGCTGTGTCTGTATTTTCCTTTTCAGGCACCTCTCCGGCAGCGCTTTCCGCTGTCTCCGCCTCGCGCTCTTCCCGTTTCTGCTGCTCTTTCTCTGCTTTTTTCAGCTTTCTCGCGGCTTTTCCGGAATCATCGGTCAGTTCAAGGAAGACATCTTCCAGTGACATGGAGGAGGATGTCATCTCGAGGATCGGGCAGTTGGCCTTTGCCAGTGCGTAAAACAGTTCCTCGCGGATATCCTTGTCCTTTTCGGTTGTAATTTTTACTTTGATCTGCTCTTCGTTCGGTGTATTCTCGTACTTGATCTCTTTTGCATCAAGTGCTTCCAGCGCCGGAACCAGCTGTTTTCTCGTTCCGTGAACGGTGCATTCGACGGTGTTCGATCCAAGCATCAGCTTACTTAAGTTTTCCGGGGTATCGCTCGCAACGAGCTGTCCCTTTGCGATAATCATGACGTAATCGCAGACGGCGCTGACCTCTGAAAGGATATGGGAACTTAAGATAACGGTATGTTTTTTACCCAGTGATTTGATCAGATCGCGGATCTCAATGATCTGCTTCGGATCCAGGCCTACCGTCGGCTCATCGAGGATGATGATCGGCGGATAACCGAGCACTGCCTGTGCCAGTCCGACCCTCTGTCGGTATCCTTTCGACAGGTTCTTGATCAGACGGTTCTGCATATCGGTGATCTTCACCAGATTCATGATCTCAAGAATCTGTTTCTTTCTCTGATCCTTTGGAATTTTCTTTAATTCTGCCACAAATTTCAGATATTCCAGAACGGTCATATCCGTGTAGACCGGCGGCAGCTCCGGCAGATAGCCGATGCATTTTTTTGCCTCCTCCGGCTCCTCCAGGATGTTGTGCCCGTTGATCAGTACTTCGCCTTCCGTAGATGCCAGATAGCCGGTGATGATGTTCATGGTCGTTGATTTTCCGGCACCGTTCGGGCCAAGGAAACCATAGATCTGGCCTTCTTCTACGGTAAAACTCAGGTTGTTGACAGCTATGTGGTCGCCATAGCGTTTCACCAGGTTTTTAACCTCTATCAATGTTCCTTCCTCCTTGTTTCTTAAAGCAGTTCCGGCCTGGCCTTTCTGGCAAAAGAGCCGGAGATGCTCTCATTTTCTAAAGACACTTTATCTTATTCTGAAAATGTGATAATTTGCTGGAAAATTTGTGAAAAAACGGTGAAGCCAAATGATCGTTTCTTCTGTTTTTGACGAAAAATCAATTTCTTTTACCATAAGAATCATGTATACTATAACGTATCCGCGGACGGACGCTTTTCCATTTCTGTTCCGCCGCGAAACATTACGCCGGACTTTTTCCTGTCCGGGACTGGAGATTTTAGGAGACTTTATGAATAAAAAAGACTACTACTGGGCCAAGTATATGCTGATTTTCGGCTTTTTCTGCATCTGCTTTGGCACCTCGATTTTCCTGAAAACCGAACACGCCCCCGATGAGGCGATGCGGATGCTGATTCCGGAATACATCGTCTCACACCACGCACTGCCGAACGGCATGGAGGAAGCGGTGCGCCATCCGCTGTGGGGCTTTTCCTACGCGCTGTATCCGTATCTGACTGCGATCATCAGCTCCGTGTTTATGGCCATTACATCGCTGTTTACGAAAAGTGCAGCGGCTCTTTTAACTGCCGCCCGCCTCACCAGCGTTCTTTCCGGCACCGGCACACTGATCGTTGTCTTTCTGATCGGTGAGGAACTCTTTGAACGCCGCGAATCGGCACTGCTTGGCGGCATTTTCGTCGGCTTCCTGCCGCAATTCGTGTTTCTCTCCTGCTACGTGAACAACGATTCGTTTGCCGTTTTCACGGTCGCGCTGATTATCTATTTCTGGATCCGCGGCATGAAAAGCGCGTTTTGCCAAAAAGACTGCATCGGCCTTGGAGCAGGCTGCGGACTCTGCGCGCTGTCGTACTACAACGCCTACGCGTATCTGCTCGGCAGCATTCTGCTGTTCTTCGCTCTGATGATGCATTTCCGGAAACCGGCAAAAGAAATTTTTATCAAAGCGCTGGCTGTTTTCGCCATCGCCTTCCTGATCGGCGGCTGGTTCTTCATCCGCAATGCCGTCATCCACGACGGCGACTTGCTCGGCATGCGCACCTCGAATGAATCCGCATCGCTGTACGCAGCCGATGAATACAAGCCAGAGAACCGTCAGACCCCGGCATCTGAAGGCTGGAGCTTCCAGCAGACGTATTTACAGACCCCGGAGGACCGTACCTCCAACTGGCTGTTCTCAACCGTCAGCAGTTTTATCGGTTCGTTCTCCTACATGACCGTCCATCTCCCGATGGTGCTTTATCTGCTGTACGGCGCCCTGATGGCCTTCGGATTCCTAGTGTTTTTGTTCCTCGGCATGGTTCCGCACTGGCTCCGCAAAAAGCCGCAGCTTCTCCTCTTTGTGATGCTGTTCCTCGCGTGCCTGATCACGCTGTTCATGGACATGTACAACACGTATTTCAGCGATTACCAGTCCCAGGGCCGCTACCTGATGCCGGCACTCGTCCCACTGATGGTCTGGATCGATGATGGCTATTCTTCACTCACTGCAAAGCTTCCCGGTGAGTGGAAACGCGCCTCCTGCCATTTGACACTCCTGCCGGGAGCAGTCTGGCTGGTACTGTTCCTCATCAGCTACATCGGATTTCTGATTCCGGGCTGTTGCGTATAAACTTTGATGTTTTGTAAACCTCCATAACTATAGCAAAACCAGAAAATAACGCAAAAAGACAGTAATTCACATTCTGCAGTGCTGAATTTTTTGCATTATTTTCCGGAATTTCTACAAAAAACAGATGCTATCTCTTTTTCTCAGATAGCACCTGTTTCTTCGTTGCAAGCTTTTAGTTTTTAGATATGTTTCATCCGGTCTTTCCTTTCAATTTCTTTGTTTCCTTTTAATTGCTAAAATAACTATAATAACCATTGCCAGAATCCCAATTCCTAAAATAATTATCAACATCTTATTTTGATATTTCGTCGGCTGATTTGCAACATCAAGGACAATATTGGTTCCTCCTTGTGCATCGTCAGTTTCGATATAAGACGAATCAGCAACTGCGGCAACAACCGCAGCATAACTATATGCATGGAATTCTTCTTCACCATCAAGTTCATCTTCCGCTATTTCCGAACTGTCTGTAAGACACGCTGCAGCATCTTCACGTCCCGGTATCAGATACTCCACTTGCATTTCATTTAATGCAATCCAGACCGGAAAGCGAATCGGATCTACTCCTCCAACAAGTCGAAACTTATAATTGTCCCATACAATATCTGGATTTGCGGCAAGTGAAATATTTAATTGTTCTATATAGGTCGACGTATCGTCTGATTCATATCCTCTGGCTCCACTTATGTGCCATTGATCGATCGGTTGTCCATCTTCCCCATTTGCCCTTACCGCACATGCTTCATACAAATGTCCATATGCTCTAATCGGGATAATCCAAATATAATCGCTTTGTTCTAACGCGCTTTCTACTTCGGACACAGAAAGAAGTTCTGAGGTTAAAAGTGGTGTATCAATATACTCTTTTAATGCATTATCAAAATCAATATCTGATACACTTATTCCCTCCTCAAACGGATCCTCAACAGGTCCTCCATTTGTAACAGACACAATTTCATCAGCAAGTGCAACGATTTTTTCATAATCTTCAGATTCCGATAGTATTTCAAATTTAGATGCCGATACGGTAGATGCTGATATCATAATTCCAATGAAGCAAACAAATATTTTTAATATTTTCTTCATGCAATCCCCCCTATCATATTTTCTTTTACGTTTCACAATCGATCTATTTATCTCATCATACACTAATATGTTTTTTTTAACAATTATCATATTTTCACAAAATCTTTATCGCAAAACTGGTTGCAACTCACTGGTACCCAGCGAACTGTAACATTCGCAGCTCACGAAAAGCCTTTTTTCAGACACGCTCCAGGAGAATTAGATTTTTTGTTCAAAAGTTTAATTTTCCAGACACTTATAGCAAGACCCGAAAATAATGCAAAAAAGGCAGTGCTGCAGAGCGCGAATTGCAAGGAA
>OIYO01001230.1_pt1 | contig 15118 bp, 15 predicted proteins | sample 1588191 | NCBI WGS metagenome assembly OIYO01 (sample SAMN03283275) | human gut metagenome | biome: human-associated habitat; material: feces | host: Homo sapiens | place: Peru | collected 2012 | reverse complement strand
ACTATTAATATAGATAATAATATTGATTTTAAAAAAGGAAAAAGAAAATATTATGCTTCTCAATTATTTAATTTTAAATTTATAAAATCTAAATTTGGAATGATTAAATTAAAACTAGATAAAAAAATAGTGAAAGATTTAGGAAAGAATATAAGTATTAGAGATTCTAAGTATAAAGAATTTAGAAAAGAATTTAATTTATCCATTTCTTGTCCTGATTATAAATCTTTAAGTGAGATGGCTGCTGCTAAGTATTCTGATGTAATTGTAGGTTCTGACCAATTATGGTTACCTGTTAATGTTGTTTCTGATTATTATACATTAAACTGGGTTCCAGATAATATTAATAAAATAAGTTATGCTACATCTTTTGGTATTTCTAAAATTCCTGATAAGTATACTGATGAATATAAAAAGTTCTTGTCTAGAATAAATTACTTATCAGTAAGGGAAGAATCCGGTAAAAAGATATGTGATGAATATGGAATTTCATCAAAAGTAGTATGTGATCCAACTATACTTTTAACTAGAGAAGAATGGGAACAAGAGGCTGTTCAAGAAAGAATTATTTCTGATAAGTATATTTTATGTTACTTTTTAGGAAGTAATATTGAACATCGTAAATTTGCTGAAAAACTAAAAGAAAAGACTGGTTATAAAATAGTTTCGTTAAATCATGCTGATGAATATGTTAAGTATTCAGATACATTTGCTGATATAACTCCTTATGATATAGGACCAAGAGAATGGATTAATTTAATAAAAAATGCTGAATATGTTTGTACAGATTCATTTCATGGAACGGTATTTAGTTTATTATTTAATAAGATTTTCTTTGATTTTAGAAGGTATAGTGAAAGTAATAAAATGTCTACTAATTCTAGAATAGATTCTTTATTAGATTTAGCAGGCGTTGATAAAAATAGAATATTAACTGGTAATGAAGATGTAGATACAGTTATTAAATATAAAATTAATTATAATAAAGTTAATAAAAATATTGATAAAATAAGGCAAGAGTCAAAAAAGTGGCTCATGGAGTCTATAAAATGGAGTGAAAAAGATGAAAACTAAAGTTAGTGTTATAGTGCCTGTTTACAATGTGCCAAAAAAATATTTGGAAAAATGTGTTAGTAGTCTTGTGAATCAAACTTTAAATGATATAGAAATTATTTTGGTTGATGATGGTACGCCAAATACAAGTGGAAAATTATGTGATGGTTATGCTAAAAAGGACAGTAGAATAAAAGTTATTCATCAAGAAAATAAAGGGCTTTGTGGTGCTAGAAATACTGGAGTTAAAAGTTCTACTGGAGAATGGATATCATTCGTAGATGGTGATGATTGGATAGAACCAAATGCTTATGAAAAATTATATAATATTGGTACAAAAAATAATGTTGATGTTGTGATGTTTGGGTATGTAAAAGATTACCCAAGTAAGAGCGTTATAATGCATTATGATAAATATTTTGAAAATAAGAAAGTTTATAATACCAGCGAAGATATTGCCTATTTACAAAAAATGATTTTGAATTATAATGCTAACTGTGCTATGGCACCTACTAAGTTTATAAGAAAAAGCGTTATTGAAAAATATAATATTTATCATGATGAAAAACTTCGTCAAGGTGCGGAAGGAATAGAATTTAATATAAGGTTATTTTCAAAAATAAAGAGTGCTTTATTTTTAAATGAAACATTTTATCATTACATTTATAACGATGAGTCTATTACGACTGTTCACAATGAAAAAAATCATCAAATGGTAATTGATTGCTTTAAAAAAATAAAGGGCGAAATTAATAATGATGATTCAAAAATTATGGGATGGTTTTATAATAGAATGAAGTATGTTATTTTAACAACCGCAATAAGTGGATATTTTAGTAAATCTAATAAAGAACCGTATAAAACTCAAAAAAGAAAATTCAAAAAGTATATGTCTGATACACTCGTTCAAGAAACTTTAAAGTCAAAAAATTATCAAGGGTTAAGCACAACAAGAAAAGTAACATTATTTTTTATAAAACATCGACTATTTTTACTTGTAAAAATAATTTCTATGGTACGAACTAAGCAAAAATCAAGATAGAAAGAGAAAAAGGTATGATATATTTTTTGCTATTCTTAATAATAATAATTTTTTTAGTGGTTTTGGTGAATGATAAGAATTTATTTTCTCCATCATCAATAATGTGTGAATCCTATATTTTGGCAGTGTTATGCGCAATAATAAATATAGATAAATGGAATATCAGTATTTCCGTAAAAACATTTCAGATTATAATCATTGGGATATTATCATTTATTATTCCATCGTTTTTTGTACTTCATTGTTATTTCAACAAAAATGATAATGATAGTCAAAAAAGTGGAAAATACAATTATTGTATAAATAAACAAATATATTTGATATTAATAGCTCTACAGTTTGCAGCGTTAATTTTATACTTGTATTATGTTATAAAAACTGTTGGCGGAATAGGAAATGTTTTTAGGTTATCAGAAATTTTACATGATTACCGTGAAGGTACATCTTATGGAGATTTAGAGTCATTGGTTCCAACATACGTAAATCAGTTAGTTAAAATATCTCAAGTCGTTTCTTATGTTAGTTTATATAATATATTTTATGAGAAAATGATAAAGAAAACGAGGAACGATTGTTTATTTCTTAATATTGTTTCAATAGTTCTTTTTATAGCATTATCGTTATTGTCTGGTGGCCGATATAAAATGATAGCGTTCTTTTTAGCCGCACTTGTTATGGGATATACAATTTTTAAAAAAATGACAAATAAAGGTATTAATATCAAAAATATATTAAAAATATTTTTACTAATAGTTGCAATAGTATTATGTTTTTCAAAAACAAGGACTCTTGTAGGGAGGACTAATGATGATGATTTGGTATCTTATGTTAGTTCATATTTTGGAGGGTCTATACAATTGTTAGATTTATATCTGAAGAATCCAATTGAAAATGATGGCATTTTTGGAAAAGAGTCATTTTATGCTTTAAATAATACATTAGCAAAATTTGGCATAATGCCTAAATACAGAATGCACCTTGAATTTAGAAGCTCTAATGGCGTTGTTATAGGCAATGTTTACACAGCATTTCGTTGTTTTTATCATGATTTTGGAATAATCGGCGTCGTGATACTGCAAGCATTATTAGCCATAATATGGACTTGCTGGTATAAAAGGATAATAAAACAAAGTGATATGTCAAAATTTGATTCAAGCTTTATTTTTTATTGTATGTTTATTAACTGTTTGTTTTTTAGTTCATACAGAGATAATTTTTTTAGTTCTACAATGTCTGTTGCAACTATTACGATGGTATTATATTTTGTAATAATAAAAAAATTGCTAATTAGAGAGAATAAAGTATCAGAAGGAGAAAATTATGAGTGAAAATTTAATTAAAGGAAAAACTGCTTTTTGTGGAGATTTTACCCAAAATAACGGACCTGCAAATGTTAATAAAGAATTAATAAAATATTTGGACATTAAAAAGATAGATACTAAGTGCCATAATAAAATAATTATATTTATGAAATTTTTGATTTCCTTATTTTATTGCAAAATTTATATTTTTAGTTCTAATTATAGAGTTAATTATATTTTGTTTTTAATTGCAAACTTTTTTAAGAAAAAAACTATATATCTAATGCATGGTAGTTCGTATCTTGATTCCACTGTTAATAAAATAGATAATATCGGTAGGTTAAAACGAATGGAAAGTACAATTTTAAAAAGATGTACGCTTGTTTTAACTGTGTCAGAAAAGTATATGATTTTATTGCACAAGCAATTTCCAAATTATAAATCAAAGATATATTTTTTGACAAATGGAATTCCCGTTGATTTTTCGTATATTAAAAAAAATATGAATAAAAATTGTAGAAGTATTGCTGTTTGCGGCGGAAATAGATTTCTAAAATGCAACAAGATTGTTTCTGATGCGATTAATGAACTAAATAAAGGGAAAAGTACCAAATATAACTTAAATATATATGGTTTAATGTACGCTAATGGTGAAAAAATTTTAGAAAATGATAATGTCAAGATTATAGGCAGGATTCCTCAAAATGAATTGTTTGAAGAGTTATCTAAAACAAAATTATTTGTTTTAAATTCTATGTATGAATCGTTTGGGCTGTCTGTTATTGATGCTTTAAAGTGTGGCTGTAATATTTTAATTAGCAAAAATGCTGGCATTAATGATGTATTGAAATTAGAAGAAAATGATATTATAAATGATTTTAATGATATTGATGAACTGAAACAAAAAATAAAGTATAATATGACACACGACAATAATAAAAGAATACTTGATTCAATCGACTTTAAACATTATAATTGGGGAAGTGTTGCTCAAAGATTAATTGAAATTATTTGCTGTTTAGAAAATGGCGAAAACTATAAAAATATTAGGTAAGGGATGACTTGAATATGAAAGCGGATTTGATAACTTTACATTCTGTGTATAATTATGGTTCTGTATTACAGACTTATGCAACGCAAGAGATTTTCAAAAGACACGGTGTTGATGTTACAACAATAGATTTTGTTAGAGAAAATAATTTATTTTTTAATAGATTAAAAAGAGGTGCAAACAACTCAATTTTGAAAGAAGCAATTTTATTGCCGTCACAATTAAAACAAAAATCGGTATTTGATAATTTTATAAAAAATAACATAAAAATTACAGATAAAACTTATACTTATGATTCTGATTTTGATGGCTATAATTCAAATGCTGACTTTTTTATAACAGGTTCTGATCAAGTTTGGAATTCTACTTGGAATGGTGGCATCGTTAGACCACTATATTTATCTTTTGTTAAGTCAAAGCCAAAATTTGCATTTGCAGCATCATTTGGAAAAGAAGAAATAGATGAAGAGGAAATAAATAGCACTAAAGAACTTATACATGAGTATAAATATATTTCGGTCAGAGAAAATAGTGCTTTAAACATTTTAAAAAATCAATATGGCTATGAAAATTGTGAACAAATTTTGGATCCGACACTCTTGTTATCTGGTAGTGACTGGCGAAAAATAGAATCTAAAAATAAAATAAAAGGTAAATATATACTAATTTATCAATTAAATTCTAATCATACATTTGATAAGTACGCAGCTGAAGTTGCAAAAGCAAATAATTGTAAATTAGTAAGGATTTGTAGACGATTCGATCAATTGATTTTGAATGGAAAGAGCATTATAATTCCAAAAGTCGAGGAATTTATTTCTCTTTTTGATAATGCCGAAATGATTATAACTGATTCATTTCATGCATTGTCATTTTCAATAAATTTAAATAAACCTTTCATGTGTATTTATCCACCAAAGTTCAACACAAGATTAAAAAGCTGTCTAGAAATGTTTGAATTGAATGATAGATTAGTTCAAGATTATAAGAAACTTAATGTTTTTGATAAATCAATAGATTGGAATAAAGTAAATAATATTTTAAAAATAGAACGCGATAAATCAAATAAATTTATTGAAAATTGCCTTGAATATGTAGAGAAAAATGGTGATATTTAATGATTTGCGATAAAGAAAAATGTACTGGATGTTCTGCTTGCTTTAATGTTTGTCCAAAACAGGCTATTTCTATGCAATCAGATGAATTAGGTAATATTTATCCTGTTATAGATAAATCTAAATGTATTAATTGCGGACTTTGTAAGAAAATATGCCCACAATTGCATGACATGCCTAGTATAAAGCCACAGAAAACATATGCATTATATTCTAACGATGTAAAAAAAAGAATGGCAAGTACATCTGGTGCTGCTGCTACTATTTTCGGCGAAAATATAATTGCAAATGGCGGGATAGTATATGGTGTTTCTAATTTATATTTCAATAATGAATTTAAATTTATAAGAATTGATAACACTAAAGATTTGGATAAAATTAAAGGTTCAAAATATGTTCATGCCCATGTTGGAATGACTTTTAAAGATGTAAAAAAGGATTTAATTGCTGAAAAAATTGTTATGTTTGTTGGAACCCCTTGTCAGATTGCAGGATTAAAAGGCTTTTTAATGAAGGATTATGATAATTTGATAACGGTGGATATAATATGCCATGGTGTTCCAAGTCAGCAACTATTTTTTGAACAACTTAAGCAGTATGGAATTAACTGTTCAGAAATATACGAAGTATCTTTTAGAAATAATGAAAGATATTGTTTAACTATATATGACAAAAATAAAGAAAAAATATTTTCAAAGCCATCCAGTTTAATTCCTTATTTTAGAAATTTTTTACAAGGAAATATATTTAGAGAAAATTGTTACAGTTGTAAATATGCAAAAAGTGAAAGAATTTCAGATATTACAATAGGTGATTTCTGGGGTCTAGATAATAATTGTAAGATAAAAGATGATATTAATAAAGGAATATCATTAGTACTTGTTAATAGTCCAAAAGGATTAAAATTACTCGAAAATATCAAGTCAAAGTGTGTTTTTGACGAAAGAACTTTAGAAGAAGCAGTAAATGGAAATAAACAATTGCAGCATCCAATGGCTAAAAATCATAAGTATGATATTTATATTTCTAACTATAAAAAATTAGGTTTTAAAAAGACAATGAATAAAATGCTTTCTTTTAAAGATAAACTAAAAATCTTAATAAAGAAAATACTGATGAAAGGAAAGTAGCAAATGATACAAAAATATAAAAAATTATCAAATGGTGTAAAAGCATCACTATGGTTTATGTTATGCAACATAATTCAAAAGGGAATTGCTTTTATAACTGTACCAATTTTTACTCGTTTGCTTACTTCATCACAGTATGGCGAGTATTCTTTATTTTTATCTTGGCAGGAAGTTGTATCTATCTTTGCAACTTTAAATTTAAATTATCAAGTTTTTAATAACGGAATGATTAAGTATAAGAATGATAAAGATGGATATACCATGTCCATGGTTGGCCTGGGATTGATATCCACTTTAATTGTTTTTGCAATAATAATGATTGCTTTTCCATTGTGGTATAAATTCACAAATATAAATATTATGTCGGTTTGTTTAATGTTTATTAACATGTATTTTTTATTGGTAATGGGGTTGTGGACTGTTAGAAATAGATTTGATTATAAATATAAATTGTTGACATTATTAACAGTTTTAATGGCCATTGCAAATCCTGCTTTAGGCATAATTTTTGTTAAGATAAGTTCCCAAAAAGTACTAGCAAGAATTTTATCTACTGCACTTGTTTCTGTTGTTTTTGGAATTATTTGTTTCGGATTTTTATTTAAGAAGAGCAAAAAGGTGTTTAATATTGAATATTGGAAATATGCTTTAAAGATTGATTTGCCATTAATTCCACATTATATTTCGATGGTTATTCTACACAGCTCTGATAGAATAATGATTGGCTATTTAGTTAATTCTTCAGCAACTGCTTTCTACAGTGTTTCCTATAATGTTGCGTTAATAATGCAAATTGTTCTTAATAGTATAAATGCATCTTTTATTCCTTGGGTATATCAAAAATTAGAGTCTAAAGATTATGATAAAATTAAAAATTTTAGTTTATATCTTGTTGGGATAGTTGCAATCTTGTGTTCATTACCGATGTTTTTTGCACCAGAAGCCGTGAGCATATTAGGAGGAAATCAATATATTGATGCTGCCAGTGTTATTCCTGTATTATCAACTAGTGTGTTTATGATTTTTTTCTATTCAATGTTTATTATAATAGAAATGTATTTTGAAAAAGGCATATATACAACGATTGGTTCTGTTTCCGCTGCAATTATAAACATTATCTTGAATTTAATATTTATAAGAATGTTTGGGTATAAAGCAGCAGCATATACAACATTATTTAGCTACATGGCACTTGCATTTTTTCATTACATAATATGTAAAAAAATATTGTATTCAAACAACATTAGAGAAGAAGTATTTGATATAAAAAAAATGTCATTAATTGCATTTATTTTATTAGGTTTATCTATGTTGATAACATTTATTTATAAGTATTTTATACTAAGATATTTAATTCTCATTATAATTCTTATTTTAGTGATTCTTAATAGAAACAAATTATTTGGAATTATTAATGATTTAAAGAAAAGCAAATCTTTTTCAAAAAAAATGTAAAATAGTTGTTTGTTTTGAAACTTTTTAATAAAAAATTGACTTCTTAATAATTTAATTCTTGATAATTTACCTGGGAGATAACTTTGAAAAAAGTTGTCTTTTGGTACTATGAAAATGTAATAATTAATTGCAAAAATGTCTTAGAATGGCTACTTGATAAATAATTTTTTAATAGAAGATAACTAAAGTACTGATGATTAAAGGTTCTCAGTAATCTAGTGGGGAGTTTTTATGGATAAGCTCGATAATTTAGTGTGGAGATGACTTGAAGAAAGTTGTCTCTTTTATGTTAAACTCATTTTTGAAACTAGGTCATAGATAAGGTAAAGATGTCTCAATAAATTAGTACAAAAAAGTTTGAAAAGATTTAATGAGTTACAGCTTAAGCGTTACTTATATTGCTAAAGAAAATGGTTTAAGTCTAGAAACTATTAGAAATATTCTTGAACAAGCAATGAGTAATTATCCAAAGCATATAATTAATTTGCCAATAGTGTTAGCATTTGATGAATTTAAGACTGATAAAAACTATGGAAAATATTTTTATGTTTTAAATAAATTAATACAAAGAAGATCTCCTGACATTTTGACAATGTGAATATTCGTCACATTTGTTAGATCGATAATTACAATTAACTGTTTTATGTTATGATGAAATTATCCGTTAAAAATAAAATTATGGAATGAATATTTTATCATAAAGGAGCAGTAAAAAATGGTAGAAGAAAAGATTAAAAATTTTACACTTATTCGTAAAGTAGCTAATTTATTTGTGTTAAGTGAAATTAGTAAACAACATCCTAAAATTGTTAATGCTATGTCTTATGTCGACAATTTTCCAAGAATGACCAAAAAGGATTTTGAACAATTACCGCCTTACCTTCAAAACTTTTTATTAAACGAATGGAATAATATATTTGAAGTGGCAGAAAAAGAATGGATTGCTATACCATATGAAGAAGAAAGTAAAGGCCAAAAAATTGATTGCCAGTTATGTGGACATAAAAATATAGATTTACTTTATAAAATAAGAAATCTAGAAAATAAAAAGGAACTAATTGTTGGCAGCGAGTGTATTAAATATTTTGATTCAATTAAAAATAATTCTAAGGAAGATCGTAAACTATATGCTAAAGAAAGAAGAGAAAAACAAAAAGTTCTTAAAAATATAAGTTACGCAGAAAGTATTTCTTTAGGAATTGATGATAAAGTTAAAAGTTTTAAAAGGATACATGAAGATCATTCCTTTATCATGTCTAAAGATTTAGAAGATGAATACAAAAGAATTACTAAATTAATAAAAGAAGATTATGATATGGAGTTAAAAAAGCCAAAATCAAAAATCGATCGTAGAAAAATTATTAATGTTACTTCACAAATAACCGAATTTGAACTTGAAATTAGTAAATTTAAACAAAAATATAAAAATGATAAATGGAAGATTACTGAAGCAATGGCAAATTGGTGCTACTGTAATGAGAAAGTAGAACTAATTGAACGCCTAAGAACAACTGAAAAAATAGACTTATCAACAGTTGATCAAATTAAAGAAAAAAATTATTTGAATTTTATTGTAGAAGAATTTAGAGACTTTTTAAAATTTAATCATTTTAAATTAATAAAAAACAATACAAATAATTTTAATGTGGTAAGTAATTATTATGAAAGAATAATAATTATTGTAGATACAATTGAATTTTTGAAAAAATATAAAAAAAATTTATTTACAAAAAAGTACCAAACTGTAAGTATGAAAGATTTGTTAAGTGTAAGTAAAATAAGCAAAGATAACTATGATATATGTGCTGATGCGATATGTAGAAAATGTAGACAAGATTATAAATATAAATGTCAAGATGCTAATATTAATGAAATAGCCTTTATATCAGGAAATCGTATTTTGGCTTTAGATTATGCTAAGTTTATCGATAATTTTAAAAACCATATTTTTAAGAAAGAAATGGATTCGAAAACAAATAATGAAGTTATTAAATATATTGAAGAAAAATCAAAAGAATATAGTGATAAAGATTATTCAGCCCATTTAAAAATATTAGGAATTTTCTAACATTAGCAAATAAATATTGCTTTTATATATTTGCTTTTTTAAGCTCTTAAATATAAAATCTTAGACAATTATTCTTAACTAATGTATAATACAAAATGTTGAAAGGAACTATCTATATGAAAAAAGTATTATTAATTAATTCACCAATATTTGATCGTAAAGTATCCGATAAAGAAGATTATTTGCCACCTTATGGTTTAGGATATATTGCTACTGCCTTAGAAAGTGACTATAATGTTAAAATAGTAGATAGTGTATATAATAATTATACTATTGAAGAATTATTAAGAATTATAGAAAAAGAACAACCAGTTGCCGTAGGCATTAACATATTTTCAGTTAATTTTGAATTAGTAAAAAATTTGATAGAAAAGTGTCTTACTAAAACTAAATTTATAGTAGGAGGAAAAAGTACACGTTTCTTATATCAAGAAATAATTAAATTTAATACTCCCAATGAAATAAATATTACCATTGGAGAAGGCGAGTATATTACAAAAGATATTATTGAAGGAAAAGTTGGTGAGCAACCATTACTACAAAAAGATAATAGAAATGTTTATTTAGTAAATAATAATTCTAAATATTTTCCTAAAAATTTAGATCTTGTTTCTTTAAATAGATAATATTTTAAAGGAAGAAAAATTTTAAATCCCTATGGCAAGTTAGAAGAGGCTATAGTAACATCTCGTGAGTGCTTATATAACTGTGCCTTTTGCGGTGGAGCTCGTTCTTTAAATAGTGATGTTTCGGTTAGAATGCGAAGCAAAGAAAATATAGTAGCTGAATTAAAATATATTGAAAACTATGATAGAGATATCCAGTCAATTAGAATTCTTGATGATTTATTTTTAAAAAATAGACAAAGTATTATTGATGCTATTGCAATCTTCCATCAATTTTCTTTTACTTGGCGAGCTATGTCGCATGCTTTATCCTTAAAAGGAAATGAAGATTTGCTTCCATATTTATATACCTCCGGGTGTCAAGAATTAGAAATAGGAATCGAATCAGGTTGTAATAAAATAAGAAAATCAATTCATAAAGCTGGCAGTATTGAAGACGTCGTCTATGAAATAAAAAAGGTATTAGAGGCTGGAATTAATGTCAAAGGTTATGTCATGTATGGTCTTCTAGATGAAACTAAAGAAGATGCTTATGAAACATTTAGTGTTATCAAAGAATTAGTTGAATATTCTAAAAATACCAAAGGTAAGTTTAGAGCTAGTGCTTTTCAATTTAGACCATACCATGGCACGGAGTTATACAATAAAATACATCAAAAAATAAGCTATGTTCATAATGATAATTTAGATAATATGAAAGGTAGAAGTCAATTTAACTTTACTGCAGGTAATTTCAGTTGCTATGATGAAAATTTAATTGAAGAATTAGTAGTAAAGACAAATGAGTTAGGAAGTAGTACTAATGATCTTAGAAGAAGTAAAAAAATGTGATAATTGTAGTCTTTGTCAAAATCAAAAGCCTTTGCTAGATAAAATTACTGAATGCGATGTAATGTGGGTAGGTTTATCCGCCAAAAGAGTCTTAAATATTAACAATAGTATCCCTTTAGATAATGATACAAACAGTGGAAAGATTATTGAACTTATTGAAAATGAATTACCAAGTATAAAATTTTATAAAACTAATTTAGTTAAATGTTTACCATTGGATAAAAATGGTAAATTAAGATATCCTAATAGCAGTGAAATGAATGCTTGTATTAATAATTTGCTAATAGAAATTAATATATTACATCCTCAAATAATATTGATATTAGGAAAAGAAGCTTATAACTTTATTGATAAATATTTTACTAAAAATAATCTTGATAAAATTAAGTTAATTTATATAGAACATCCATCTTACATATATGTCTATAAAAGAAAATATATAGATGACTATATAACTAAAGTGACAAATATATGCGAAAAAAGTGTTAAAATAAAAACTAAGAAATTATAACTAATAAAAAATAAATTAAGTATATAAATTTTCTTAATGTGTATAATAAATTTACAAGATATAAACTTATTGTCAATATTGTCAAAAAATGACTAAAAAATTCCGATAAATCTTGCAAAATAAAAAACTTAATAGTAAAATGAGAAAAGAAGAGAGGAAGATGAAGATGAAAAATATGAAGAAGTTCTTATTCTTATTTGTAGCTGTTCTACTTACAACTGTAAGCGTAAATGCTATGTCTAAGGATGAATTAAAGGACAAACTAACAAAATCTTACACAATTAACGGAGTAACTTACAAGCTAAATAATGGTAATGCCAATACAGTAAAAAGTTATTTAGAACAAAACGAAGTTAGTGAATCAGATTGCGATTATATTTCTACTCAAATTGATAAAGCTGTAGAAATTATCGAAAAAGCTAATGTAACTGATTTATCTAAACTAAGTACTAGTACTAAAAATGAATTAAAAGCATTAGTAAATAATGTTGGTGCTAATACTAAAGTTCCAGTAAGCATTAATAACGGAAAATTATTCGTTGGTTATGTAGACGAACCTACTAAAGCATTCTATAATGATAAAGTAAACGTTACAACTGATGTTAAATATACTAACGGAAACTTAGTTATTACCATTACTTCAGTAGTTGCTATTATCGGAATCGCAACTATCGCTGTTAAAGCAAAAAAACAAAATGCTTAATTTACTTAAAAAAAGTGGGAAAGTGATTGTTAGAGAGTTAGCAATCGCTTTTTTCTTTGCTTCCCTTTTAGTCTTACTTGTTAATTTTACATTAAATGAGAAAATTGCTACTTATATTAATCTATTCAATAAAATAGCGGTCAAAGAAACAAATAATAATACGAGTAGCGATCTATCAAATATTAAAATTGATTCCGAAACAAAAAGACTAAGTCCGATTCCAGCTTATGGTGAAGCTTTTGGTACTATTAATATTCCTGAAGTAGATAGAACCATTAATCTTTATAACGGAGATTCCTTAAGTATTATTCGTAAAGGCGCCGGTCGTTATATTGGTTCCTTCTTCCCAGGTGAAGGTTTGCCAATCATCATTGCTGCCCATAACAATATGCGTCATTTTGGCTTAATTACCGAGCTTACTAAAGGTTCCTTAATTTATATCGATACTTATTATGGCAAATATACTTATGAAGTTTATGATTATGAGATCTTAAGAGATAGTGATTTAAATAAAAGATTTCATACTTTCTTAGAAGAAGATGGAGAAAGAGTCCTATTTTATACTTGCTATCCAATTAATGGGGTTGGTTACCGTTATCAAAGGTATGTTGTTTACGCTAAAAAGATAGAAGGGAAGGAATTATGAAAACAATATTAAGTTATACAATGAAATTTATTCAAAGTATTAGTTTCTTTCTCTTAAGTCTTAGTATTATTCTAATTTTAACTGTCTTTAATGAAGATTATGTTCTAGATCTACTAAATAATCATAATTACTATCAAGAATTATATGATAATACCTTAGAAGAAGTATCATACTACTTAGAACAATCTGGTTTAAATGAAGAAGTCTTAAATAATGTTATAAGTGTTAAATCATTAAAAAAAGATATAATTACCTCTATCGATAAGCTTTATGCTAATGAAAAGATAAGTGTTAATACTGAAGAGTTTCAAACTAATTTAACTAACAATATTAATACTTATATAAAAGAGAATAATATTCGAGTAGACAATAAAGATACCGTTAATATCCTAACAAAAAAACTAGTTAATATTTATGAAGAAGAAATATCTTACAATAATACTTTTGAAAAAGTAAGACCTTTCTTTAATAAAGCTTATCGATTAACTAAAATAATTTTAGGAATAAGTTTAATCGTTTCTATAATAACTTATTTAATAAATCGTTATCTTTTTAAAGATCGCAATATAATAGCATCGTTATTTACTAACTTTGTTATTTTATGTGGTTTAATCCTCTATATTAAATATACTATCGATATAAATAATATTTTCTTTTATAACACATCTATTAGTAATGTTTTAAAAGAATTCATCAGTAGTGTTTTAAATTGTATGAATATAACTGGTATAATATCCTTTATTCTAGGACTTATAATTGTCTTTACCACAACGGGTACTTTTAAAGCTTTAAGAAAAAATAAAAAAGTATTTCATACTATATTAGTTATTCTTTGGATGTTTGTAATCTTTAACTTTTCTAGTCAAAATGGTCCAAAATCTACCAAAACTAGTGATGTTGTGACCAGTATGGTTGTAAATGTTACTACTAATGTAACTAATAAAGATATTTCTAGAGAAGAAGTAAAGAAGAAAGTAGAAGATAGTACTTTTCTAGTAAGAAAGACTGCTCATTTTACCGAATATTTAATCCTTGGTATACTAGTTTTCCAGCTTCTAAGTGATTATACTAAAATAAGTAAAAAAACTATTATATTTAGTTTGCTTATTTGCTACTTATATGCTGTTAGCGATGAAGTTCATCAAATCTTTATTCCAGGACGTACTGCTAAGATCATGGATACCTTCATTGATGGAGCTGGTTCCTTATTTGGTATCATCTTAGCTAATATTTATTATAAAAAATGTCGAAAAATGTCGAATTTTGACGAACGATAATTAGTTATAAAAATAGTTGGGTTTGTTATAATAACTTTAAGGAGAGTATATGTTATTAATAATATTAATTGGCCTTATCCTTTTCGTACTATGGTGTATGTTAAGAGTAAGTGCCGAAGCCCAAGAATTAGAAAATAAAATGTTAAAAAACACAACTAAATATAAGAAAAATTAAATTTTAGATTTTCTAAAAGTAAATAATTTAATCTTAAAAAAGTTGTGTTTTTTCTTGCCATAAATTGTAAGTTATTATATAATATTGGGAGTTAAGAGGGAATATATGGAAGAAATAACTCTTTTAAATTTATT
>OIYO01001228.1_pt1 | contig 15133 bp, 12 predicted proteins | sample 1588191 | NCBI WGS metagenome assembly OIYO01 (sample SAMN03283275) | human gut metagenome | biome: human-associated habitat; material: feces | host: Homo sapiens | place: Peru | collected 2012 | reverse complement strand
ATCACTTTCAAAACCATTATTAGCACCTCCTAGTATAGTTTTTCCTATTGTATGGACAATTCTTTATATTCTTATGGGAATATCTTATGGAATAATTGACTATGAGGGGAAGATTGATTCTGAAATTAATATAATCTATTATTCACAATTATTTGTTAATCTTTTATGGTCTATAATATTCTTTGTATTAAAATGGAGATTATTTGCATTCTTATGGATCATATTACTTATTGTTTTGGTATGTATAATGATTTTCAAATTTTATAAAAGAAACAAAGTAGCATCATTAATACAAATTCCGTATTTATTGTGGATAATATTTGCAAGTTATTTAAATATATCATTTTATCTTTTAAATATGTAAAATTAAAAAGTAGCTAGGCTACTTTTATTTTTGCATTAAATACTTTGCAGTTCTTACCATTTGAGATGTATATCCATTTTCATTATCATACCACGCTACAACTTGTACTTGATATAAATCATCTCCAAGTGGCATAACCATTGTTTGTGTACTATCAAATAATGAACCATATGTCATTCCTATTATATCAGATGATACAAGTTCTTCATCAGTATAACCAAATGATTCATTTGCTTTTGCTTTCATTGCTTCATTTATGCTTTCTGCAGTTATATCTTTTCCTTTTACAACAGCTGTTAATATTGTTGTTGAACCTGTTGGTACTGGAACTCTTTGTGCAGAACCAATTAATTTACCATTTAATTCTGGTATTACAAGTCCAATTGCTTTTGCTGCTCCTGTTGTATTTGGAACTATATTTACAGCTGCTGCTCTAGCTCTTCTTAAATCACCTTTTCTGTGTGGTCCATCTAAAAGCATTTGATCTCCTGTATATGCATGAACTGTTGTCATTATTCCTGATTGAATTGGTGCATAATCATTTAATGCTTTTGCCATTGGTGCTAAGCAGTTTGTTGTACATGATGCTGCTGATATAATTTTATCATCTGGTGTTAAAATTTTTTCATTTACTCCATAAACAATTGTTGGTAAATCTTTTCCAGCTGGTGCTGAAATTACAACTTTTTTAGCGCCTGCATCAATGTGAGCTTGTGATTTTTCTTTAGATGTATAGAATCCTGTACATTCTAATACTACATCTACATCAAGTTCTCCCCAAGGTAAATTTGCTGCATCTTTTTCAGCATATATTTTAATTGTTTTTCCATCTACTGTTATTGAATCTTCTCCAGCAACTACTGTATCTGCTTTTTCATATTTTTTTTGAGCAGAATCATATTTTAATAAATGAGCTAACATATCAGGGCTTGTTAAATCGTTTATTGCAACAATTTCATATCCCTCTGCTCCAAACATTTGTCTAAATGCTAGACGTCCTATACGTCCAAAACCATTAATGGCTACTCTTACTGACATAATTTTTTCCTCCTTATTTTTAAAGCTTTTTGCTTTATTTTTACTTTTTTATTATTGCCTATATTTTATTCGGCAATACAATTCTATATCAAAAAAATATACTTTGCAAGTACTATTTATTATTTTTCTCCATAAAGTTTTTCAAGAACAATTATAAACATTGCATGTGACCATCCAAGCCCAATAACCCAGTTAGGTTTCAAAGTCTCATTATTAACTTGTTCTCCTAAAAAATAATGTTTTCCTACTGTTTTGATAACAAAATCAAAGCATTCTTTTGCCTTTTTCTTTTCTCCTGTTTCCAAATAATATAATGTCATCCAAAGATTTGCAATAGGCCAAGGATTTCCATTCATATAATTGTCATTTTCAAACCTTTGATATCCACCAGTATAAGTTCTTAAACTTAAGTTTATTCTTTCAACTGTATTTTGAACTTTCTTCTCTTTTGGTTTAAATACATTAAATGGTGTAACAGCTCCTAAAATACTAATATCCATCCTTTTATCTTCTGGATTTCTTATATATGTTTTTCTTTCTTCATCATACATGTTTTTATTTATATATTTCTTTACTTCAAGTTGTAGTTTTTCAATTTCTTTTCTAGATTTAGAAACCTTTTCTTCTTTTAATCTGTTATTTTCAAATTCAGAAACATCATTTCCTAAAACATCATATATTTTTAACATACACTCAAATGCAGAATATATTGCTGATAAAGAATATAAATGGATATTTTCGCATTCTTCCCATAAATCATAGCTTACATGATATTTATTTGTTTGCTCAAGTATATCTGTTACATATCTTTTTAAGAAATCAACTGCCTTTTCACACATTTGTAAATTATCTTTTAAGAATTTTTCAGATTTAGTATATTTATAATGTTCATATACACCATAAACTACACTTGCAGTTTCATCTACCTGATACCCCCAGCAAGGCGCTAATTTTCCATCTGTATAAAAACGTTGCTCCCACATACCATTTTTACTTTGAGTTTTTTTGCAAAATACCTTATAAAACTTTTCTGTCTCCTTTTGCATTTTTAATATGTCCATAGCTCTTGTCATAAACACAGCATCTCTTGGCCAGCAATATGCATATCTACCACATTTTGTGAAATTTTCATCAATTTCAGGTGATGCTATAATAGCCCCTGTTTCTGAATTTATTAATAATGGAAATAACAAAATACTTCTTTTATAAATCTCATAAATTCTCTCTTCATACGCTGTCTCTGGTTCTTTCAATTTTAAACCATTATGGTCTTTTACATATTTTCTCCAATAAGATTTAGTATTTAAATATTCCTTTTCAAAATCTATTCTTTTAACCCTTTCAATTTCATCTTCTATATCTGATACATTATTATTTTCATCAATTAATACACATATTTGTAACTCTTTCTTTTCCCCAGGTTTTATATTTCCTATTTCATATGCAATTGAAGAATCTTTTGACATACCAATATAATCTTTATCATAGATTTCTGTTCTTTTTATTGTATCTTTACTTCCATTTATTTGATGTTTAATTATATCTTTACCTTTTGCAAAAGTTGAAAAAGTAAAATCATGTGCATATTGCATCATTCCACCATCAACAATTTTGCAACCAACAAAATTATTTAAATCTGATAACAATTCAGAATGAATATAAAATTCCGTATTCAAATCTATTGTACCATCATTTATAAAAACATATTTTTTTGATAATATATTTTCTTTAGTTAAAATATAATCTGTTTGAAGAATTTTCAAATTAAAATATGTATTTGTAATTTCAGTATTCAATATATTTGTATCTGTATCATAATATTGCTTATAAACATTATTTATATCATCATGCAAATATATTAAATCAGACTCATTTACCTTTACTCCTGTATGGAAGTAATTTATGTATTGTTTATTATCTTTACTTGGAAAATATATTCTTTGCATTTCTCCTTTGCTTGTAAAAGTTGCTATCATTTTTTTATTTCCAATTATTGCTTCATTTAAATATTTGTTTTCCATTATTGTTTCCTTTCTTAAAAAAGAGGTACAATTCACAGCTCAGCAAAACTTAAAGTCCGCGCAGGGTAATAGTTATTAATTAAACGAAGTCCTCGTGGGGACCGATGAATACTGTTAAATGTGTTAGCATTGTTACAGTATCATTGGGAAGGACTGAGTTAAATTAATAGCTCTTACCCGTTGCAGGACATCACTAATTTTAACAACTGTGAATTGTAACTTTTTTATCCCTCGATTACATTCAAAATTTGTTTCTCTAAATCTTTAATTTTCTCACTAATTCTAAACACATCTTCATCCTTTAAATTCTTATTATTCATATCTTCCTTAACAGCAGTTTCCATATCAAGTAACTCATCTTTTAATTTTTCAAGTCTATTTAATACCTCTATTCTAGTATTTACAGGCAATTTTCTATTCATCTTATGAGTTAATTTTACATCTTCTTCTGCATTAATTTCATAAGTTTCACCATAATCAGGTATTGTAACAGGCAAACCTATTTCTTCTTGAATTTTTTGCTCTAACACTTCTTGTGATTCTTCTTCACCATGCACTAAAAATATTTGCTTTGGTTTCTTTCTAAATGAATATATGAAATTCATTAATCCATCTTGGTCTGCGTGTCCTGAATATCCTTCTAGATATTCAATTCTTGCATTTACGGCTATTTCTTCACCAAATATTTTTACTTTTTTAGCTCCATTTACAATGCTATAACCTAATGTTCCTGGTGCTTGATATCCAACAAAAAGTATTGTTGAATTTGGATTCCATAAGTTGTGTTTTAAATGATGTTTTATTCTTCCTACTTCACACATACCACTTGCAGATATTATTATACATGGTTCTGGGTTCTCGTTTAAAGCTTTTGATTCATCTGCTGTTACTGTGAATTTTAGTCCCGGAAATTCTAGCGGATGGTCTCCTTTTTTCATTTCTTCTTGTGTTTCTTCATCGAATAAATCCATATTTTCTTTGAATACTTCTGTTGCAGATATTGCTAAAGGACTATCTACGTATACTGGCACTTTCATTAAAGTTTCATATTTTCTCATAAATTCTTCATCATTTTTTGTTTCTTTTATTTTATTTAATTCGTATAATATTTCTTGTGTTCTTCCAACTGCAAATGATGGAATTACAACTGTTCCTCTTTTATCAATTGTTTCTGAAACAATATCTAAGAACATTTCTGCTTTTTCATCGTTTCTTTCATGTTTTCTGCTTCCATATGTTGATTCCATTACCAAATAGTCTGCATCTTCTATCATTGTTGGTTCATTTAATAATGGTATATCATTATTTCCTAAGTCACCAGTAAATACAGCTTTTGTTTGTTTTCCATTTTCATTTACCCACAACTCAATAATACTAGAACCTAGCATATGTCCAGCATCATTAAATCTTACATGGATATCTGGTGTAATATCTATAATTTCATCATATTTTACAGGTTCAAAAATTTCTAAACATCTAGCAGCTTGCTCTGCAGTATATAGTGGTTCTCTTGGCTCTAGGCCTTTTCTCATTCTTTTTCTATTTTTCCACTCATTTTCCATTTCTTGAATATGACCACTATCAGGCAACATTAATGCACATAAATCACAAGTTGCTTTGTGAGCATACACTTTATTTCTAAATCCTTCTTTATATAATTTAGGTATTCTTCCAGAATGGTCTATATGAGCATGTGTTAATAGCATGAAATCTATATCAGCTGGATTAAAATCAAACTCTTGAAAATTTTCTTCTTCCAACTCTTTTTTACCTTGCCATAATCCACAGTCTACTAAAAATTTCTTTCCTGCTGCTTCTACTAAATAATTAGAACCTGTAACAGTTTTTGTTGCTCCTAAAAATGTAATTTTCATAAATTTCCTCCTCGTGTCCAAAAGGGACGGTTACTTAATGTTTACAGAATTTATTTCATAAATTCTGTATAAGATATCCGTAACTCATTTCATTCGAACGGCTATCTTAATTTTTGTCCATTTGGGACACATCTTATTTTTTTAACACCATATTGGTACTTTTTTGTTTAACTTAATTTCCAAATCTTTTGGTTTTGATATTTGTATTTTTTCTTCAAAAATATTTTCATCAAATATTTGAACAAAATATTTATCTTTTTCCTTAGTTATTTTTAAATATGCATCTTCTAATTTGATTATTCTAACATTAAAAATATTTTTTAATATTTCATAATTTGTGTCTTTATCATTTGAAATTTTTTGAATAACTTTTAAATCTATTGCCTTATCTATTACTGCTTTTGTTACTTCATTTATCTTTTTCTGTAATTCTTCTATTTTTTGTATAGTACTTTCATAATTATATGGTAATAATAAATAATATCTGAAATCATATATTATTTTTTCTATTTCTTGTTTTGTTTCTGCTTTATTAATATTGATTTTTATCATATCTAAAAATATTTTTTGTAATTGAATTTTGAATTTATCTAGTTCTTTTTCTACATCTTCCGCATCTAAAATTTTTAAATATTTATATTTTTTTTCAATTTCTTTTTTATATTTTACGAAATTCTGTGGATTTATTAATTCATTTAGTTTTTCTAATTCATTAAAGTATTCTTCTCTTTCTTTTTCCATTATTTGTGATAATATTCTCATACTAAATATTTTATTTTCTAATGGTAATTTTTCATTTCTTTTTATATATTCTTCTTGTAATAAGTCTTTATTATTAATAATAGTATCTATTTCCTTAATTTTTTCTGTAATTTCAATTTTTTTATTAGTAATATTTTCAACAAATAATTCTTTATCTTGAGTTTTGTTTAGCTCTTCTTCTATTTCTTCTTTTACCTTTAATAGATTTTCTTTTTCTATATTATTGAATTTTATACTTAATAATATTGAAATTTTTGATAATATATCTATAAATTTATTTTTATTTTCTTTGCCATATTTATTTTCTAATTCTTCTTTAAAAAGTTCAAAATAGTCAATTATAAATTCATTGTTCTTTATCCATTTATCTAAAAATTTATAACCTACTATTATTCTTAAATTTTGATATATTAAATTATGGTCTATACTTTCAATCTCTTGTGGAATACTTGTCCATGAATATCCATTAAAGTCTCTTAATGGTTCTACTATATTAATGTTATTTCCTACATTTATAAGATCTGATAATGTCTCATTTATTATAAAATATTCATCTTTTATTATCTTGTCTTTTTTTCCAATTTTGGCTATTGCATACAGTAATTTTCTTTCAATTGGATATGCTATTATTTCTTTTTTGTCTTTATTTATTATATATGTTTTGTTATCTGGTATTTTGTTTTTTTCATCATTCATTTTTATTATTTTGATTGAATTGCAATAATTTTTTATAATTTCTAAAATGTTTGATATGTATTCTTCTTTTGTTTCTACGTCTTTTTTTACTATTTCTAAATCTTTATATGCTGCTTCTATTTTATAAAAAATAGTTAAGAGAGTACTTTTTACGTTTTCGTCAATTTGCTTTTTTTCTAAAATTTTTTCTAGTTCATTGTTATAATCTTTTTTAACAATTTTCTCTAGCAAATTTTTTTTCTTTTGAATCATAATACTCTCCCCTCCAACTTCGAACCTCTAATTTTCTGCTTCTTGCATATCTGTTCCCATCTTCAACTCTTCTAGTCTTTCTTTTGTAATTAAAACTTCTCTTGGTTTGCTTCCTTGATATCCAGAAATAATACCTCTTTCTTCCATTTGGTCTATTATTCTCCCTGCCCTTGCATACCCCACTTTAAATCTTCTTTGTATAAATGATGTTGATGCTGTTCCTTGTTCTACAACTGCATCTATTGCATCCATTAAAAATGGGTCTGTATCGTCATCTTCTGCTTGTTCTTGTATTAATTCTTTTTCTGTTTTATTATTATTTTCTATTGTTTCTAAAATATCTTCGCTATAATTTGCTGTTCCATTTTGTTTTACAAATCCAACTATTTTTTCTACTTCTTCATCAGATACAAATGCACCTTGCACTCTAACAGGTTTTGGTGCTCCTGATGGGAAGAATAGCATATCACCTTTTCCTAGTAATTTTTCTGCACCTACCGAATCCAAAATTGTTCTTGAGTCTACTTGTGATGATACTGCAAACGCAATTCTTGATGGAATATTTGCTTTAATTAATCCTGTGATAACATCAACAGATGGTCTTTGTGTTGCAATTACTAAGTGCATTCCAGCCGCTCTAGCTTTTTGTGCTAATCTACATATTGCCTCTTCTACATCTTTTGCGGCAACCATCATCAAATCTGCTAACTCGTCTACAATTATTACTATTTGTGGTAGTTTACCCATGCCTTCTTCTTTTTCAATTGCTTTGTTATATCCTTTTAAATCTCTTACACCTTTAGTAGCAAATAAATTATATCTATTATCCATTTCTTGTACGGCCCAAGCCAAAGCACCTGCTGCTTTTTTAGGGTCTGTTACAACTGGTATTAATAAATGTGGTATTCCATTATATACTGATAATTCAACTACTTTAGGGTCTACCATTACCATTTTTACTTCACTTGGTTTTGCATTATAAATAATACTTGTGATTATTGTATTTATACATACACTTTTTCCTGAACCTGTTGAACCTGCAATTAAAACATGTGGCATTTTTGCTATATCTGCTAATTGTATATTTCCTGCAACATCTTTTCCAAGCGCTACTGTTAATTTTGATTTATTATTTGCAAATTCTTCACTTTCTAGTACTTCTCTTAAATGTACTGCTTCTTTTTCTTTATTTGGAACTTCTATTCCAACTGCTTGCTTTCCTGGTATTGGTGCTTCTATTCTTATTGTTTCAGCAGCTAGATTCAATGCTATATCATCTGCCAGATTTGCAATTTTGCTTACTCTTACTCCTTCAGCTGGTTTTAGTTCATATCTTGTTATTGCTGGGCCAACAGATACATTTTCAACTTTTGCTGATACTCCAAAACTATATAGTGTTTTTTGCAATTTCGTTGCAGTATCAGTCAAAGCTTTTGCTCCACCTTTTAATCCTTTTTTAGGTTCTTTTCCTAATAATTCAATTGGTGGATATTCATAATTTTCATCTTCTACTATCATTGCATGTTCTAATTGCAATACTTCTTTTGTCTTATCTTCTTTCTTTTCTTCTTCTTGTCTAAATAAATTATTTTCTATAACATCTGGTTGTATTGTTTGTGCCATTTTAGTTTCTTTTGTTAGTGGTGTTAAATCATCATCTTTATGATCATATTTTTTTCTTTTTTTAGAATCATCTTCTCCCAAAATTCTTCCACCAAAATTGATTTTTATTTGTTCTCCTATATTTTCATCTTCCAAAACTTCTTTATTTGAATTTTCTTTCATTAATTGTTTTTCTTTTTTTCTGTTTTCAATTGCTTCTTGTCTTGCTTTTAATTGTTCTTCTTTTAATTTTTGTTTTCTTTCTAATCTTTCTTCTCTATTTTCTTCAGATTTCTCTACTATGTTATTTATAATTTCTGACATATTTATTCCAAATGTAAATACTGCAAACATTATTACTACTCCGACACATAATATAGCAGCACCAATTTTTCCTAAAAGATTTACAAGTGGTGTGGCAAGAATTGCTCCAAGTGCTCCTCCTCCATTTCCTTGTGCACCGCAAATTATATGCATCTTTGACAACAGTAGATAAATCTTTGTCTAATATTGTTAACTCTCCTGTATTTATTTGATATACACTTATTAATACTGAAAAACTTATTAATAATATTGCATATTGTATTAATTTTGAAGATATGTACTCATTATCTGCACATGCCATTTTTATTGCTATCGCAAATATTCCTATTGGTAGAACATATCTTATAATTCCCATCATTCCACCTAGGATTTCATTTAATTTTATTCCAACTACTCCTGATTTTCCATAAATTAAAACACATAGTAAAATACTTAATATTATTAATGCCACAATTGTTAAATCAACATTTGATGCTCTCTTTTTTGTTGCATTTGTTGTTTTTCTTTTTTTATATTTTCTCTTTGCCATTTTATCCTCCCTTGTCCCAAGAGGGACGGTTCTTTTTGGGACATTTTTTCATTTATTCTTTTTATTCTCTTTGTAAACAAAATGTCCCAAAAAGAACCGTCCCTCTTGGGACAAAAAAGAGAGAAAATAGACCGTCCTCCATTCCCTCCTTGTTTATATCTTAATTTAGTTCTTTTCTACTATTTTGCACAGTTTTTAAAGTATCTTCAATAGATATTTCCATTAATTTTAAAGCTTCTGAAATATTTTTTTCTAATCCACCTAATGTTTGAGTTAGAACTTCTTCTGTATGTGCTAATAATTCATCAGCATATTCTTTTGTTCCATTTGAAATTTCTCTTGATCTCTCATTAGCATTTTCTATAATTTCTTTCTTTTGTTCATAAGCTTTTCTTGTGATTTCATGTTCATCTATCATTGAAATTATTCTATTTTCAGCTTCTTTAACTATTCCATCAGCTTCTTTTTGAGCTTCTACTAAAATACGTTGTCTTTCCTCTTTTACCCATTTAGCTTGTTTTAACTCATCTGGAAGTTTTAGTCTTATTTCTTTTATTAAATCTAAAATTTCATCTTTATCTACTATTCCTTTTGCTGAAAATGGTAGATTTTTACTTCTTTCAATTATATCTTCTAGAGACTCCAATAGTTCAAATATTTCCATGGTCTTACCCCTTTCTAATTTTTAAAAATATTAAGACTGCTCGCCCATATTTCCTTTTATCTGTTATATCAATTTTTACTGTTTTCAAATTTTCTAATATTTTTTCTTCATCATCTGTTTCTACAATTATGACAGAATTTTCATCAATTAATTTTCTTTCTAAAATAACTTTAATTGATTTAATTGCAAAATCCGAATCATATGGTGGATCTATATATACGATATTTAATTTTTCATTTATTTTTGTTTCTAATAATGATTCATAATCTAAATTGTATAATTCTACTTTTCCACTCAAATGTGTTTTTTCAATATTTTTATTTATTACTTTTACAGCATCCTTAGATTTATCGCATAGAATTACTTTTTTAGCTCCTCTGCTTGCTGCTTCTAAGCCAATTGCTCCACTTCCTGAAAATAAGTCTAAAAATACTGAATTTGGTATTTCATTTTGTATTATATTAAATAAGGATTCTTTTACTCTGTCTAATGTTGGTCTGGTTGTTTTTCCTTCTAATGTATATAATTTTGTACCTCTTGCAGTTCCGCTTATTATTCTCATTTTGCTTTTCTCCTATGATATAATTTTATTCTTTTTTTGTATAAAGTCAATAGAATTAATAGAATTGTAACATATATTTAATAGTTCTGTAATATTGTTCCTAAATTGTAATATTTTTCTTTTATATTTTACATTTTTTGTATTCACAGTTAAGTAACACTTAAAGTCCGCGCAGTGTAATAGTTGCAGGATATCTCAATTTTTAATTGCTGTGAATTTTAGTAAAAATGAAAAAACTACCTTAATAGAGGTAGCTTCTTCTTTTGTGCAATAATTAATCTTCTTTATTTATATCTTTTAATAATTCCAATTGAGAAATTAACAAAGACTCCATTTTAGCTTTATATATATCAAATTGTTTTTTTACATCATCTAATTCTTTTTGTTTTAAAAGTATTTCATTATTTAATTCATCAACTTGTTTTTGAGCATTTGCTTTTGCTTCATCTACTATCTGGTTTGCTTTTTGTTTTGCTACATTTTTTACTTCTTCCGCTGTAGTTTGTGCCATTACTAGCGTATTTTGTAATGTAGATTCTATTGTCTTATATTGAACAAGATTATTATTTAATTCTTCAACTTTAGTTCTTAATTCGTTAACTTCTTTGTAATTTTTAGAATATTCAACTGTTAATTCATCTAAAAAATCGTCTACTTCTTCTACGCTGTAACCATTTACCATTTGTTTTGCAAATCTTTTATTTTCTATATCTAAAGGTGTTATCATATTTTCCTCCCTAATAGTAGAATCTTACTACTAATTATTTACATTATTATTTCTTAACCATGAAACAGATAATTTACTTTTCATTTCTTCTCTTGCCATCTCGTTTGTTATTTCATAATTTGATGGTGCTACTAAAAAGATTGAATTTGATACTTTTTGAATATATCCATCTAAAGCATAAACTCCACCACTAATGAAATCTACAATTCTTCTTGCAACATCTTTATTTACATATTCCAAATTTACTATTACAGATTTTTTTTCTTTTAAAAATCCACAAATTTCGTCTGATTGTTCAAATGTTGTAGGTTGAGAAATAACCATTTTTATTGCTTGACTTTGTGATTGTGGCATATTAACTACTTTATTATTTTTTCTTCCAAATAGTTTTCTATCTTCTACTTCCTCTTCATCTTCATTTCCATAATCATATATATCTTCATCCTCATATTCTTCATTTTCTGCTGAATCCATTCCAAATAAATTCCAAACTTTATTCATCAATGCTCCTGACATAAAAAAACCTCCTAAAATCACTTTTACATATTATGTAATAAGTATCTACTTTTTTTCATTTCTTGTCAATAGTTTTTACAAATGTAATAGAATTTTAATGTGTTTGTAATATTTTTGTAATATTTTTATTCTATTCTACTTAAATCTGGATTTAATATTAATTCATCATAAATTGCTATGCTTTTCATTGATTTAATTTCATCACTTGTAAATCCTAATTCTTTTAATTCATCTGTATCATAATTAGAAACTATAGAATACTTATCATTTTTTCTTTTTACATTTACTATTATTTTGCTTAAATATCCAGCCTTATTTCTAACCACATAATTTAATCCATTGTCTTCCGCTATTGCTTGATTTGGTACTTTTAATCCTGTACTGCTCCACCATATTAAATCAAATGAAATTTTCCTATAATTTGCAAGTTCACTTATTTGCTTATTAATTTCTAAAACTATTAATGTCTCTTCTTCGTTTTCTTGTGATATATATGCTATTGTTGCATCAAGTACTTTATTATTTGATAATCTTATTTTAACCTTGTTTTCTAATTTTGCATTTTTTGCTTCTTCTGAATTAGATATTGTTGCAATATAACATTTAGAGCTATCAATTATTTTTCCACATTCATCATTTGTTGCAATTAGTTGTCCAGTCTTAAGATTTAAGTTGTCTAGAAATTCTTTGCTTAATGTTGAAAAATTATTAGGTGTTAATGTTTCTTCTAATCCATCAACTTTATAAGAAACAATTCCACTTACTGGAGCTTTAATATATTCAGCCCCAGAATTAAGTTGTTCTTCCAAGCTAGTTCTTTGAGTATACAGTTGTTTTAAATATGTTCCTGCCGCACTTGTTTCTCCAGATATTTTTGCTTTTTTAGTTATAATATCATTTATTTGTTTTTTATATTCTGTTATTTTTGATAAATCTGTTATTTTGTTTAATATTCTTATCTTTTCATCTAATTGATTTTCTAATGATTTGACATCAGAAGAAAAAATGCCTTTCTGTTCTTTTAATGCATCTTGTATTTTTATATCTAGTTCAGATATCTGTTGTTTCAGATTTTCTTCATTTTGGCTATAATACCTATATATAGACTCACCTTTAGCTGTCTTTTCTCCTTCATTTTTTATTTGTTCCATTCCATTTTTATAGTTATTGCCTTTTACTACTTGTTCATCTCTTATAACATAACCTATATTTGTTTCTTCTAGATATAAAGTACCTTGTTCTACTGTAACTTTACCAGTTGGTTCTTTTACTAGCAAATATACTGCATATATCAAATATACTAATACTAAAGCTAATGCAATATATATCATTATTTTTTTATTATCAACTTTCTCGTTACTTCTTTTATTTTTTTCTTTTTTCAATTTATTCCCTCCAAAATAATATTGATATTATTTTGTATATCATTTGTTCCATCAAGCCATATTGTTTGTTTATTTTTTCTAAACCACGTTAATTGTCTTTTTGCATATCTTCTTGTTTCCATTTTTATTTTTTCTATCATTTCTTCTTTTGTATATATTCCATTTATATAATCTACTGCTTCTTTATATCCTAGTCCTTGCATTGCAGTAGGAAATTTATTATATTTTTTTAGAATATCTCTTACTTCATCAATTAGTCCTTGTTCAATCATTATATCTACTCTTTTATCTATTCTTTGATATAAAATTTCTCTATCCCAATTTATCGCAAATATTTTATAATCATATTCTACTGGATTTTTTCTTGATTCTAGTTCTTGCTCAGTTTTTGTTTTTCCTGTAGTTTTATATATTTCTAAAACTCTCATAATTCTTTTTTTATCATTTGGACTTATTTTTTTCATTGCAACTGGGTCTATTTCTAAAGCTTTTTTATATAATTCTTCTAGTCCTTGTTCTTCTACTATTTTTTCTAATTCTTTTCTATAATTCTCATCTATTTTTACATCATTATATTCTATTTCATATATTAAACTATTCACATAAAGACCTGTTCCACCAACTATTATAGGTGTTTTACCTTTTGCTATAATTTCTTTTATTGCTGCCTTTGCATCTTGCTTATATTGTGCTACACTATATCTTTCTTCAGGAGAAACACAATCTATAAGATAATGTTTTATACCTTGCATTTCTTCTTTTGTTGGTTTTGCAGTTCCTATGTTCATGTCTTTATATATTTGCATAGAATCTGCTGATACTATTTCTCCATTTATTTTTTTTGCAAGTTCTATTGAAAGTGCAGTTTTTCCTGATGCTGTTGGTCCACATATAACTATAACTTTCTCTTTCATTTTATTTTCCCTCCATGTCCAAAAGGGACGGTTCTTTTTGGACATTATTTCATCATACTTAAAATTCCTTGTTGAATATTTCCTAAATATGAGCTTTCAAATATGCCCACTATTAAAATTACTATTAATAAAATTATAATACTTCTATTTATTTTTTCCTTCTCAATTTCTTCATTATTTATTTGGTCTAGTTTTTTAAATACATATGGTAAGATTATATAACCATTAATAATTGTGAAAAGTGATACAAAAACAGTTTGTATTAACTTCATTGCTTCTTTATTTTCATAAGTAATTCCAATTTTAGATATATTATATATTATAAATGTTATTATATATACAACTACTAATCCTCCAACTATACAAGCACATTTAGTTGATTTTTCAATATTTCCTAAACTATGCCACATCCATCTTAATAAAACTAAAAAGAATATTATTACTATTAAAATTATTACCCATGTCATAATTTTTTCTTCCTTTCTTACTCTAAATTTTCTCCTTAGCGGAGTATGATACATCATACATTTTGATACAAAAAAGACGCCAGAACACTACTGTTCTGACGTCTTCGTCATCAAATATGATTTAATTGATGTACTTATTATATTGTAAGATGTCCGTATTTACAATGGAGTTTCATCATAATGATTCTTGTGCGCTACGCACAATTTTGAAAGCTCTCCATTCCCCCTGATAGAGCTACTCTTCTCGATTTTCCCGATACCTTTTAATGGCAAATGCCAGCTTCAGCTCCAAAAATACCGATAAATCACTAATATCATCTTCTAATATTTTTCGTATCTTATCCATACGATAACGCATGGTATTTCGATGGATATAAAGTGCCTCAGCAGTGGCATTCGCATTGCAATTATGCTCTAAATATGCCTCTAGCGTCTC
>OIYO01001226.1_pt1 | contig 15151 bp, 16 predicted proteins | sample 1588191 | NCBI WGS metagenome assembly OIYO01 (sample SAMN03283275) | human gut metagenome | biome: human-associated habitat; material: feces | host: Homo sapiens | place: Peru | collected 2012 | reverse complement strand
CAATAATAAGTTTTCCGGCTATAACGGTTGCGGCACAGTCACGGATTTTCACCGTAGTTTCCTGATATTCAGTATAGCTCCTTCCCTTGTTAGGGAAGGTTGGGATGGGTATCAGTTCGCTATTTTCTTGAAATTGCGTACTGCATCTCCTATTTTATCGTATGATAATCGCAGAACTTTGTCAAAACTTTTATAGTACAATATAGATATTATGCAAATTAGAAGTTTTTATATAAAAGATATTTTGAATATTGCGCTTCCTATTATGTTGGGAAATCTTGGTTTTATACTTATTGGTGTTGGTGACGTAATTGTTGCCGGAAGACATTCTACAGATACTCTTGCAGCAGTAAGTCTTGCAACAGCGGTAATAAATTGTATTGTAATGGTCGGAATCGGAATTCTGAGCAGCATTTCTGCAATTCTTTCCAATTATAGAGGAGCCGGTAAGCAAGCAGAAAAATATTTTTATCCGGCTTTAAAATTTACAGCTATATTATCTGTAATAATATCGTTGGCTATTATTGCTTTTATACCGGTTATCAATCACCTTGGCTTTGAAGCAAGGCTTGTTCCGATGATTAAAGATTATTTCTGGGTGACTGCGTTTTCTGTTTTTGGTGCGTATTTGCATTGCATGACAAAAGAATACTTGCAGTCTTTTGAAATTGTTGTTTTCCCAAATATTTTAACAGTTATTTGCATTTTTGTTAACGTAATTTTGAACATAATATTTGCATTCGGCTGTGGAATTATTCCGGAAATGGGGGCAAAAGGGCTTGCAATATCCAGTTTAATAACAAGATATTTTATGGGATTTGTTTTGTTTTGGTACTGCTTTAAGCGCATTAAAATACAACATCACAAAGATGGTGGATTCTATAAGGATTTACTGAAAGTAGGGACTCCTTCTTCTTTAGCGGTTGTAATTGAATTTATCGGATTTAATGCTACTACTGTAATTTTGGGTAGGATTTCCGGAATTTATGCAGCAGCTCAAAATATTGTCTGCACATTAACGAGCGTATCATTTATGATTCCGTTTGCAATTTCAAATGCTACGGCTGTAAAGGTAGGATTTGCAAATGGTGCGAAGTATTATAAGTCATTGAAAACGTATGCTTATACAGGTATTTTAATGGCGGTTGCTTTTATGACTTGTTCCGCAATTGTTGTAGGAACTATACCGGAATTTCTCGTAAGCTTATTTACAAAGGATGCGGAGTTGGTAAAAGTTTGTATACCAATTGTGTTTGCACTATGTTTCTTCCAAATATTTGACGGTATGCAAGTTGCGTTAGCAGGTATTTTTAGAGGCATAAAACAAACCGGCGTTGTAATGCTTGCCAATTTTATTGCATATTGGCTTGTGTCAATCCCTCTCGGGTATTTTCTCGGATTTCATTGTCACATGAATTTACTTGGATTCTGGTTTGGACTTGTGACAGCTGCAGTTGTTTTATGTTCAATAATGTTTACGACAATGTTAGTTAGATTTAAAAAAATGGGAGAATAGATATGCCACATTTTTTTGTAAATTCAAATGATAGAAACGAAAATTTAATAACTGTAACAGACTCTGATAATTACAGACATATCGCTCGTTCTCTAAGAGCAAGATGTGGTGAAAAGTTGCTCTTGATAGATGAAAATCAAATTCAGTATGAAACAATAATTAAAGAAATAAATTCTAAAGAAATTATTTGTGAAATTGAAAAATCCTATCATTCTGAGCGAGATTTGGAATTTGATTTGTATCTAGCACAAAGTCCTTTGAGAAGTGATGCTCAATTGACTGTTATGGAAAAAGCAACAGAACTTGGTGCTCGAGCTGTGTATCCGGTTTTTACAGATAATTGTGCACTAAAAGTCAATAAACAAGAAAAGTGGCAAAAGGTTATGTATGAAGCTTCTAAACAATGTGAAAGGGCAAAAATCCCGACATGTGAAGCTCCAATAACTTTTGAGGAACTTTTAAATAAAGAGTTTGATAAAGTCATTGTGTTCGCAGAACGCTCTACGGAAAAGAGTTTGAGAAGTTATTTAAACGAAAATCCTATCCGAAAAGGTGATAAAGTTTTGGTTATTATTGGACCGGAAGGCGGTTTTTCAGAAAAAGAATTTGAATATTTTAAACAAAAAAACTTGCCGTTGATAACTCTTGGATATCTTATTTTAAAAGCTGAAACCGCTGTAATAGTTGGACTTGGAGATATTATTTATGAATATCAAGGATGATTTTATTCTAAAAGAAATAAATGAAGGATATCTTGTTGGCGGTTGTGTGCGTGATTGGTTAATGGCTGCTGATAAGAAGAATTTTTGTATATGCGATAGAGATATTGCGATAAAAAATGCTGAGAGTTTTGCGCAAAAACTTGCTGAACAATTTGATGCTACAATGGTTACTTTAGATTCCGAAAATCATATCTATAGAGTTGTTTTGAAGGATAAAATTAACTATCTTGATATTTCAGAAATGCAAGGTGATACGATTGAAGATGATTTACAAAGACGTGATTTTACTATTAATGCTATAGCTTATGATTTAAGAAAATGTGAGTTTATTGATGTTACCGGTGGGATGGATGACTTAGAAAAAGGAGTTCTAAGACAAATTAGAGATGAAAACTTTGAAGAGGATTCGCTAAGGGTACTAAGGGCTTATAGATTTTTAGCGGTTACAGGTTTTAAACCCGCAGAAGAATTACAAATTGCTTTAAAAAAGTATCAATATTTGGCTTTAAATCCTGCAAAAGAGCGTATAGCTTATGAATTGATGAAATTGTTCGGTGGAGATTATGCCGCAAAGACATTGCTATTGATGGACGATGACGGATTGTTAGAAAAAATATTTCCTAATGTAGCTGAGATGAAACAAGTACCGCCAAATAGCCATCACCACTTGGATTTATTCCATCACGTTGTAGAAACAGTTAGACAGATTGAACTTCTTTATAAAAATTCTGCGGAAGAAATTCAAGCTCATTTAAAACAAACTGATTTTGGAGGTTTTCCTCGCATAAACCATTTAAAATTGGCAGGTTTTTTGCATGATATTGGTAAATTTTCGACTTGGACTCTGGAAAGTGATACTTGTATCCCTGAAAATTGCAATAACTGTACTAAGGATAGTCGTGTTTGTGGTGTAAGACATAGATTTATTAAGCACGATGATGTGGGCTCAAAACTTGTTGTTACATTATTGAAGGATTTAAAGTTTTCTAAAAAACAGATAGAATATATTTCCGGCATGATAAAAAATCATATTTATCCATCAAATGTTATAGCAGCACCGGAATTGAATGATAAAGTGATGATGCGCTATATTAGAAAAATGGATAGTAATGTTATAGATAACATTATTTTAGCAAAAGCCGACCGTTTATCGGCACTAGGGCAGGATATTACTGACGAAATGATTAAAAATAATATCAACGGTCTTAATACGTTATTAGATTTTTATCTTAAGAAAAAAGATACTCTAAAGCCATTGCCTAAATTGTTGGATGGTAAAGAAATAATGACTATTTTAAACATTCCACAATCGCCAAGGTTAGGACTTGTGATTAAGAATTTGCAAGAAGCTCAACTCAATGGCGATGTTGTGACAAGAGATGATGCGATAGGTTTTGTAAAGCAATTAAAAATTAATTACAAATAATAGCAATAAAAATTTTTATTGGTTTTATATAACTAGGTAAATTTTAAAAAAGTAATAAAATGAATATACAAACAAATAATATTGTATCTTATACTCCATTTTTGAGTTCAATAAAAACAGATAAAAAATGTAATTATAGGGTAAAATCTTATAATAGAAATATTTCAACTGCGGATAAGACAAAAGCTTTTGCAGGCTCAACAATTGGTACTATGATTCCAATTTTATTAATGATGAAAAAACAAAAAGTGAAAAATCCGCTAAAATTACAATATGGCATGTGGGATATGATTAAAACTTCTGCTGGTGCAATCATAGGTGGAGTTGGGTTCGGTTTAATAGGAGAAGAAAAAAAGGTACAAAAAAATAGATTAAAAGAAGGATTATTTCAATTCTTAAATGCTTCTATTCCAACATGGATTGTTGGTGGAGCGGTGAGTCTTTGTGAAAATAGTGAAAAATACAATACAAAAATGAATAAATTTTTATCAGTTATAGGCGGCCTTCTAGTTGGTATGTACGGTTCAGCTGCGTTGTCAAATATTATAACAGATCCAAAAGACAAATATCCAGATAGAAAACTTACTCCAAAAGATGCGTTGGCAAATATTGATGATGGAATTGGTGCTTTGGCACTAGCCAAGATTCCTATGGTAGAAAAATTAAATATTGCCAGATTTTTGCCAATCGTTTATGTTGCTTGCGGTTACCGTGCAGGACAAAGTAATTAATTAAATATAAATAAAAAAATCCGTTGGTAATTTTACCAACGGATTTTTTTATTTATATTTAAACTACTTAGTTTCAGCTTCAACTTCTTCGACAGGTTCTTCTCCCTTGAAAGCTGGCGCATCTTTAGGAGCTTCTTCTACAACAGGTTCTTCACCTCTGAATGCAGGTGCATCTTTAGGAGCTTCTTCTGCAACAGGTTCTTCACCTCTGAATGCAGGCGCATCTTTAGGAGCTTCTTCTGCAACAGGCTCTTCTCCTTTGAACGCAGGAGCTTTTTCAGCCGGTTGTTCTTCAACAGGTTCTTCACCTCTAAAAGCAGGCGCATCTTTAGGAGCCTCTTCAGTAGCTGTTTCTTCACCTTTGAACGCAGGAGCTTTTTCAGCCGGTTGTTCTTCTACAGGTTCTTCACCTCTGAAAGCAGGAGCGTCTTTAGGAGCTTTTTCCGTAGCGATTTCTTCACCTTTGAACGCAGGAGCCTTAGTTGCCTCTTCTGTGTTTGCATTTGTTGCTAAAATTGCCTTATTATATGCCGCAAGAGCTTCTGCACCTCTAAATGAAGCTTCATTGCTAATTGGATTAGTAACTACTTCTGTATTTTGTACTTCTTCCTTTTTTACAGGATTCAAAACTGGAGCTTCAACTGCTCTAAAACTAATTGGGTTTATCATATTATCCCTACCTTCCACATACTGATACACATTCTTATAAATGCATTATACAATCAAAACTTGCTTATTTATACAGCAATCTTTACATATGTTTACAATAAATTTTAAAAATCTAATTGTGCTCTAATAACAAAAACGCCCTCCAAATTTTGGAAGGCGTTTTTATAAAATGATTTTATACTATTCAGCAGGAGTTGCTTCTGCTTGAGCAGCTTCCTCTGCAGCCTTTGCTGCTTCTTCTGCTTTTCTAGCTTCTTCTTCAGCTTTCTTAGCTTGAGCTTTTTTAGAAAGTTTAACTACTTCTGATTTTTTGTAGTTTAGAGTACCATCATCGTTGCAGTTAGTAATCAAGTATTTAACTGTATCAGTAGGTTGAGCACCTTTAGAAATCCAAGCTAAAGCGCTTTCTTTGTTCAACTTCATTTCTTTTGTTTTAGGATTGTAGTAACCTAATTCTTCAATAGGTCTACCTTCTCTTTTTGTAGTTGAGTTGATTACGATAACTCTGTATGTAGGAGCCTTTTTTGCGCCTAATCTTTTTAATCTGATTTTTAACATTTTTTTATTCCTTCTCAAATTTTGGGATATTGCTAAACTTGACTTTAACAACCCCCTTGTTACTCCTAAGAATCTAGCCGCTTATTCTTAGATTGAATAGGTCTAAGAGGATACAACCCATCCATATTAATAAATAATCATAAATACACCTGTAAATCAAGTAGAATTTACACATTGTTAAATTTTTTAAATATTAAAACTCTTTCTTGAACCTTCTTCGTGATACAAACCACCACCACAAATTGTTTCAATTACTTTGAGTACAAATTCTCTGGAAGCATCAGACGAATTTAAGAAAAATTCTCTGTTAGCAAGGTGTCTTATTTTGAAAATAGAATTTTGTGTTTTATCAGCAGGAACAAATAATGACGCTACTTCTTTGTCAAGAAGTACCTGCATCATATCGTTTCTTGATGAAATTCCTTCCATAAGCTCGTTATAATTTCCGTTTATTGCCATAATACGACCGGAAAACATAGGTGGAGCACTTTCTCTGAACAAAGCCTGAGGTTCATAATTGCAACGTGTAGTTAAGCTGATTGTATGCCACAAAATATTAATGATTACAACGGTTTTATCCTTATCATGTTCAACATAAATATTCTCTGTCGTAACACCACGTGCTGCAAAAGATTGCTTAAGTGAATCTGCAGTTGCTTTTAAGTTATCAATCATTTCCGCAAAAATCTCTGTTGTGTTCATTGTTGCGTGTTGATAATCCAAAAACTGCTTATACATATGTGTAGAAACAAGTCCGATTCTTTCCTGTATTAGTGTGGATTTTCTGAAGGAAGTTTCCATATTATTGAAATTTTCGTAGCCTTTACTCAATGTTATAAAGCCTCCTTATATAATTGTACACTCAAAATGATATCAATGTAAACATGGGTTTGTTAAGAATTGTAAAACTTTTCTTTAAAAAGCGTTATTAATTTTGAAAATGTGGAATTAACTAAATATAAGTGAGTGGTAGGTATAGTTGTTGTACTTGCCATTCTGAAAGGAGAATGAAAAAATGGATATTTTAAATTTAGTATTATTCGGCGGTATTTTTTATTTAGCATTAATCGGTATTCCAACTCTTTGCGAAAAATTTGGAAAATAAATTTGTAAAGAGCAGAGCAGCTAAGGTGAAACTAATTAGAGCAGTTTAGCAAATTTGCCATTAGAATTTTCTAATGCAAGTTTTTGTTCTTCTGTTTCTATATCAATGTTGTCAAGTTCCATAGCTTGCGCTGTTTCAATAAATAATTTTTCAAACAGAACGTACATTACCTTGAATTGGTTATTGTACTTCTGTAAAAGAGCGAGAGTATCATTAATTAAGAAAAGAGCTTCACTATTTTTATTTTCGGTTAAATATAGTTTAGCGGTGAAATATTTTGCTACAAATGCGATTCCTACAATCGTAGAATTTTCTGATTGCGTTAGTATGTCGTTATATATAATTTCGGCTTTTTGGTATACCCCCATATTGGCGTAAGAATTTGCAATTAATAAATCGCAGAGCATTTCAAGCTGTTTTTGATGTATATCAGCGGAAAGTAATTTTGCTTGATATATATTTTGCGCAAATGTTTTATAATCATCGCTGTGTTGTTCAAATTCTTGTAAAATCAAATATATAACTTTAGCAAACGGAGTAGAATTTTCTATATCTTCTGCGTGATAAGATTTCCCTGCTATAAAATCTTTTATTGCCAAAATACACTCTTTATCAGGCAATTCTGCGTTTAGTGCTGTAGCGATTGCGTTGAAGAAATCATCAAGTTCATCATCCATTAGTAAAAGTTTTGCAATTGCTGCAAGACGGAAAGTTTCCATCAAATGGTTTACAAAGAAATTTGTAGAAAAACTTGCAGGTTTTATTTTTTCAATAATATCAGGTTTTAATACCGCTAGAATATCGTTTGCCGTTTCAACGCATTGTTCAAAGTCACCGATATTAAATAATATTTCAATATTTATTAGTGATAATAATAAGAACTTCGTGTTAACATTGCTATCAATAAGCAGCGTTGGGTTTTGCATTCTGGATAAAATATTATGTAAAAGTGTTGGCGCATCTGTATAGTTTGCGGAAATTAATGCGCCTTGCAACATTAAATTAGAAAGTTTTACGATTTTGTCATTGTTGTTCTCATTCATTGCATCAATCAAAAGAATATTTTCAATCGAATAAATTTTTGATGGAGAATAGTTATATAAACTCATTAAAATATTTTGGTAAACTTCTTTTTTGTTGTTTTCAATATCTTCCGCTGGAATATTATGTGAGATATGCTCTATTAAAGACAAAAAGCCTAAACAGTTTTTTAAATATGCATCATAATCTCCTGTTGCCATTGCAAATTGTGAATTTTTCCAAAGAAGTAAGTATTCCTCTTTAAATATTGATAATTTACCCAAAATAAACAATGTCGTTGTGTTGTCTAAGCCTTTTGCGAGATTTGCAAGGATATTTTTAGATAAAAATTCATTAACCTGTGGTTTTATAGAGGAATCAATTATCGGTTTTACGATATTGTAGTTATTGATGTGCAAAACATTGTCCTTGCAGAATGCAAAACCTTTATCTATAAGTTTTTTAGCTGATTTTGCAACATCTTTTATGCCAAGTTTAGTTAACATTGCAAAATCCATTCTTGCGCCAAGATAAGTTGAATAAGCCAAAATCATTGATGCATCCATATCTTTGCTTAAATGCTTTAATCTTGCTTTTATAAGCCCTTCCAATGTATTTGGAAGCATGATAGATTGATTGCCTTTGAGGAGTAGCCTGTTTTCAAAATTTACAAGTACATTTTTTTCTAATAAAAACATTAGAGCATTATTGAAGTACAAATATGAACCATTGAAGTTTTCTTTTATTTTTTCAAAGTAAAAAGATTTGATAAAATCAGATGCTTCTTCTTTTATTCCATCTAATAATGATTCAAGGCTGGAAGCTTGAATTGTGTATTCTGTATAGTTAGGTGTTCTTAAAAGACCTTTCAATTTTGTGTGCAATGCAATGTTCTGATTGGTTGTAAATATAAATGTAGTATTTAATGTTTTGAATTGATCAAAAAATAATTCAAGAGTTTGAATAGAAGTATCATCCAAATTTTCGAAATCTTCAATTAAAATAGCGCAATTTTTAAGCGAAGCCAAAAACGCTCCAAAATCTTCCATATATGCAAATCTTGCATCTTCAGGGGTAGCAGAATTTCTAGGTTTGAATCTTATAAGGTCAATAAGAGCATTGAATCTTTTTACCTCAAAATTTTGCGGAATCAAAGAAGAATGGAATGAAAGATTATAATAATCTTTGAATAATTGTTCAAAGATTCCCCAAGGTTTATATGTCATCTCTTCTGTACAAGCAGCGTGCAGAATCTTAATGTTTTTAGAAGTGTAATAATTTATTATGTCAGAAGTTTTTATACCCCAGTTGGAAGATGTGCGCAATGATATTATTTTGTTATCGCTAAATTTTTCAAAAATTTGTGTTGCAGTACTTTTTTCAAACTTGCATTTTGCATTAATATCAAAAATTTTAATATTATATATGTCTTCCGGTTCTTTTTCTTTTATAGCAACTTTTTTAATTTCATTTTTTTGAATTTCAACAGGTGTATCTAAAGATTGATTACTAGGCGGAATTATGTAACTATCCAGTAGAATTTCATAGAACATTAATTGTTGCCCGTTTTCTTCAATTGAATATAAAGAATCAGTCTTAAAATCTTTGTTTATACAGTCTTGTATAAACTGGTCTATATTTATTTGCAGACCTTTTAAGTATTTTTTGCTTTCTTTTTTTACAGTAAGTAGTTTGACATTATTGTTAATAGAGATATTCTCTAATAAATCAGAGGCAGTTTTTTTGATTATAGTAATTTCTAATTTAAGTGGAATTGCAAGTTCTTCAATAACTTTTGCGTTAAGTTCACTAAAAGCGTTTACTATTTTGAGCGCCAGTCTAACGGCTTTATTGGCAGAAGTCGGTAGTGACAATTCTTTGTTAAAGTTTATAGTAAATATGTCATTATAAATGATGATTTTTCCGTCAATGCCGGATAATTGTGCAATAAGAAGGTTTCTTAATCTAAAATAAAATTTAGAGAATAATTCTTGTGAACCGAGAATTTTTCTAATTTGTTTTAGGGCTGCAAAGCGAACTATTACGGATGCAAATTCATCAGATTCACATTCTTGATAAGCAATAGAAGTTTTTACAGGGAAACCGCATTTACATTTATCTGCAGCTGTAGAAATTGTTCTTCCGCATTTTGAGCATTTGGTAAGTATTATAAAACCGCATTTTTCACAAATAGGATTTTCTCCGATAGAATGACAATTTGGGCACTCCAAAGCAAGTACTTTGTGGCAGTACGGACAAATTGTTGTGTTTTCAGGAATCTCTCTTTTGCACTTTGAACACTTCATATATAGAATTATAGTCTAAAATCAAACTTTATGCTATAATTTACACTAATAGGAGGAGAGTATGAGTTTTTTTACAATTATATCAGAACCTGCAATTTTAATTATTACCGCAATTTTTGTGATTTTTATAATGATGGTATTAAAAAATTATTCAAGAGTAGAAAAGAACTTAAATTCAGTTTATAGTTTTTTGAAATCTTTGGATAAAAAGGAGTTATCATATCGTTTTAATGAATTAGATGCGTTTATGAAAAGTAATACTTATACATCGACTCCATGGGAAGATTTTAAAAAGGCTTTGATTTTTCCGGAAAAATTATACGTTGCATCAAAAGGAGTAAATAATGAATTGAAGTCAGATATATATTTAACAATTGATGCATCTTATTTTTTTAATGAAGAGAGCCTTGTTTATTCCAAAATAAATCATAAGTTTATACAAACAATGCCGACTTTGCTTACCGGATTAGGACCGTTTTTTACTTTCTTAAAAATGGCAGTAGCATTTACACAAGTAAATCTTTCAATGGAAACAAATGTTGGAGAATCTTTAAACGGCTTGATTGCGAATATTCAAATTGCGGCACTATGTTCTGTGTTTGCTGTTGGTTTTTCTATGCTGTTTATGTTTATAGAAAAAATTATGTATAACAAAAAATGCAAAAAATATTATCTTGCAATTCAAAAAGAATTTATCAGATTGTTCGACGTTGTTACAAGCGAAAAATTTCTTATCGATTTAGTAAAAGAATCAAAAATTCAGAGCGTAACGAATGAAAAATTGCTTAAAGCGTTGCCGGAAGATTTTGCCAAAGCGATAGAGAAAAGTATTGGAGAAACTACCGTTCCATACTTAGAAAATATTTTGTATAGTTTAAATAAATTGAATGAGAATTTTAGTAACGGTTCCGGTGGCGATGTTGTTGATAAATTATTTTAAGGACAATTAACTGTAGGATTTGATATGAGATTTAAACCAAAAAAAGAAGATGGTAATGAAAACAATATATTTTGGGTAACAATGACAGATTTAATGACTGCATTGGTGCTTGTTTTTATTGTGCTGTTTTTCTATACATATATGACTAGTTATTATGAAAAATTTCAAACAAAAATGGAACAACAAAAAGCGACAGAAGCGCTTCAAGAAAACTTAAAACAAAAAAATATCGATGCTACTATAGATGCAAATGGTGTTGTGAAAATTTCTGATTTAGAATTGTTTGAACTTAATAGCTATGAGCTTTCATCCAAAGGTAAGGCTTATTTATCAAAATTTGCTCCAGCATATTTGAACTCTATTTTTTCTAATGAATATTTAAGTAAGAATGTCGAAAAAATAATTATAGAAGGTCATACAGACTCTCAAACTTATGCAGGAACTTATTCTGATGATGAACAATATATGAAAAATATGGATTTAAGCTTAAAAAGAGCTTTTGCTGTTGCGGATTTTATAACGAATACTCCATATAATAAAAATAATGGAAATAGGCTTCGTAAAATGATAATAGTAGAAGGCGCCAGCTTTTCTAATCCAATTCTTGTAGACGGAAAAGAAGATTTTGCAAAAAGCCGACGTGTAGAACTCAAACTTGTTATAAAAGGGCAAAAAACTGAGTCAGAGGAGAATAGCTCTTTGTTAAAACTAAACCAACCCCAATAAGAGCTGATAAAAAGATGTAAAAAAGCGGGTCTTTTTTAGATTTCCAACTCAATAGCAACAATAGTGCCAATAATATCATTGATTTTATCGAACTTATTTCAGGTTTTAGTAATCCTACTGCAACAGAAGTTAAGAGTGCGCAACTAATCGGCTTTAATGTTTCAATTGCTGATTTTACATAGAAGTTGTCGCTAAATTTTCTTAATAACTTAGAAACAATAATTACTAAAAAGAATGACGGTAACATTTCTGCTGTTGTAGCTAGAACCGAACCTAATACTCCTGCACTTTTTAATCCTGCATAAGTTGCAACGTTAATCCCAACTGGGCCGGGGGTGATTGAAGCTACCGCAACCATTTGAGTTAATTCATCAATTGAATACCAATTATAAACTTGTGATATATGATAAAGAAATGGTATTGTTGCGTATCCGCCGCCAAATGAAAATATACCGATTTTAAAGAATTCTATAAAAAGGTGAAGACATATCATTTAAGCTCCCCCTTTTTAAGAGTTAGTTTTTTAAATCCGACACCAATAAGCGTAAATAATACTATGCTTTGTATTGGAGTTATTTTAAAAACCAAAAGTGAAATTAAAGTCATAATAAAAATTGTGTAGAAAAATGCGTTTCTTGTTGATTTCCCCCACATTTCTCTTACTGTTAGCATAATTAGTGCTATAACAGAGATTCCAACTCCCCAAAGTGCTCCAAGAACGTAAGAATTTCGTGTTAGTGCACCAAGGATTGAAGCGAGGAGTACAATAGACCAGAACGGAATAAAAGTTACTCCTATCATAGCAACGAGCGCCCCCCATTTGCCTTTGAGCTTGTAGCCGATAAACATTGACATATTGGCTGCAATAATCCCTGGGAGTGATTGAGCTAGTGCAAAATAGTCTATCAAATCATCATGAGAAACAAGATTTCTTTTATCGACAAATTCACTAGTCATAATTGGAAGTATTACATATCCGCCGCCAAGTAATATCGCACCGATTTTTACATAAATCAAAAACAACTTAAACAGTGACATTTGTTAATTCCTTTTCACATTTTAATTTTCTTCCGATTTTGTGAATAAGCTTTGCGTCTTCATCAGGAGAGAATCCTGTTGTGGTTAGGTAATTACCAACAATTGTAGAATCTGCACAATATTTGAAAGCTTTTTCAATCGTTTCTTCTGATAATCTGGCTTTCTTTCCGCCGGCAATTCTAATAGAAGCATTTGGGCATGCTATCTTGAATACTGCCAGAGTTCTTAAAATATTTTCTTCATCTATTTTATCGCCATATTTTTCAAACGGTGTGTTAGGAATTGGTGTCAAAATATTAACAGGAATGCTGTCAGGATTAATTTCTGCAAGCTCTAATGCCATTTCTATGCGTTGCTCTACACTTTCACCCATGCCTAATATAACACCGGAACAAAGCTCCATCCCGTATTTTTTTACAAGTTTTGTTGTGTTCAATCTGTCTTCATAAGTATGGGTTGTACAAATTTCCGGATGGTAAGATTTACAAGTATTTATGTTATGGTGAAATCTTACTAAACCCGCTTCTGCAAGCTTTTTAGCTTGCTCTTCATTAAGAATTCCAATGCTTGCACAGCTTTTAATGCCTTCTTTATTTAAAGCTTTTATCATCTCTAACATCGTGTCAAAATCGCTTTCGTCCGGAGATTTGCCGGAAGTTACGATTGCAACTCTGTCAGCTCCATTTTCAACACTATCATGTGCAGCTTTAACAACTGTTTCTACATCAATCAAAGGAAAAGATTCTATATCAGTATTATAGTGTGAACTTTGTGCGCAATATTTGCAATTTTGAGAACATTTGCCAGAACGTGCGTTTATGATTGAGCAAAATTCAACCTCATCTTTTAAATATTTTTTTGATTCATTCAAAAGTTTGTCTAAATCCATATTATATAAATCTAATAATTCTTGTTTTGATAACATTATCTTATCCTTTCCTAATTATTTTGTTCAAAATATTCTTATTTTTAAACACTGTAACGACATTTTATGCTGCTATCTTTTTTTAACATCCGCAAGTTAATCCAGCACACAAATTTATCGCTTGTCCTGTTACACCTTTTGCTTCTTTAGATATAAGGTACTTTACCATTCCTGCAATTTCCACAGCCGCCTGCTGCTTCATAATATCCGCCGCAGCCTGTGCCTTCTTGCGGGCCTCTTCAATGATCTGTGCAGACTTTTCATTGGCATCCGAAACAATGCGGTCATATTCCGCACCGGCCTTTTCACGGGAAGCCGCTTCCTTTACTGCCAGCTCCTCATCCGCCTTCCGGAGAATGTCATCGTTCTGTTTCCAGAGCTTTTCCGCCTCCTGTCTGTCCGCATCTGCGTCTGCATGAATCTTCTGCAGCTGCGCAGCCCGCTCATCCATGATCTTGTGGACTCTGCCGAACAGAAACTTGCGAAGCAGCACATACAGGATCAGAAGATTGATGATGGTCCACAGAATGTTGCTGTCAATCCGTAACATAAGTTATCCCTTCCTTTACAGCATGAAAATGATCAGAATACCAAGTACGAATCCGTAGATGGCGGTTGCCTCTGCAAGGGCAGAGCCAAGAAGAAGGTTTCTCATAATCTTGGAATCCGCCTCCGGCTGTCTGGCGATGGCATCCACGGCATGTGCCGTTGCAATGCCGATACCAATTCCTGCTCCGATGCACGCAAGTGCTGCAATTCCTGCTCCGATTGCTGTCATTTTTTGTTCCTCCTGTCAGGTTCTACTGAATTTTGTTTTGTTTGTTTCGATAGCTTTTTGTGTTTCTTCTTTTCTATCTCGAATCTTCACTCATGCTGCCGGTGAAGGATTCTTCTGTTTCCGATTCTTTTTCTTCTTCGGCTCTGACGGCATCAGGGGCTCCGCCGCTTCTGCGATGAACAGCGAGGTCAGGAATACAAATACGTAGGCCTGAATGAAGCCGTCAAAGATGTCAAAGTACATGCTGAATACCAAAGGCAGTGCCACCGGAAGAATCATCTCAATCAGCTCCATGATGACAAAGGAGCCAAGGACATTTCCGAAGAGTCGCATGCACAGAGACAGCGGACGAATAAAAATCTCCAGAATGTTGATCGGCGTCACAATGGCGATCGGCTGGGTAAAGCTCTTCAGCCAGCCCTTTCCTCCCTTTCGCCGGATTCCTGCCGCTTCAATCAGGACAATGCTCATAACCGCCAGTGCTATCGTGACGTTCATGTCCTTCGTCGGCGGCTTCATGCCGAACAAGCCCATAATATTGGACAGTCCGATAAAGAGGAGAACCGTTGAAATGTATTCACTGTATTCCGTCGCGTCCGGTCCCAGCATATCCTTGGTAAAGCCATCCAGCCAGTTCACAGCCGTCTCTGCAAGGACCTGTCTTTTCCCCGGATTCCAGACCTTCATTCCG
>OIYO01001225.1_pt1 | contig 15178 bp, 19 predicted proteins | sample 1588191 | NCBI WGS metagenome assembly OIYO01 (sample SAMN03283275) | human gut metagenome | biome: human-associated habitat; material: feces | host: Homo sapiens | place: Peru | collected 2012 | reverse complement strand
AACGCCTGCTTCTAATAATTCAATAAGTGATGCTACTGACATCTTTGTCTCCTTTATTTTTCTAACTTATTTTACTACGGACTATACTGCTCCATCTTTGAAACTTTATACTAACCGATACATTGCCGACTCCGTATATTTGTTTTGCCAGACTAGGGTTGTACCTATCGACCAGTGTAGTCGCTAATATCGTATTATAAACAAGGTTATCTGGCAAGTACTCTCACTTTTTTTAGCCATATATGATGATAAATTTGTCAACATTGTAACATTACGTTACAATTAAGCAATTTTTCGTTAATAAAAATTTTTATATATATAAGGGAAACAATAGGAATACATAGGGGGACTTTGATTATGGCAATCGGAGCAAGAGATTATATTGACAAATTATTAGTCAAGAAATATGCAGATGAAAAAGTAGACAACCACGAAGCAATGGAATCAATGGTTGATCCAAACAAAATGTTAGAGGCAATGAATGACGTTGCAACAATTCAACGTAACATGTTTATGCTATCTCAAAAGCTTTGTTCGACTTGTTACGCAATCAATGCTAAAGCAGCAAGATATCAAAAACGTGAAATGGAAATGGGCGAAGGTTAGATATTTTTATCTACCACAACTTTATGAAGTCCTTTTGGATGGTCGACATTGCGTTTTAATTTTAAAGCTATTTCTAGCGCCAATTGTTGACAAATTAGAACATCAGCAAACATTTGCTGAATTTCATTATCACAAACGATATTAATATTATAATCCGGATTCAAACTCTCATCTTTTGGACCAATTATAACCATCTTTGGATTATAATCAGCTTTTATTTTTTGCAAATTAGCAACGGAGCGTTTTGAAATCTTATCTACAGCAATGTACATCAATGTCGCTCTATTATTCAGCACAGCAACGTGTCCATGCATAAATTCACCTAAAATAGCAGCACTAATATTTTTATAAGAAGTTTCTTTTATTTTTAAAGCCGCTTCTTTTGCTAAAGAATACGAAATTCCATCAGCGGTAATTACTATAAGATTTTCTTTCGCTAAAACATGCGCCAATTTTTTAATTTCATTTCTTTTTGAAAGCGCTTTATCAATTACAGCAGGCAAACTAAACAAAGATTTTTTGTATTTGGCTGTCGCATCTTTTCCATGGACTTTTTCTATAAGTTTAAGAGAAATCAATATCAAACAAAGCATTTGAGAAGTGAAAGATTTTGTAGCGGCTATACCATTTTCTACACCGGCATAGCAAGCAACCTGATAGTCACAAACTTTCCATATTGTAGACTCTTCATTATTTGTAATACAAAGAGTTGCAAGGTTAGAATTTTCTTTTACTTTCTGCGCACATTTAATCGTATCGCTGGTTTCACCTGACTGTGTGATAAAAATGTACAAAGTATTGTCATCATGTGGAATTACATTTTTTAGTAGAAATTCGCTGGAATATATTGCTCTTGATTCTATTTTAGAGAATTTTTCCAACAAATCTACCGCAAATCTTGCACAATGATAAGAAGAACCACTTGCGACGAGTACGATTTTAGTAACATTGTCCGGCAAATCTATTTTGATTTCTCCGGTTTCGGGGTTAATGTATTTCATCAAAATATATGGAACAATTTTTGCTTGTTCTGCAATTTCCAATTCCATATTGGTTTTTACTTTTTTGTTAAACATGCTCTTTCACCTTACATTTTTATTTTAACATGTTTCTTCTAAAATTTGTTATTTTTTATACGAACTTTCCAATTTTGATTTAATCATTTTCATTTCTTCTCTTGTCAAAAAAGAAGAAAATCTCATAAATTCATACATAGCGTCATCATAAGAATATTGTCTACGCTCAACTTTTTGCAACCACTCTCTAACTTCTCGAGTAATCATAAAATCTCCTTTTTAAGAATTTTTCTTATCATGATAAAAAGCAAATAATCCCGCTGCTGCACCGATTAGCCCATTGATAGCAAGAGAATTTTTCATTGGTGATTTAGAAAACTGACATTTTCTGGACACTAAATCCAGACCGACCCCAAAACCAAACCAAGCTCCAAATGTGCTCAAACCATCAGCCAAAGGAGTTTTTGATTGAGGAACACTTCCTGCAACTTTTTGAGATGAACCCATCTTTTTCGCACAACAAATTTGCGAACTTGGATAATTCTGTATATTTTGTATTCTCATAATAAAGCCTAGTGTAAAATAAAAATGCCGATGGCCGGGGTCGAACCGGCACGTAGTTGCCTACACCAGATTTTGAGTCTGGCACGTCTACCAATTCCATCACATCGGCATATTCTATTTTCAAAAATACATTCACAATGCTTTCATTGCTACTGGAATAATTAAATCAAAAACAAAACCAAATATCAAGTAGTTTATTTCTTACCCAAGCATTGCAACATTTGTTTTTCCAAATTTTGCAGACATATCATCAATATGATGAATCAAATAAACATAAGGTTCCAAGTCTTTCTCATTCAAATCAACTATCGCACCCCAATCTGCTCTAGCGTGGTGAGCGGCAATCATTTTAGCTACACGTTTGAACCCAGCTGTCATACAGATAGAAAAACCGTATTGTGAATGCGAAATCCATTCTTTTCTAAAGTTTTCGTCATAATCTATCAAACCGGATTCTGTATTAATTGTATATTCAAAGATTTTACCAATATCATGCAAAAGGCACGCAGCAAAAACTTCATCCTGATTAACTCGCTGGAAAAATGCTTGCAAGTTAACTTCTGCATACTTCAAACATTCTAAAGTATGAACCATAAGCCCACCAATATAATTGTGATGCATAAGCTTGGCTGCCGGCATAATCAAGATTTTATCTTTATTTTTTGCATAAATGTCAGAAACAAAAGTTCTTAATTTTTCATCGTTAATTCTTTCAATATAGCTTTCCAGCGCCTTATATTCTGCTTCACGTTCTTTTTCATCCAAACCGGTTTTTGCCTCTTTTATAAGTTCAAGAGCTGAAACAAGACAATTATTATATTTTTCATTAAAAGAACCTGATACTATTCTAAGTTGATTACCGCATCTAAATAGCTTTGAATCCATTCTGTTAAGAGCTTCTTCCCACAAAATACAATTCAAATTTTCACCGCTATTAGGGTCTTTGAGTAACAATTTCCCCATTTTACTTCCGGATTTTGTATCACCTACGGCAAAAGTAACTACTTCATAAATAATATCAGTACTAAACATTTTTATTCTCCAAATTATTGCTATATTTTAGCACAAAAAAAGAATTGAACTCTTATTCAATTCTTCCACACTTGCACAAAGATGACAGAGAATTAACCCTTGTCATCTTTGTTGTCATTCTTTTTGTTTGTTTCTTCAATTGCTTTACCAAGCATTCCGCCGGCAGCACCACTAGCAGCGGCATAAAGTCCATATGCTAACGGAGCAGCAGCTCCTCCTGATAAAATCGTCAAAGCACCTAAACCTACAAGAGCTCCAATACCTATACCCTTTGCGGTTTCATTGCCTCTGAAAGCAACCACATCCCCTCTTGGAACATCATCTTTTATCGTTGCTCCATAAACTGTGTTGTTCTTTTTTGCACTTCTTACTACGTGCATAGGTTGATAACATTGGATAGCAGAGATTTTCATAATTAAACCCTCGATATTTACACACTCCAGAAGATTACAATAAATATTCAAATTTGTCAATATTTTTGAACAAAAATTTTACAGAATGTATCATATATTATAAGCTATAAATCTGCATAACTCGATAATTTTTTCCGGATAAATACCAATAATCAAAGTCATAATTGCTGTTATTACCAGAACAAATTTTTGTGAAAACACTGGATTTAATTTAGCAACATCTATATTTTTATCACATTTTGCAAAAAGCGGAAGCAATATTTTTAAGTAATAATATAAAGCAACAACTGTTAGAATCAACAATACCAATAAAAATGGTACAAATACCAAACCGGAATTTGCAATCGCTGTAAACAAATATATTTTTGCGATAAATCCTGAAGTTAGCGGAAATCCGGCTAGTGCAATTATAGAAAATGCATACGCTCCTGTTAAACCGTGATTCGCATTAAATAATCCCTGAAAACTTTTTACATCCATATCGTGATTGTTGCCACAAATATTTAAGAAAGCAAAAGCCGAAATATTCATTAAAACATAGCATAATAAATAAAATATAACTGTCGATAAATTATATACAGAAACAAGGCTTGCAGCTAACAATACATAAGAAGAATTTGCTGATGCCGAGCACGCAAGAATAACTTTAACATTATTTTCTCTTATTGCATAAGTATTCGCCCATAGTGCAGTTATGAGTGAAATTACCGCCACGACAAATGTCAATTCAAAACTATTACTAAGAGGAAATACTAATAACCTGCAAACAATTCCAAAAATAGCAAGTTTTGGTATTGTTGATAAAAAAGCAAGAACTGATGTTTCGCAGCCTTTGTAAACATCAATTATCCAATTTGCAAAAGGAAATACTGCCAACTTTGAAATAAGACCTAAAACTATCATTATTGCAGATATTGAATACATTATTGAAGCATCTTGATTAATGATTGTTTCATGAATTGTTGATAAATTGAAAGAACCAGAAACACCATACAAATACGAAACCCCAAACAAAAATACACCTGATGAGATTGCAGAAGTCAGAAGATACTTAAAAGCTGCTTCTTTTGAATAATAACCTTTGGCAGAGGCGATTAAAAAATAAGTTGAAAAACTCAAAATTTCAGCAGACACAAATAAAGTGAGAAAATCATTCGCTGATACAATATTCATTGCGCCGAAAATACCAGCCAAAAGAATTGCGTGGAATGTATAAGCATTTCTTTTAATCGTCTTAACATGACTTCTTGAAAGGAGTGCAACTAAAAATCCGCAAACCAAAATTACGAAATCAAACAGAAGTGTATAACTATCTGACATTATGGAATTATGGAACCCAAAATATTGAGGCTCTGTCTGAACCGTTGATAACAAGATTATACTCAGTACTATGCCAACAGTTGAAATTAATCTTGCATACTTATATTTTCTCGGATGAATTATGATACTCAAAACGAGCTGTAGAATTATAAATCCTGCTAATGCAATTTGTGGTAATAATATATTAAAAATATCGTTCAACATAATCGCTACGTCCTCTATATTATCCTATTAAACCTAAAAGAGTATTTGGGAAAATTCCAAACAAAACAAGTCCTGCAAGAACTGCTGCTAAAATAATAAATTCGTGCACTGTTATATCATTAATTTTTTCGTACCCTTCAGGCAATTTCCCAAAGAATCCTTTGTGCAAAAATTTAAGCATATAGCAAGAACTTACTATAAGTAGCGGTAGCGAGAATACTGACACTAATTTTAATATGTCAGAAAAATCTGCATTCATTGCAGCAAAAATTGTTAAAATTTCACTTACAAATGGTGCAAAAGCTGGAATGCCAATAGATGCCAGTACAATTACGGTCGCAAAACCAAACAATCTTGGCATAACGGTTGCAATACCGGATAAAGTATTTATGTCACGATTTTTACATCTCAAATAAACGACACCTGCAATCATAAACAAACCGCAAGTTACAAGTGCGTGCGCTACCATATGAAATATTGAAGCGGAAAGTCCGATTTTATTTATGGCGCAAAGTCCAAGTAGAACTAAACCCATATTAGAAATACTGGAATACGCAACAATTCTCTTAATATCTGTTTGGTTGTAAGCAACAAAAGCTGTATAAATTATATTAATCAAAGCTAATACTGCCAAAATTGGCGCAATTGTAATAAATGCGTCTGATAGAGTTTGATAATTAAATCTATAAATACCATATGCACCTGTTTTAAGCAAAATTCCCGCTAAAACCATACTTATCGGAGTCGGAGCGTTTGTATGCGCATCCGGTAACCAAGTGTGTAATGGAACAATCGGAAGTTTTACACCAAAGCCTATAAGCAGGCATACAGATATAAGATTTTGAATAAAGCTAGGTATTTGAGAAGCGTTTATATCTGAAAATACTGCTGATAGAAATCCAGTTGTAATGAAGTTGTAATAATGCAAAAGAAGGATGCCCAATAGCATTATCATACTGCCTAAAAAAGTAAATAGCACAAATTTTACAGCAGAATTATGCGCCCTTTTTTCTTCATCATCTGTTTCATTACCACGCCATTTATTGCCTATTAAAAAATATGCTGGTATCAGTTCTAATTCCCAGAACAAGAAGAATACAAACATATCACCGGCAGTAAATATACCTAAAATCGCACATTCTAAAAGCATTAGCATAGAATAATAGAATTTATGATTTGCTCTTATATTGAATTTACTTGCAAAAGATGCCAGTAAAAATACAAATGATGTCAAAGTTGTTAATATCATAGAAATATTATCAATCTTGAATACAAATTTTATCCCTAAAGATTGAATCCAATCTTGTCCAAAGAAATGGATTTCGCTCAAATATGGATTTGCTGAATCAAAGCAAGCAAGCATCAAAATCATATACAGAAAATGAAATCCGAAGACACTTTTGGCAAATCGTCTTACTACGATTTCATTTTTAGTAAAAAGCGGTGATAAAATAAGAACAGAAATCACCAATGGCATAAATATTAAAAACGGTATTGATAAAAATATACTCATCATTTTTCCTTTATCTTCTTTAACTTAATTGATTAAACATCATTGTATACCCGATTATAATTAGTGTAATCACAATCGTTAACAGAATAAAACCATACGCATTATAAGTCTGCACATTTCTGCTTTGTAGTTTTGCTCCCCATTCGGAAAGTTTTTTGGCGGAATTAACAGTTATTTTTACGGATTTATTCATAATATTTTCTTCTATCCAGCCTGAAATTTTTACAGAACATTTTGCAAATAACATTACAGGCTTATAATTGGATAAAAAATTTAATTCTATAAAATCTGAAACTTGTGCTATTTTTTCATAAATTTTTACTAAAATTTTGTTATAAAAATTTTCCAATATTTTGGGAGTTGTAGTAAACTTTGTCAGCAAATTTTTTACATACAAAATATAAACAACAGCCCAGCCTAAAAATGCCAAATAGAATGGTTCTGCAATTTTGTATTCAACTTTTCCTCTTACAAAAAAGTAAAAAACTATATTTAACAAAAATAAGAATCCGATTGGTATAAACTTTTTGAAATTTACGGTATTAACAAGTTTTTTATCTTGTATAACAACTAACGCAATTCGCATAATATAAAACGCAGTAAAAAACGCCACTAAACAATATAAAATGGAAACAAACGGACAGCTTGAAGTTGTTGCGTATACCAATTCTTTTGCTATCAATCCTGAGAAAATCAATCCGGAAAGACTTAGACCACCCAGCAAAAAAGTTACATAATTCACGTAGTGATTAATATCATCCAGTGATAAAAATAAAGCTGATTTTATAAATGCATGAGCAACAAGAAATATTAAAGCAGCTTTTATATTCAAAAAACCGATTGCTAAAAATATCAAACCTAAATTTGCTGATGTTGAATAAGCTAAAACCTTCTTCGGATGAGTTTCAACAGAAGCTAGAATTGAACAAATAAGCGCTGTTAGAATTCCTAATCCTGCAATAATATTCATCAGAGGTTGTTCTAAAGTGAAAAACGAAAGCATTCTTATCAAAAGATACGCACCGGCTACAACCATTGTTGCAGAATGCAATAGGGCGCTAACCGGAAGCTTTGCCTCCATCGCATCTTGTAACCACGTATAAAATGGAAATTGAGCTGATTTTACAGCTGCTCCAATTATAAATAATCCGCATATAATATAGAATAATGGAGTTGAAGTGTAAGCCGAAAGTATCGCAGATATTGAATTAAAATCCTCAAAATTTAAAGAAGCAAGATTAGAATTTCCGCTATAATTGTACATAAAATACGAAGTAATAATTATTCCACCAATAAGAGCAGTATCACCAACTCTGTTCATCAAAAATACACGTTTTGAAGCTTCTGATTTAACAGGATTTTTGTAATCAAATCCAATAAGTAAATATGACATTACTCCGACCAATTCCCAGAAAAAATACATCTGAAAAAGATTCGGGCTAAATAATAAACCTGCCATTGAAAAATTAAACATATTCAAAAAAGCGTAAAATCTATACTGCTTAGCTTCATCCTTCATGTAATCAATAGAAAAAGCTTGAACAAAAAAGCTCACAAGAAAAAGAACCAGCGCAATTATAAGAGAAATTTTATCAATATAGATGCCAAACGGAATTGAAAAATTGTTTATTTTTATAAAATCGAAACTTTGCTCTAAAGAATAATCAAGTTTTAAAAGACTTGCAGAACATAATAAAATACCTAAAAAAGATGAAAGCAAAGTTAGAACATAAATAATAGTTTTATTCACATAAACAGCAAAAAATCTGCCGCACATTATGATTAAAAAGATCCATAGCGGAAGCAAAAGTATTAAATACGTATTATCCAAAATTAAATCCGACAATTAATATTCCTCCTCTTGCCTTACAAATCCGTATATTTTTCTATGTTGTCGCTCTCTTTTTTTTGATACATCAAATAGAAGATGAAAAGCGCAACCGCTAATTCTACAGCGCCTAAACCTATATAAAAAAGCGCCATAATGTAACCGTTAAACTCTATATTATCGCAATAACTTGCAAATGTCACAAAGTTAATATTTACTCCCAAAAGCATCATTTCTATTGAGATTAACACTTTAATAATATTCTTAACAAATATTGAGCCCACTAAGCCGAGTACGAATAAAACAAGCCCTATAAAAAGATAATGATACATTGTTATTTCAATCATTTATTTCTTAGCTCCTTTATTCTTTTATCAGATTGCAATAAACCAATCCCAGCAATTACAACCGTAAGAAGTAATGATACAAGTTCAAAAGCCCAAACATAGTTTATAAAAATACCTTTAGCAAAAGATTTTATTGTATCAAATGCATTAACTTGAAAAGCATCCATTATTCTGAATGTATCCGGCATGATAGCCAGTGACATCAAAACAAGATAAACAAATGCTAATATAAAAATTGCTGCACACATAAGCGTTATGTATGGAGTAATAAATGTTTTTTCTCGAACTTTTCCAATTGTTGGCGCAAACATAATTGATATCCCTATTATAATAGGAACGGCTAAACCATAAACTGCGGCTTGAATAATAGCATTATATTCTGAACCTAACATATAGAAAAATAATGCGCCAAAAAAGAACACCACAACTGCTGAAAGCAAAGAATATATCACATTTTTAGCAAACAAAGTTATAAAAGCAAAAACAATTATAAAAAAAGAGGCTAAATAAAATACAATAGGATTATTTATCACCATACCCTCCTTTGTAATACAAAGTTAAATTTTCAATTTTATCAGTCGCAAGTTCATATTCTTTTGACATTTTTATAGCTCCTTTGGGACAATAATATTCACAATTCCCACAAAACATACATTTTTTTAAATCAATTTTATAAGAATAAATTTTTCCTTGCTCATCCCTTTCATAACTTATAGCACCGGTAGGACAAACTTTTATACACATTCCGCAACCGATACAACCTTCTACAACAGGTTTGCCACGAAATTTGTCATTAAGCTCTCGTCTTTTTTCCGGATATTCTAATGTCACTGCCTTTTTAAACATATGTTTAAAAACAACAATCATTCCGTCAAATAATGCTTTTATTGAGGTTAAAATTTTTAATTTCATTTATACCCATCCTCCAAAAGAATATTTGATTAAGACTACAATAAACAAATTTAGAATTGATAACGGAAGCAAGAATGCCCAAGAAAATTTTATCAAATCAAAAGAAGCTAATCTTGGGAAAGTTGCTCTTATCCAAATCATAACAAATATCAGTCCAAAAGCTTTTAAGAAAAGCCAAAATGCTTGCTCAAAGTAAATTAAAAATGATGAACTAAAAAGATATTTCCCAAAAGGTGATAAATATCCGCCCAAGAATAAAACAGAAATAAATATTGCATTTGCAAACATCATAGAGTATTCACTCAAATAAAACATTGCAAATCTCATACCGGAATATTCCGTATTATATCCGCAAATTAATTCACTTTCAGCTTCAGGTAAATCAAACGGACAGCGATTTAATTCAGCTAAAATGCTTGTAAATAGAATTAAAAACCCTAGCATACAAGGGAAAACAAACCAACCAAATAAACCGAATTTAGAAGTTTGTGCAAGCGTAATACCGGTTAAATTCATTGACGAAGCTAAAACTACAATAGAAAGTATTACAAATGTTATCGGTAATTCGTAGCTCAATACTTGTGCAATACTTCTTGCGGCACCCATAAGAGAATATTTGTTGTTACTTGCCCAACCGGCTAAAAATATACTCAACACCGGAAAAGCTGCCAAAATAATATACAAAATAACGTTTGTACTTGTATTCACAAATGTAAATTCAGCGCTATATGGTAGAATGCCTAATGCTGCGAACATTGGCACAAAAACAAGTATTGGAGCCAGATTAAAAAGAAATTTATCGGATTTATCAGGTGTAATATTTTCCTTGCACAAAAGCTTAAAAGCGTCTGCTATTGTTTGTAGAACACCCCAAAAACCGACTCTATTCGGGCCTTTTCTCTGTGTAAAAAATCCCAAAAGTTTTCTTTCTGCAAGTACCAAAAACAAAACAACAAGGATTAACGCAACAGCCACAACACAAAATGGAATTACATAAAATGTAATATCTCCAAAAAGCTGTGGAATATTATGTTTTGCCAAGAATTCTATATACAAAAAATAAAGATAATTCATCTACTTATCCACCTCCGGCAAAATAATATCCAGAGATCCTGCAATTGCAATCGCATCATTCAAATATTCTCCAACAAGAAGTTTGCGTAAAAGATTTACGGAATAATAAGAACCGGTTCTCCATTTCAAGCGATAAGGTTCATTTTTACCAAGAGAGCGTATATAGCATCCTGCTAAGCCTCTTGGAGCTTCGATTTCAGAATGATAATCGCCTTCCGGTAATTTTAAATTTATCGGATTAATCAATTTTTGTTCTAAGTTAGGATTTGATTTAATAACTTCTAACGCTTGGCGAATAATTTTTATACTTTCTGTAATTTCATCAATTCTCGCATTATATCGTGCCATCGCATCCTTTCCATCTTTTACAACAACACCAATATCAAAACCTCTATATAAATCATCTTGCAGTCTGTTATCCATACATATTCCGCTTGCTCGAAGATTTACTCCAGTTATTGCATAATCTAGAGCTGTTTGAATATCAAGAACACCTTTTTCTACCGTTCTTCTAATAAAAATAGGATTTTCTGTTATAAGTTTTTCGTAATCTTTGAGTTTTTCAGGAAGAATATTCAAAATTTCTTCTACATCTTCCAAATAATCAATATCACGTCTAACTCCGCCAAAGACAAAATAATTGTACATCATTCTTTGTCCTGTGAGTTTTTCGAAATATCTCAATATCATCTCCCGCTCTCTAAACGCATAGAAAAATGGAGATGTTGCCCCTAAATCCATAAGAAACGCACCAATCCAAAGAAGGTGAGAAGAAATTCTGTTCAATTCCAATAACAAAACTCGAATTGCCTTCACTCTATTCGATAAATCAATTTCATGAGCGTTTTCTACAATTCTGCAAAATAATTCCGAATAGAAAAATCCTGCAAGATAATCAATTCTATCAACCATTGGTAAATATTGAATGTATGACAGCTTTTCCGCCATTTTTTCCATTCCTCGATGAAGATAACCAACGTCAGGTTCACACGTTAAAATTTTTTCCCCATCAAGAGTTAATACAAGACGCAAAACTCCATGTGTAGATGGATGTTGAGGTCCAAGATTTAATTTAAGCGTTGTTGTTGTCATTTTCTCGTAACCTCATATCTTTATAGTCTTTTCTTAAAGGATGTCCTTGCCAGCTTTCCGGCATATAAAGCCTTTTCAAACCTTCGTGGTTCAAAAACTTTACTCCGAACAAATCATAAATTTCGTTTTCATCAGCAATAGCCGAAGGAAATAAGTCTGCAACACTTTCAACAGAATCTAGTGCCCCAAATGTTAAATACAAATTTTCTTCATCAATAGTAGAATATAGGTGATAATTAAGTTCTATTGTATTATCAGGATTATGTATTGCTATAATTTCTTTCAAAATATCATAGTGATAATTCTCTTTTACAAACCTTACAGCTTCACATAGTCTTGATTTAAGAAAAATTTTATCACTCAAGAGTTTACAATCCGCAAAAATTTCCAAAAATTTATTCCAATCCATCAGGCACCTCACTTTTTGGATATCCATTTTCATCAAGTGGTTTAAGTTTGTGTGATTGGATAAATTCTTTTCTCGTCAAAATAGATTCTTGTTTGATTTTGGCTTGCAATTTTCTAATCGCATCCAAAAGAGCTTCGGGTCTTGGCGGACACATTGGTAAATAAATATCCACAGGAATAATTTTATCAATCCCGTTCACTACAGAATAAGACGTTTCTGCAAACATTCCACCACCACAAGTACACGCTCCCATTGCAATCACGTACTTAGGTTCTGCCATCTGTTCATACAATCTCTGTAAAACCGGTGCCATTTTATAAGTAATTGTACCGGCACAAATCAGTAAATCTGCTTGTCTTGGAGAGCCTCGAAAAACTTCTGAACCAAAACGTGCGATATCGTTATCAGAGGCAACCGTCTGCATCATTTCTATACCGCAGCAAGAAGTAGCAAAAGTAAGAGGCCAAAGAGAATTAGCTCGACTCCAATTAAGAATGTAGTCTACAGAAGTAACAATTACCCCCGGAATTTTTGTTTCAATATCTTTGAATAATTCCATATCCCTCTCTAACTCCACCTCAAAATTCTTTTATTTATGGCATAAATCAACCCAAATAAAAGTAAACCTACAAAAATAAATGCTTCTATAATTGCAAAAAGTCCCAGTTCGTTAACAAATACGGCAAACGGATAAAGAAAAATAGTTTCAATATCAAATATCAAAAACATAATAGCATAATTAAAATATCTTATATCAAACTGTATCCTAGCATCAGCAGTTGGCACAATTCCACATTCATAAGTAGAATTTTTCACAAATGTTTTATTCTTGTATTGGCAAACGAAACCGGCAGCCAGCATTGCTACTGCAAAGAGTGCTGAAAGTATTACAAACATTGCCAAACATACGAATTCTTTCATCTGTTATAAAGCTCCTATTTTCTAGAACCTATCTTATCTTATTTTACAAGAAAATTATCTGATATAATAGATATTATTATAGAATGTAAAGATGAATTATATGCGACAATTGATTAAACTTTTATTAGCAATTTCTATTATTTATGTAACAGCAGTTCCTACACACGCAGCCGTTGAAGGACATTTGGAATATCATATCCCGCTTGATTATACAAAACTTTCGCAAGAAGAATTAGATACAAAAGCAGGTTTTTATTATAATCTTGCAACAAAAAATTATAGCGGAAAGCTTAACGACGATATGACAACAGCTCTAAATTTATATATGATGCTTCATAGAAAAAATCCGCAAAATACTTTTTATAGTACACGTTTAGGAACACTTTACGATTTGTTAGGACAGGATAAGTATGCTCGTGGATGTTTTGAAATGGCGCTCGGAGTTGATTCTTCAAAACCGGAACCTTACTTCAGATTAGGCGAATTTTATTACAAAAGAATGCTCTACAAAAAAGCATTAAAAAATTACAAAGAAGCGTATAAACACGGATACACCGAACATTACGAAACATTGTACAAACTTGGTGATATTTACGCAAAACTTGGCGACACAGAAGCCGCAATAAAATACTTAAGACTTGCGGCTCAAAAAAATCCCAATACAGAATTAGATAATAAACTCCAAAGGATTAATGCCGCTAATGCAACTAATCATGAGTATTATTCTGATACAAGAATACGGTTGATTGAAAAATAGTTTTTAAGTTTAAGCTCTCTTCCGTCCAAGCTTATCGATATTTCCAAATTTCACATTAGAAAGTACGACAGCTATTATCATAAATACGCATCCTAAAATTTCTTTCGGTGACATAGTTTCGCCCAAGATAACAGTACCACCAAGCACAGCAAAAACTGATTCTAAACTAAAAATAATTGAAGCAATAACAGGCAAAGTATTTTTTTGTCCAAAAATTTGCAAAGTATATGCAACACCGCAAGTTAAAATACCTGCATATAAAATTGGCACTCGACAGTCATAAATAGCGGAAACAGTCGGTGTTTCAAACATTGTTGTTAATATAGCCGAAAGAATTCCTACTACCAAAAATTGCAAACACGAAGCTTTTACAGGATGAACTTTTTCTGAATAATAGTTCACAACCAAAATATGCACTCCGTAGAAAAATGCAGCAACGAGCAATACTAAATCATAAATGTTAAATCCACCACCAACTTTGTAACACAACAGATACAACCCAATGATAGCAAGAATCACACTTACAACTATATTCTTTTCCATTTTTTGTCCTTGCAACACTGAAATTATGGGAACAAAAATAATATAAAGAGCTGATATAAATCCGGCTTTTCCGGCTGTAACATATTGCATACAATACTGTTGAATACTCATTGCCGTAAATAATGCCAAACCACAAGCAATTCCGGCTCTTGCAAGGTTTACATGCTGGTAGCGTTTTCTTCTTTCTGTTCGATTATCAGGTTTAGAAAATTTAACCCAGAATACTACCGGAAGCAGACTAAGTGTTCCTAAAAAACTTCTTACCATATTGAACGTAAACGGTCCAATGTGTTCCATACCTTCTCTTTGTGCAACAAAAGATATACCCCAAATAAAGGCAGTCATAAATAAAGCTAAATTTGCAAGAAGTTTGTTTTTCATATTATCAATATTTCTTTGTAACCCAAATTAAATGGTATCCCCAAGGTGATGGAACCGGAGCAGAAACTTCTCCTACAGTACCACTAAATGCTGCGTTTTCAAAAGATTTAACCATTTGTCCTCTTTTAAAACACCCCAAATCGCCACCATTTTTACCTGATGGACATTGAGAATACATTTTTGCATAAGTTTGAAAATCTTCAAAATTCTTTATTTGGCTTTTTAATTTTATAGCATCCATTTCTG